>TARA_R110001583_G_scaffold42735_1_pt1 | contig 27367 bp, 22 predicted proteins | sample TARA_R110001583 | Tara Oceans TARA_R110001583 (sample SAMEA4398432) | marine metagenome | biome: Polar Biome; feature: [MES] marine water layer (ENVO:01000295) within the mesopelagic zone...; material: water (ENVO:00002006), including particulate matter (ENVO:01000060) such as...... | reverse complement strand
TTGTGGCCCTTCGTTATATATGAAATCAGTCGAAGAGATTGCCACGACAGTTGGTTTTGATATGGATTATTTCCACAAAGAAAGTTTCGTGCCAGAAGCAAAAGCAGGAGAAACTGTATTTTCCGACATTAATCATCAAATCAGTATTCCCGCATTAGATAAACAGTTTATGGCAAATGACCAACAAACTCTATTAGATGCAATGCATGGCGCAGGTATTAAAATTCCCTATTCATGTAAATCTGGTATTTGTGGGGCATGTAAATGTAAAGTTTCAGGGGATGTTGTCAGCAGTAGTAACGAAGCGCTAACTGCAGAGCAAATTGAATTAGGTTATGTATTAAGTTGTAGCACTAAAGCAAACGCAGATTTAATTATTGAACTGTAACAGATAGCGATCAGTTATTAGCTGTCAGCGATCAGTTTAAAAGACAGATAACAAAAAGCCGATGACTTATTATAAAATAGGAACATCGGCTTTTTAATATTAGACAGTTTAGAGTTAAGTGTTAGCCCCTAACTGACAGCTGACAGCTAATGACTGAAAGCTTTATTTGAGCTATTTTTCAGCTTCACGCGCAATCGCACGGTAAGCGATATCGTTGCGGTGAAACATACCATCCCAACTAATCTGCTTAACTAACTGATAAGCTTTCTGTTGTGCTTCGGTTACCGTATTTCCAAGTGCTGTAGCACAAAGTACACGACCACCACTTGTTACCACTTGACCATCAACTTCTGTCGTACCTGCGTGGAAGACTTTAAGGCCTTCAGATTCAGCTGGAATACCAGAAATAACCAATCCTTTCTTATAATCAGCAGGATAACCACCAGCGGCCAAAACCACACCAATAGCTGCACGCTCATCAAATTCGGCAACCATACCGTCTAATTCGCCATTAACACCAGCAAGACACAAGGTCACAATGTCAGACTTCATACGTAGCATGATAGGTTGCGTTTCAGGATCTCCAAAACGACAGTTATATTCAATTACTTTCGGTGTTCCATCTGCCATGATCATCAAACCAGCGTAAAGGAAACCAGTATAAGTATTACCTTCTGCAGCCATACCTTCAACAGTAGGACGAATCACTAAATCCATGATACGTTCGTGCATCTCAGGTGTTACAACGGGTGCAGGTGAGTATGCGCCCATACCACCGGTATTTGGACCTGTATCGCCATCACCAACACGTTTGTGATCTTGGCTAGTTGCCATGGCGACAATGTTTTTACCATCGACCATCACAATAAATGATGCTTCTTCACCATCTAAAAACTCTTCAACGACAACGCGATGACCCGCTTCACCAAATGCATTACCGGCAAGCATATCTTGAATGGCATCTTCCGCTTCCTGTAATGTCATCGCAACGATCACACCTTTACCGGCAGCAAGACCATCTGCTTTAACTACAATCGGCGCACCTTTTTCACGCACATAAGCTAACGCAGGCTCAACTCCAGTGAAGTTTTGGTACCAAGCAGTGGGAATGTCATGACGCGCCAAGAAGTCTTTCGTGAACGCTTTAGAACCTTCTAATTGCGCTGCACCTTTAGTCGGACCAAAACATGCTAAGCCAGCTTCTTGGAAGGCATCAACAACACCTATAACAAGCGGTGCTTCTGGACCAACAATGGTCAATTCAACGTTATTAGCTTTTGCAAAGGCAACTAATGCATCAATGTCTTCAACACCGATATTTACATTTGTTACTTTCTCTTCAAGTGCACTACCAGCATTACCAGGTGCTACAAAGATATTTTTAACTTGTTCGTTTTGTGCCACTTTCCATGCCAATGCATGTTCACGGCCACCATTACCAATAATTAATACATTCATTCTGTTTCCTCACGTAAGTCTGAGCGTCGTCATTGAACGCTATTTCGTCGTCAAAAGTGCTCATTTAAGGGACTAAACTGCGCGCTTTTTCCTCGTACTAGCGCTAAATGACTTAGCTCTAACTCACTGCAATTCATAAATAATAATTTAAAAGTTTAATTGTCTTTTTACTAAGGGGTTTAGTTCGCAATCAAGAAGAAAGCACGGAGCTTGCTACTGCAAGTGAGTACTTTCGACGCCGAGTGCGGACTAAAACACAATATAAAAACCATTAAAATTAATTGGGGAGCTCAACGCCAGTTGGTTCTAGGTCAAGGAAAAAGCGCGGAGCTTGCTACTGCAAGTGAGCACTTTTGACGCCGAGATAGAGTCAACTGGCTAAGAGATGTCCCAATTAATGGCGGAAGTGGCGCATTCCGGTGAATACCATTGCCATGTTATGTTCATCTGCGGCCGCGATAACTTCATCATCACGCATTGAACCACCAGGTTGAATCACACAACTAATACCTGCTTCAGCGGCTGCATCTATACCATCACGGAATGGGAAGAATGCATCTGAGGCCATAACTGAACCTTCAACAACAAGATCTTCATCTGCCGCTTTAATACCGGCAATTTTAGCACTGTAAACACGGCTCATTTGACCTGCGCCAACACCAACAGTTGCACTGTTTTTAACATAAACAATTGCGTTTGATTTAACAAACTTAGCCACTTTCCAGCTAAATAATAAATCAGCAAATTCTGCTTCAGTCGGCTGACGTTTAGAGACAACTTTAAGGTCGCCAAATCCAACCATACCTTGGTCACGATCTTGTACTAATAAACCACCGTTAACACGTTTGATATCAAACTCAGTGGTTTGGTCTGCCCATTGGCCACATTCAAGTAAACGTAGATTCTTTTTAGCAGCAACAATTTGTGCAGCTTCTGCGCTAACTGATGGTGCAATGATCACTTCAACGAATTGACGAGAAACAATGGCTTCTGCAGTATCGGCATCTAACTCACGGTTAAATGCGATGATGCCACCAAATGCTGAGGTAGGATCTGTTTTATAAGCACCTTCGTATGCATCAAGGATATTACCTGCAACCGCAACACCACATGGGTTTGCATGTTTAACAATCACACAAGCTGGTTCTGAAAACTCTTTAACACATTCGAGTGCTGCATCTGTATCTGCGATATTGTTATAAGAAAGAGCTTTACCTTGAAGCTGTGTTGCTGTTGCAACTGATGCTTCTTGTATTTGGTTTTCAACATAAAAGGCAGCTGCTTGATGGGAATTTTCACCGTAACGCATATCTTGTTTCTTTTGGAATTGCATGTTGAATGTGCGTGGAAATTTAGATTCCTCATCACCTTCTTTATTGTCGCCGTAGCTTGCTACTTTTGTACCAAAGTAGTTCGCAATCATACCGTCATATTGCGCAGTATGTTCAAATGCGGCAATCGCTAAATCGAAACGCGTTTTATAAGTTAAACCACCTGCATTTGAGTTCATCTCACTTAAAATACGCGCGTAATCAGAAGCGTTTACTACGATAGTAACATCTTTATGATTTTTAGCTGCAGAGCGAACCATCGTTGGACCACCGATATCGATGTTTTCAATCGCATCTTCAAGCTTGCAATCTGGGTTTGCAACAGTTGCTGCAAATGGGTATAAATTCACAACAACCATATCGATTGCTTGAATACCATTGGCAGACATCACGCCTTCATCAATGCCGCGGCGAGCAAGAATGCCACCATGAATTTTTGGGTGAAGTGTTTTTACACGTCCATCCATCATTTCAGGAAAACCTGTGTAATCTGAAACTTCAGTTACGTTAATGCCATTATCAGCAAGTAGTTTACAAGTACCACCTGTAGAAAGTATTTCAACTCCCTTTTCAGCTAATTCACGTGCAAATTCAACAATACCTGCTTTGTCAGAAACACTCAGTAGTGCTCTTTTGATCGGTCGGCTAGTTTCCATTTCTTACTCATTCCTCGGTTAAATTAATGGCTAAATCACTTAGTCACATTGATTGGTTTGATCTGGGAGCGCCATTCTACCCGAAAACCGATGTCATTTTGAGCTATTTATTTATAAATATTACTTTTATTTTCTATCACTTAATGAGCACGAAGAAGGGTAAAATAGGAAAGGTTTAGATTTTTTAACTGCCATAAAAAAACCATGTAAAAACATGGTTTAAATGAGGGAGTTATGAACGATTTTTTTATTTATGGTAAGGAATACTTAACTCATGCACCGCATCAACAAATACTTTTGCATTTTCAGGTGGCACATCTAAATGAATACCATGTCCCAAATTAAAGACATGTCCAGTACCGCTGCCAAAGCCCTCAAGAATTGTTGCGACTTCTTGGCGAATTCGCTCAGGAGAAGCATATAACATCGATGGATCCATATTACCTTGTAAGGCAACACGAGAGCCAACACGTGCTTTTGCTTCTTTCATATCAATAGTCCAATCTAAACCAATTGCATCACAACCAGTGTCAGCAATCTGTTCGATCCATTGACCACCATTTTTGGTGAATAAAGTAACCGGGATTTTTTGGCCATCATAGTGACGGGTTAAACCATCAACTATTTTTGCCATATATTGTAGTGAAAAATCTTTATAATCGCGTGGCGATAAAATACCACCCCAAGTATCAAATACCATCACAGATTGAGCACCTGCTGCAATTTGTGCATTTAGGTAATCAATCACAGAGTCCGCTAATTTATCTAATAACGTATGTAATATTTGTGGTTCAGCAAAGGCCATTTTTTTAATTTTAGTGAAAAATTTTGAACCACTGCCTTCAACCATATAAGTCGCTAATGTCCATGGACTACCAGAGAAACCAATTAAGGGCACTTCACCGTTTAAATCACGGCGAATAGTACGCACCGCATTCATGACATATTGAAGCTCACCTTCAGGATCTGGCATGATTAAGTTATCAACATCTTTTTTACAGGTGATAGGTCGTTCAAATTTAGGACCTTCTCCCTCTGAAAAATAAAGTCCTAGTCCCATTGCATCAGGAATGGTTAATATATCAGAAAAAAGAATAGCAGCGTCAAGTTCAAAACGGCGTAAAGGTTGAAGAGTTACTTCACAAGCAAGATCCGCATTGCGACAAAGAGACATAAAATCACCAGCTTGCGCACGAGTCGCTTTATATTCTGGTAGATATCGCCCTGCTTGGCGCATCATCCATACTGGTGTTTTATCTACCTCTTGTTTTAACAATGCGCGAATGTAACGATCATTCTTTAATTCAGTCATGCTTATCTACCCTGCTAATAGTTATAAATTTTATTGCGCGTATGCTACCACTTTTAATATCACTTTTAATAGCCTTCTAAACGCACTCAGTTATCATTTGATTGATTAACTTTCTTGCTAACGTGCCTTCAACAGGTAATGTCGGTAAATCATCTATATCATACCAAGCAGCACTGCAAAGCTCTCTTGGGTCTATTTTAATTTCACCAGAAAGATAATCTGCGGTGTAACCCATCATTAAAGAATGCGGAAAAGGCCAAGGTTGACTTGTCACATATTGTAAATTAGTGATTTTTATACCCGCTTCTTCAAACACTTCTCGTTCAACACAGTGTTCTAGCGTTTCTCCTGCTTCAGTAAAGCCAGCTAAAACGGTATAAACCTGATGATTACTTTTTTGATGACGGCGATGAAGAGCAAGTAGAATTTTTTTTTCTTTGCGTATTCCAACAATGATACAAGGTGAAACACGGGGGTAGCAGCGGTGTTTGCATTGGTAACATTGCATTGCAATTTCCCAATCTATTGCCTGCATTTTCTCGCCACACTGACCACAATATTGATGTGTTTGATAAAACAGAGCAATCTGAAAGGCACGACCTGCGATGTCGAAAAGGCGATCATCAACAACACCTAATAAAGCACGTAAATCAGAATATTCGCCAAAGCCCACATCAATCTGTTTTTCCAATTTGATCAGATAACAAGGGCTAGAATGATAGTTTCCAATGTCAACTTTTGTAGCGGCTAAAGTCTCCTCTAAAGCGAGATCATCTAGGTTTCCATAAGGGATCAAGTCTCCCTGCGGTTGTAATAAAACTTGCCCTTCAGCAACAATAAACCACCAACAATCTTTTTGAGTATTCATACTTTACCTTTTAAATCCTTAATTACTTCACAGTTATACATGAATATAAGGTTTAAACTCAAATTCAAGTTGACGATAAAGGCAATACTCTTTAGATTTTAATGCTAAACTTATTAGAAATGCAACAAACTATAGGAAGTGCAATGCTAACCAAATTAGAGAAAGCGAAACAAGAATGGGGTGGCACTTTGACCATTATTGATAATTGGCTTGAAGCACGTCAGAAATGTGTCGTGTTATACTGCCAATTAGCAGGTTTACCACCATATCAACAAGAAACACGCAGCCTTCCAAATCAAGCTGATATTACAAAATTCTGTCAAATGTTGCTTGATTATGCATCAAGAGGACACTTTGAAATCTATGAGCATATTATTGAACAATGTAAATTTGATGGCGTAGAAAATCTTAAAATTGCTCAAGAATTATATGCTCGAATCACAAGAACAACCGATACTGCACTTAATTTTAACGATAAATATGCAGAAAATGCCAGCGACAAAACGTTACTTGATTTTGATAAAGATCTTTCAGAATTAGGACAAGTCATGGAAAGCCGATTTGAACGCGAAGATCAATTGCTTGAAGTCGTACACCTACATCATACTTTGAATTAATTTTGACAATAAATTTATGACAGTAGCAATGCTGTCATATGAATGGTTGCAATAAAAAAGAAAATGTAGTTATTAAGAGTTTGCGTAAGGTATCTGAGAATCGAGGCTATTTTTGATCAATAAAAAATATTCTTCGATGAATTCAATTTGACTCGGAGAAGCCGTTTTATTCCACTGACGACCTAATATTTGCTCAATATCATCAACTAACTTATCCCCTTCAGAAATCACTTTAAAACGCACTTTATTATCTAATTGTGGCTGTTGCTGACAAAATTTAAGTAACATATTCGCCACTTGATCGGACACAAGATCAGAGATTAAAACACCGTCTTGGGGGCCACTAGGGCCTTCGAAAAGGTTTAAATTATCAGCAAAATAACCGATACAAGCATGATATGCCTCTGTATTAAGTAGCATCGATAATATCCTTAAAAATTAATCCCGTTAAAAATATAGCGCTATTTCGAAAAAATAACTATTTAAAAATTCCCAGTCTAAATTACTGAGCACTGTTATAAAGCACAGTGACTAAGCAATGTTAGTGAACTTTTCTGATTAAAATAGCCATGTTTAAGCGTCCCCAAAAAGCGAATTATATTGGATTATTAAATTTCACCCATTTCTTTCAAGAAACCATCTCGTCGTTCATTAAAAGCTTTTTTATCTTTTTTCGGAATTTCTTGAGAAAGTGGCAAGCTTACCTTCATTGCATTCACAGGTTTATTATAGATATGAAATTCATAATGCAAATGTGCCCCAGTCGAACGACCTGTATTGCCAGAGTGACCAATTAAATGCCCCATTTTTAAACGTTGCCCTGCACGCACATAAATTTTACTGAGATGTAAATAACGCGTGGTATATTTTCTGCCATGTTTAATAACAATATAATTTCCCGCTGCCGGATGATAACCAGCACGCTGTACGATACCATCACCTATTGAATACACTTTTGTACCCGTCCCGACAGCAAAATCAGTACCGTTATGCGGGCTAATTCTTTTCGTTATAGGATGAAGGCGCTTGGGATTAAATGAAGAACTGATACGGTTTCGGCCATCTAATGGAGAACGACGATAAGCTTTGCCTAAACCTTTACCATTTTCATCGTAATAACGTCCATCTTCACTTAAAAAAGCACTGTATGTTTGTCGGCTGGTTTTAATCAGTATAGCCAGCACCTCACTGTCATAGGTATATTGACCATCAATATATTGTTTAGAGACTAAAACATGAAAAGTATCACCAACACGTAATTGACGATTGAAATCGAATTTTTCTTGTAATGCGCCGGATATTTGTTGAATTTGTCCAGCCGAGAGCCCTGCTTCTTTGGCATTAATATAAAAGCTGCCTGTAATATCGCCTTTGAAATAACTATTACGCCAAACACCCTCTTCCGTTTCGAGCAATGAAACATAGGCGCCCTCTTTTAAAACAAAAGACAGTGTATTAGCAAAATCGATTTTAATTTTTAACGCTAAAAGCGAATTATCAGCGCCAATCAATAGTTTTATTTCTTGGCCAGGCACCAAATTTCCTAAGCGTAAATGAGACTTATCCGCTTCTTGTAGCTCATGTAACACGGCAGCTGAAAGGCCTTCTGTTTGAAACAAAATACTTAATGAATCCCCCTCTTTAATTATCCATTGTATTTCTCGTGTGCCAGTAAAATCAATATCCGCATTACCATAGACTTCTCGCGGTGGCTCTAAAGCTTCTATTGGTTCTGCTTTAGAGTACTTGTCTTGAGCGACACTTTGAATGGGCAAGACTAACTGTCGTTTAATATGTTGTGGTTGTACTGACTGACTTGGTAAAAAGGAGATAATGAGTAGGCATACAAACAAAATAATTAAGGCAAAAAAATGTTTGCGTGGTAAATCGTTTAAAAAGGAAATAAAAGCGCTTAATAACGCTTTAAGACGTATCAGAAAAGGCATAATAAAACTCGAACGGTGAACGACTGACGATATATAGGTGAATATGTAGTATATACCGATGCGAGTTCAAGATGCAAAGTCGCTTAACTCAATTTATTATTAATGATACTCATAAGATTTATAAATGACTTAATTTAGAGATAGAAAAATAAAGTAGCTTTCGTGTTAAAAAAAGGTAAGATAGACGTCTAGATGTAAAAACATCTAAAATATTTTTCATTTTATAGGAGTTCACATGTCACGTGACTTATTTACTTCAGAATCAGTTTCTGAAGGTCATCCAGATAAAATCGCCGATCAAATTTCTGATGCGGTACTTGATGCAATTTTAAAACAAGATAAAAAAGCACGTGTTGCTTGTGAAACCTATGTCAAAACAGGCATGGTGATGGTCGGTGGTGAAATCACGACAGACGCTTGGGTTGATATTGAAGAAATCACACGTAATACAGTACGTGACATTGGTTACACCAGTTCTGAAATGGGTTTTGATGCAGACTCTTGTGCTGTATTAAATGTCGTTGGTAAGCAGTCTCCGGACATCAACCAGGGTGTTGACCGCTCTGATCCGCGTGAACAAGGCGCTGGTGACCAAGGTTTAATGTTTGGTTACGCAACCAATGAAACTGAAGTATTCATGCCTGCTCCTATCACTTACGCACATCGCCTTGTTAAAAAACAAGCTGAAGTACGTAAAAGTGGTCAACTTGATTGGTTACGTCCTGATGCAAAAAGCCAAGTGACTTTTGCCTATGAAAATGGCGTTATTGTGGGTATTGATGCGGTTGTACTTTCAACACAACATTCTGAAGATATTCAACAGAAAGAATTAGTTGAAGCGGTAATGGAAGAAATCATCAAGCCAGTATTACCAGCTCACCTCTTATCAGAGCGTACTAAGTTTCATATTAATCCAACAGGTCGCTTTGTTATCGGTGGACCAGTAGGTGATTGTGGCCTTACCGGTCGTAAAATTATCGTTGATACCTACGGTGGTACTGCACGTCACGGTGGTGGTGCATTCTCTGGTAAAGATCCATCAAAAGTTGACCGTAGTGCTGCTTATGCCGCTCGTTACGTTGCTAAAAATATCGTTGCAGCTGGCTTGGCTGATCGTTGTGAAATTCAAGTATCTTATGCGATTGGTGTTGCAGAGCCGACTTCAATCAGCTTGGAAACATTCGGAACTGAAAAAGTAGCAAAAGACTTAATCGTAAGCTTAATCAGTAAACATTTTGATCTTCGTCCTTACGGCTTAATCGAAATGTTAGACTTAATTCAACCTATTTATCAATCAACAGCGGCTTACGGCCACTTTGGTCGTAACGAATTCCCTTGGGAATCTCTAAATAAAGTTGAAGATCTAAAAGCAGATGCATTTTAAGATCAGCTTATGAATTGTTGTCATTAGAAAAATGTTAACAGCAGAAGATAAAAAAGCACTTGAGCTTCAAGGTGAAGATTTCTTCATCGAGGCTGAGTGCTTTTTTGATCGCGCTTTTGAACGCCCAATCTACTTATTTAATCAAAGAGGAAAAGCCGCTGGCACGGCGCATTTACAGCGTAACCTCATTAAAATCAATCCCATTCTTTTTAATGAAAATAAAGAAGAGTTTTTTCGGCAGGTCATTCCTCACGAAGTTGCACATCTTATTACCTATCAGTTATACGGAAAGGTTCGCCCGCATGGTAAAGAGTGGCAACACGTCATGGAAGAAGTGTTTAAACGTCCTGCATTAACAACACATCAACTTGATATTAAAGGTGTAATAGGAAAGTTATTTACTTATCGATGCCAATGTCATACTCACCAACTCACCATCAGACGCCACAATAAAGTACAACAAGGCAGTGAATATCGTTGTAAACGATGTCAAGCAACGCTTTCTTATACACCTACTACTTAACGTCATTTTATACAGAAATTTAACGCTTAAAGTTATCTAGGATAATACCTGTCGCCATGGCAACATTTAAAGATTCAGCTTGGCCAAAGTTAGGGATGGTAATTTTATCTGTTATTAATTTTTCAATAGGCTCAGAAATACCGTGTGATTCACTACCCATCACAATAAAAGCACTGTTTGCTAATAGCATTTTATGAATGTTTTCACCTTCCAAAAAAGCACCATAAATGGGTTTAGTTTGCGCGCTCAAATAATCTTTTAAATCGCTATGTGCCACGTTTACACGTGCAAAAGATCCCATTGTAGCTGTAATCACTTTAGGATTATAAAAATCAGCACAATCTGGACTACAGACAACATTTTTGATGCCATACCAATCAGCAACACGCAGGATCGTTCCCAAATTTCCAGGGTCACCCACTTGGTCTAACACCAGTATCAACTCATTTTCTTGTATTTCAGGTAGCTTTCCTTGAATACATTCAACAATCGCTAAAACACTATTATTAGAGAGTAAAGTACCTGCTTTTTTTAACTCATCTTCGCTGGCCTCAGTGGTCAACTTAATCGCATCATGTTCAGCTAATAAGGCCGCGTTTTTATTAATAAATGTTGCTGTAGCAAATAACTGTTTGATCGAGAAATGACTATTAAACAGTTCCAGCACATTTTTCTCTCCTTGCACTAAAAACAAGTTATTACTCTTACGATGTTTTTTAGATTCTAACGATCTAATAAGTTTTAACTGATTTTTAGAAATCATTTTTGTTCCTGAATTCGATTTTCTTGTATTTTAATTAAGGTATTTAAAAAGTGTTGTTTAACATATTGCTTATTACTACAAATAACAACACATTATAACCGCATCTTCACGGCCTGTTGCAGAAGGATAATAAGCTTTACGAATATCAACCTCCACAAATCCTAACTGTTGATAGAGATGAATCGCATTTTGATTTGAGGCTCTCACTTCTAACCAAATTTCTTGTTGATCATTCTCACGGCTTTGATTCAATAAAAACTGTAATAAAACACGACCGACACCTTGTCCTTGATATTCTGGTGCAATCGCAATATTCATTAGGGTAACTTCTCCCGCTACGGAGCTAGCGACAAAATAACCAACAACAACATTATCGAGCAAAATTAAGTGATTAAAATAACGTTGCCCAAAGTTACTCAAAAAGACTTTTTCAGACCAAGGATGAGTATGAGATTGCGCTTCGATTTGAGTCACTGCTTTAATATCAGCGAGTCCCATCGGCTCTATTGTTAATAATGAATGGCTACAATGCACAAAATTCTTCCCAGAGTTGTTTTTTAGCTTTTGGTTGATGTATCAAGGTTGCGATAGGTGGAGAGGTTAATAAATGATGCCCACTGATTGGTTTTATTTTTCCAAGTGTTGACCAAATAATATCGGGTAGATTACCTTGTTGATTTTCAAATTGCTCTAAACTACAACAACAAACATGGCTTTTTTTAATATTAAAGGCTTTCAAAATCGCCACCGTCAAAGGATGCTCAAATTCACCTTCTGTACAAATAAATAATAATTTGCATTCACTGAGATCAAGCAAAGGAAAACCTGTTCCTTGTGCAAATAAAGCAGGCTTTCGCACTTGCCAATGGGTGATCCCCATCTCTTGTAAATAAAGGGCTTTTTGATGCAACATAATAAGCTCATGAGTAAATAGTGAGGCGCAATAATAACACCACCTAAATAACATGTATAAATTACTTTTTAAGGTTTATTTTAAATGTTAAAAAACCTTGTAAACCTGTAATATAGCGCCGATAGAGAGGACCAACATAAAAGGATGATTAACATGACTAACTGGGCTGAACGATTTCTGCAAATGGCAGAATTAGTCGCATCATGGAGCAAAGACCCTTCAACACAGGTTGGCGCCGTGATAACAGAGCATAACCGTATTGTCTCTTTAGGCTTTAATGGTTATCCACATGGCATTTCAGATAGTGCAGAAACAGATAATCGAGAGTTAAAATTACTTAAAACATTACATGCAGAAGAGAACGCCATACTTTATGCAAAACGTGATTTAAAAGGCTGTGAAATTTGGGTGACACATTTTCCTTGCCCGAACTGTGCGGCTAAAATCATTCAAACAGGTATTAGTGCTGTACATTGTACTGTACAAAATGAAGACTTTTTATCTCGCTGGGGTGATAAAATACAACTCAGTGAAGAAATGTTTAATCAATCAGGTGTCAAAGTCGATTGGCTGCCACTAAAAGAATCATAAAATACACTTCGGTGCTTGCTAATCACATTTAGCAAGCATCCACTTTCTCCACCCTCTAATGACCTGCCTATAACTATTAAATTCAAAACATACAAAACTGATTCTATAACTTGCACTCTTTATACCAATCACTTCAATTCCGGAGAAGTAAAAAATCACCTCAATAGTCAGAAAAATGTGATTGAGATAGCGAATTTATGGGTTATTCACTTGAGAAAAATGCTTTGTTAATAACAAATTTAAGCACCTGAGGTCAACATTCTCAATGCATACAACTCATTTTTATACCTATTTCTTTTCCTGATCAATATTTTTTATCGCCTATACTTTAGCAATAAATTGCCTACACTATTTATACCAATAAATAAAATTCTTAGGGAACAACAATATGATTTCTTTAATTAAAAAAAGCATCAGAGCGAAATTATCGATCTCAATGGGAATAGTATCTTTATGCTTGGTGGTGATGTTCTTAATTTATGGTAATTTAACCAATAAACTAAATACCGGTGTATCTAATTTAGGCACCAAGTTTATGCCATCACAATCAGCAATCCTAAATGCAGACAGAGATTTATATCAGGCCTATGTTGCACAACTAATCTATATTGAAACGGCAGCTCCCGAGCAAAAAAATGATTATGAAGAGAATGCTCAACAAGCATTAGATCGTATGAAAATATATCTCTCGACACTCTCTGACTATCCAGACATTACCAATAAACTCAATCAATTTGATGCTCAATTTCAAGCCTGGAAAAATGTAGCGGATCAGGTATTTACTTTAGTAGATAGCGGTCAAAAAGATGAAGCTTATCAATTATTACACGCTAAAAGTGACGGGGAATTCTCTAAACTGAGGGATTTATATGATATTGCGGGTGAAGCTGTCAATCTTCGAGCAAGCACAGATGTCGAGTCTCTTTATCTTGAAACAGAACAAACAGATAACACATTAATTATCTTTTTATGTTTAGTGGTCATCCTTATCATTGCTCTGACCTACATGGTTCCTAAAATGCAAGTTGATGGTATCCGTGAACTGGTTGTTAGAATAAAAGAGATTAGTCAAGGAGATGGCGACCTGACACAGCGAATTTCATCAACAAGAACAGATGAACTTGGACAATTAGCCAACACCTTTGATGACTTTATTGCGCAATTACAAGCACTAATAAAAGAGCTCAGTGAAAGTAGCCAAGAGCTTAACCATAATGCGATAGACTTAGATTCGACTTATCAAAGTAGCCAAGAGTTAAATAAATCTCAAACAGACAATATAGAAATGATTGCAACAGCAGTGAATGAGTTCAGTGCCTCTATTCGAGAAGTTGCTAGTAATGTACAAAACGCAACCGATGCGACGGGAGAAACAGACCTTTTAACAGAACAAGGCATGCAAGCTATCGAACACTCTGAACATCAAGTTAAAGATTTAGCAGCTTCAATTGAAAATGCTAAAACAGTCATAGAAAACCTAACAGAAGATTCAGATAACATTGCAACTGTATTAGATGTGATTCGTAGCATCGCAGAGCAAACCAATTTATTAGCATTAAATGCAGCCATAGAAGCGGCAAGAGCAGGCGAGCAAGGCCGAGGATTTGCAGTGGTAGCAGATGAAGTTCGTTCATTAGCAAGCAAAACCCAACATTCGACTGAAGAAATTCAGCAGATGATTAATAAATTGCAGATAGGGGTAAAAAATGCAGTATCTTCGATTCTAGAAGGATCAGAAAAAGTACAACAAAATGTAGAGTCGGTTGGAAAAACAAAAGAGATGTTTGCAAGTATCCAAATATCAAGTCGTCAGGTTAATGATCTCACCTCTCAAATAGCCGTTGCAACAGAGCAACAAAGTAATGTCTCTGAAGAAATTAATAGTAATATCGTCAACCTAAACGATAAAAATGTTCAGAGCCAAGCACTGGCGCACAAAGTACAAGAAATTTCAGGCTTAGTAGGGAGCTGTTCAAAAAAATTAGCAAAAGATATTAATCGATTTACAGTGAAATAAACTTAACCGTTAAGCTATAAGCATAGCTGTGATAACCAGTTCTTTATCGAAGCTATGCTTAATTTTCTACCTAGTTGTAAATTTATAGGGGTTTCAATAACTGCTTAAACAAACTATGCAAACTACCTAATACGATTAGTAATGCAATGATCGGTAATGCCGGCCATAGGGTTATATGTAAAGAAGGTACCAACTCAAATCCCCATTGCATTAAGTTATAAACTAATACCTCGGCACCAATGGTAGCAACAATACCTGCAACGACAGCTAATAATCCATATTCCGACCATAATGTTCGACTGATTCGTTGCTTAGTCGCGCCTAATGTACGGTACAACATCACTTCACTTTGACGTTGTTTTAAACTTAAACGCAACAGCGTGAACATTAATAAAAGTCCACTCAACACCGCAATTGATGCAAGCACGGTCAATGATAAAGAAACTTGTTCAAGCATGCCCTGTAATTTACGTCCTAAAACCCTAAAATCGAGTAAGCTAATAGTAGGAAAATCACGTGAAAGTTGATTCAGTAAATCATTATCTTTTTCTTCCACTTTGGCGCTGACCATCCAAGTTGCTGGTAATTCTTCTAGCACATCAGGTGTGAAGATAAAAATAAAGTTAGGTTTCATCGATTGCCAATATACGTCTCGAATACTGTTTACCTTTGCAGTCACTTGCACACTATTAATGGTAAAGGTTAATTCATCGCCAATATTTAACCTTAATTGCCTTGCAACCTTTTGTTCAACAGAAACGCCTTGTGTTTCACTCCATTGCCCTTCTAACACAGCGTTGTATTCAGGTAAGGTCTCGCCCCAAGTAAAATTGACTTCTCGTCTTAGGATATTAGCGGGGTTGTCTTCATATTGTTTATCACGATAAACATCAATGCCATTAATGTAACTTAAGCGACCACGAATGACTGGAAAGGCTTCTGAGCGTTCAATTTTGCGTTCATCGAAATGTGCTAAATAGGTAGGAAGTGCGTTGCTATTAATATTAATCGCAAACACATTAGGGGCATTTTCTGGCACCGCTTCTTGCCAATCCCCAATAAGATCCGCTCGTAATAACCAAATAACAGCAATTAGCATCAATGACCCCGATAAGGCAGCTAACTGCATTATGCTTTGCTTCGGACTACGTTTTAAACGGCTAATGGCCAGTGACATCGAAGGCCCCCACTTAAAATGACTCACTAGCACAATAAATCCGTAACTGATCAACGCAAGTACCATAAATAATACGATTAAGCCTAATAAGACTAACCACACTAACGGGGCATCAAGATAATAATAAACAAATGCGCATAAAGGAAATAATACCAACCACCAAGCGGTTTTAGTAACACTCTCTGTTTGTTGCAAGACATTAATGGCAGGTGTATCTAATAGTTTTTTGAGCGGAATGCCTAATGCAGGAATAGCGACTAAAATGGCGACCGAGGCACCAATAAAGAAAGGAGCTAAACCATAACTTGGCAATGTTTCAGGTAACACATCAGTTAAGGGTAAACGTAACAAGGCTTCAATAATGATACCTAACAAAGAACCAACACTTAAAGCAATGATTAACAGTAAACTGACTTGTAATATTAGCCAGCGTTTTAACCATACACGGCTTGCGCCTAAGCTTTTTAACATTGCTATCGTTTGGGCTCGCCCTGCAACATAATGGGAGCATGTCATTATCAATGTCAAACTTGCCATCGCAATAACCATTAAAATGGTTAGCGATAAATATTGTTTGGCTTTTTCAATAAAACCGCCACGATTATTTTCATCCTCATCACTTCTCCATCTCTCTCCTGGTTGCAGTTCAACACTATTTTGCAAATCAACAAGTTGATTATCAGAGCCATTAAAAAATTGCTTATAATTAACCCGACTGCCTAATTGTAATGCTCCCGTTTTTTCAATATCACTTTCATGTATAAACACATTAGGAATGCTATCAAAAGGGTTAAAAACCAACTCAGGATCTGCATCAATAACGCCTGAAATAGTCAGTTCAGCATCACCAATCGCGAGAGTTTCTCCCACAGCTACCTCTAACAGTCCGAGTATTCTGTCGGATACCCACAGTTCGCCAGGCAAAACATGCGATTTGATTGTATTATCGGCGCTTCTTAAACGTAACTCCCCCCGTAAAGGGTATTCACTATCAACCGCTTTAACGCTGATTAAATACATCGAGCTATCGCTGAAACTCATGGTCCTAAAACTAACCTGTGCGGATTGAGGTAATGACAACTCATCAGCTTTGCTAATAATAGCCGGATTAATAGGGTTGCTACTTCTTTGCACTAAGTCAGCAGCCAGCATTGAGCGCCCTTCTGCCGTCATCACTTTTTCAACACGCATGGCTAATGCGGAAAGCGCAACCACACAGGCAACAATCAATACTAATGCTGCGACCACAGGCCATAATTGTGCCGAGTAAATTTCTCGCCAGCTCCAACGAAGTAAGAGATGAGATTTACGAGTAGATTTTTTAGAAGAGGTTAATGTGTTCATCAGTTTATTTCCCTCCCACTTCATCTTGCCCTGATTGCGCTCCTTGATTAATCTGCTCGATAATTTTTCCATCATCAATGCGAAGAATACGGGAGCAACGCGCGGCTAACTGTTCATCATGTGTCACCAGAATCAATGTCGTGCCATTATCCCGGTTCATTGCAAATAATAATTCGATGATATTATTAGCCGTCTTTTTGTCTAAATTACCTGTCGGCTCATCAGCAAATAAGATTTTAGGTTCACTCATAAATGCACGCGCTAAAGCAACACGTTGCTGTTCACCACCAGAAAGTTGTGTTGGTAAATGTAACTCGCGTCCAGCAAGTCCAACGGATTTAAGTAATGCTCTCGCTTTAACTTGGTCTTCGCCTTCTCCACGTAAAACAGTAGGCAGGGTGACATTTTCAATGGCATTTAAAGATGGGATCAATAAAAAGCTTTGGAAAACAAACCCAATCGACTCCCCCCTTAACTGCGCCCTCGCCTCATCATCTAATTGGCTCAAGGGTTTGCCTAATAATTCTATTTCACCAGAGGTAGGCACATCTAACCCTGCCAATAGCGTCATTAATGTCGATTTACCCGCACCAGAGGTCCCAATAATTGCGACTGTTTCAGCGCTGCTGACTTGTAATGAAATATCACTTAGAATGGATAATTTGTTACCATGTGCGGTAATCGATTTAGACAGTGATTTTACTTTTAAAATAGGCTCTAACATGACTAAACTCTTTTCCTTTATATTTACATTTATGTTTACCGTATTTATTACGGTATCAAGTAGCGTTGCGATCAGTAAAAATTTACTAATTGTGGGAGACAGCCTTAGCGCTGGTTACAATATGCCAATAGAACAAAGTTGGCCTGTGCTTTTAAATCAAAAATATCAACAAGAAAATTCGCCAATAACTGTCATTAACGCCAGTATTTCTGGTGATACTACAGGTAATGGCCTTGCGCGTTTACCCGCTTTACTGGAACAACATGATCCTGATTATTTGTTGATTGCCCTAGGAGCAAATGATGGTTTACGCGGCTTTTCATCCAACATCATTAAAGACAATCTAACTCAGATGATAACGCTTAGCCAGTCTAAATCGGTTCAAGTGTTAATGATGCAGATCAAAATACCACCCAATTATGGTAAACGATATAATCAATTATTCACCTCTATTTTTCCAGACTTAGGTGAAACATTTAATGTTCCCGTGCTTAATTTCTATTTAGAACAAGTGATTGTTAAACCAGAGTGGATGATGAAAGATGGATTGCACCCTAAAGTAGAGGCTCAGCCTTGGATTGCCAATTTTATGGAAGCACAAATGCAACCACACCTGAAAATAAATTAAACGGCATATAAAAATAGAGATAAATACAGTGGACTTAAGACCATAGTTTGTGGCTTTTAGTTCACAACTTTCAAAATACACTCCTTGTTATCAACCCTTTTATAGCACTAGAATAATCCTAATAGCGCATTGTATTGCCTTGAGTTGGTGCAGTAGCGTAATATCTTTTTAAGATATAAAATTTAAGCTATTAATTTAAAAAGTATTATTTTTTTGGCATATAAATTTCATAGTTTTATTTTACAATCTCATTTATTAATATAATTAACATGGTTGAATAAAAGCCAGAAGTGTTACAAAACACATTAAAAAGGAGGTATTAATACTAATAGCATAAATGGTTAAACATTTTTACGGGCACGAATGAATAAAAGCATTCCAGCAATTTTATAATAGAAAAACACCTTAGGAAAAAATATGGAATCAATTTTAGTTATCATTTTCATTTCGTTAGCAATTGCAAGTATCTTGAATATCTTGCTTAAGAAAATCGGTGTGTCGCATATTATTGGTTACATCATTACCGGAGTGATAATTAGTAACATTTTTGACTTTAATGGTAATGATGATCTCTATGCGCTGGAAATGATTGGTGAGTTTGGCATTGTTTTCCTGATGTTTACGGTCGGATTAGAAATGTCATTTTCAAAACTATCGAAAATGAAAGAAATCATTTTAATTAATGGTTTTGCTCAAGTTGCATTAAGCTCTACCATTATATTTTTAATTGCCTATTACATCTTTAACATTGATAGCACTTCTTCCATTGTGATTGCACTAGCTTTTAGTTTGTCTTCAACTGCCATTGTTTTAACTTATTTAAAGAGCTCTAAAGATATTCTAACCCCCTACGGGCAAAAATCTGTGGCGATATTAATTTTCCAAGATTTAGCCGTTATTCCGATTTTGTTATTAATTAGCTTTTTATCTTATGATGATTTATCCGTCAGTGAGATTTTGTTTAAAACGGCTCTCTCTGCAACAGCCATTATTATATTTATGTTTACGCTCGGCAAAAAACTGATTTCATGGCTATTGCACTTTTCAAGTAATGTAAAACTCGAAGAAGTGTTTCTAGCCTCAGTGCTGTCAATCGTTATGGGGACCTCTTTACTTGCACATGAAATGGGATTTACATATTCATTAGGCGCTTTTATTGCTGGTATGATCATTGCAGAAACGACATTTCATGTAAAAGTGGAATCCGACATTGCATCTTATAAAGACTTATTATTGGGCGCTTTTTTCTTCTCTATTGGTACTAAGATAGATATTTTTCATTTTCTCAGCCATTTACATCTCGTTTTTGCCGTCTTAACAGCCGCTATGTTAATTAAAGCATTGATTATCTATATACTGATCAGAAAGAAATCCAGCAAAAGTGATGCTATCAAATCCGCGATTTCACTTTGTCAGATTGGTGAATTCTCATTTGCAATTTTTTCTCTTGCGATTAGCCAAAATGTCATCACCAATGAGCTTGGTAGCTTTTTAATATTGGTTACCGTTTTATCGATGATAATCACTCCTTTTATGCTTAATAAGATTTATAAACTGGCTTCATTCTTTGTTGTTGAGTTCTTTGAGTCAGATAACATCACACCCATTACTGTCACTAACCATACCATTGTTTGTGGTTTTGCAGCCCTAGGTGAGAAGACAGCTGATGAATTACAAAAAAACAAAGTGACCTTTGTTATCATTTCAGACAACTTACAACATGTATTAAAAGCAAGAAAATCAGGTTATAAAGCTTACTTTGGTCACCTTGATAAATTACCTGTATTAGAATCCCTCAAGGTAGAACAGGCGGCCAGTATTATTATTACCGTCAATACCATGAGGACGATAAAAATCATCTGCGAAGCAGTGTTAAATTATCATGCACAAGCAAAACTAGTGGTAAAAGTGAATAGTCATGCGGAAATGGATGAATTATCTGACCTTAACATTAACTCTTTCGTGAATGCACAACTTGAAACGGCACAATTATTAGTAAAACAAAGTATGACATAGTGCTATCTAGCTGTGCCAATATCCCTTTTATGTATTGGCACAACTTACCCTATCATTTGCATAATAATGCGAACCTCAATCTCAACCTCAATATCGATCATTAACCTTGTATTTAATGCGGACTTTTTTGGTGCGATATAATTCCCCTTGCATTAATTTGGACATAAAAATCGTTTAAAAAGCAAAAAAAAACTATAAAAACAATTAAAATCAACACCTTAAATCTTGGCACTGTTCCTGCTATGAGCTAACTAGGAATTATTTAAAAACTATTAAGGAATGTTATGTCGTATATTGAACCGAGTGAATTTGTAACAAAAATGGTTGATGCAGGTGAATCAAAAATTTACATGTCTACTAAAGATACCCTTATTCGTGCATTTATGGCTGGTGCGATTCTAGCCTTGGCGGCAGTATTTGCTATCACAGTTGCAACGACAACTGGTAGTGCGATTTTAGGCGCCTGCCTATTCCCTGTTGGCTTTATTATGTTGTACTTGATGAAGTTTGACTTGTTAACCGGTGTATTTACGTTAGTGCCATTATCATTACTTGATAAAAGACCTGGAGTGACATTTTCAGGTGTGATGCGTAATTGGGGATTAGTATTTATTGGTAACTTTGCCGGTGCGTTAACGACAGCCTTTATGATGTCATTTATTTTAACCTATGGTTATGCAACTGATGGTGGTGCTATCGCAGCAAAAGTTAGCGCAATAGGTGAATCTCGTACTTTAGGTTATCAAGCACATGGCGCTGGCGGTTGGTTTACTATCTTTATCCGCGGTATGTTATGTAACTGGATGGTATCAATGGGTGTTGTTGGTGCAATGATCACAACCTCTGCAGGTGGAAAAATGCTCGCAATGTGGATGCCTATTATGTTGTTCTTCTTCATGGGCTTTGAACATTCAATTGTTAACATGTTTTTATTCCCATTCTCTATGATCATGGGCGGTGACTTCACTGTTTATGATTACTTATTATGGAATGAGATCCCAACAGTATTAGGTAACTTAGTGGGCGGATTATGTCTTGTAGGTTTACCACTCTATTACACACATGTTAAAACATCACCAGAGCGTAAACTTGTATAATCAACTTTGATAATCAATCTAATATTAATAAGTTTTTGATATAAGGCTCCGTGATTAATATTACGGAGCCTTTTCGCTATTTATACTGTTGACGTTAGGAGCTAAACCATGAGTCTGCCACTAAGTATCTGCATTGGAAGTGCAACCTATAAAGGGGTCAAAGAAACGAATCAAGATTTCATTGGTAGCTTAACTCCCGAAGAGCCCTTACTTAGTACCAAAGGCATTGCCATTGCCATGGCAGATGGTATTAGCTCAAGTAAAGTCAGTCATATTGCCAGTGAAACGGCTATTTCAAGCTTTCTTTCAGATTACTACTGCACAAGCGACTCCTGGTCAGTCAAAACCTCTGCACAAAAAGTGATTAAATCAATTAACTCATGGCTTTATGCACAAGGACGAAACGGCCCAGATAGATTCAATAAAGATAAAGGTTATGTGTGTACTTTTAGTGCACTAATTTTAAAATCCAATACCGCTCATCTCTTTCACTCCGGTGATACACGTATTTATCGTTTAGCTAAAGGGAAGTCAGGAGACACATTAGAACAACTCACAGAAGATCATCGACGTATCGTGTCCGATGAAGTGAGTTATTTAACCCGGGCACTTGGCATTGAACAATCATTAGAAATTGATTACCAGAGTCAATCTATTGAAAAAGGGGATGTTTTTATTCTGGCCACCGATGGTGTTTATGAGTTTATAAAAGATCAAAAAATAAGTGCAATCATCAACACCAGTAGCACTTTGCAAGAGGCTGCCAGTGACATTATTCAAGAAGCATTAATTTCCGGTAGTGATGACAATTTAAGCATACAAATTGTGCGTATTGAACATATACCAGATTACCAACTAGATGAAGTACACCAATTAACTCAACTTCCTTTACCTCCTAAGCTAAGCCCTAGAATGATGTTTGACGGTTATGAAATTATTCGGGAAATATATATCAGTAGTCGTAGCCATGTATTTTTAGCACGTGATTTAGAGAGCCAGCAAAATGTCGTGATTAAAACGCCATCAACAGAAATGCGTAACGATACGCAATACCTAGAACATTTTATGTTAGAAGAATGGGTCGCAAAACGAATCGATAATGTCCATGTAGCTAAAGCGATACTGCCAAATCGGCAACGCCATTATCTCTATTTAGTGAGTGAATATATACAAGGTATTTCACTTAACCAGTGGATGATAGATAATCCAAAACCGACACTCGACCAAGTACGCAGTATCATTGCACAAGTGGTAAAAGGTGTTCAAGCATTTCATCGTCAAGAAATGATCCATCAAGATTTACGCCCAAACAACATCATGATCGACAATGATAATACCGTAAAAATAATTGATTTTGGTTCTACTTATATTGCAGGTGTGAGTAATGCTAAAAGCGATCAAGTACTTCGAGGAACGATGCGTTATTCAGCACCTGAATATTTTTTAGGTCAATGGGGAACACAAAGCTCAGACATATATTCAATTGCAGTTATCACTTATCAAATGTTATCAGGAAAATTCCCCTACAATACCGAAATTTCACAAGCAACCAGCATTACGGCACAGCGACGCCTAAAATATCGTAGCATCATTACAGAAGACTCTGAACTACCATTATGGATAGATGATGCTCTTCATCGCGCATTACACATCACACCTCAAAAACGCTATCCGGTATTATCTGAATTTCTTTATGATTTACATCATCCTAATAAGCGTTTTCTTGCACGTAGTCGTGCTCCATTAATTGAACGTAACCCTGTTAAATTTTGGCAAGGGCTTAGCTTTATTTTGTTCTGCATTATCATTGTACAACTTGTATTTTAATAAACTAAATTAGTGCTCAAGAAAGATAGAAAGAAAGATAGAAAGAAAGAAACAAATATAATAGTTTTCAGGCGACGCTTTCAAAGAATATTATTTTAATTGTGTGCCTTTAACTTTGACAATCAAAAACTACTGTTTTATAAGGATTAATGTTACATTCATTGGTTTTTAAAATGAATCATAACCGTAATCGGAAGATTGAATATAATTAATGTGATACTCAAAACCTAATATTAAGGTAAAGAAAGTATTCTATTAATTAGCATATCAGAACCGCATCTCTCTTTATTTTTAGGTAAAAAATGCAAAAACATAATGAGTTAATTGATCAATTACAACAAGTAAAAAATGATCAACAAATTAAAGATTTTATAATCAATTTCATTGATATATTAGGATTAGACTATTTCTTACTTGGTATTTCCTTCCCTCTTTCAATTATAAAATCAGATATATTTACCATCGATAATTATCCAGAAGGCTGGCAAAAAATATATGAAGAGCAACAGTTAATTCAGACCGATCCCGTGGTTAACTACTGCGCAAAAAATCACAGTCCTATATTTTGGGATCAGGTTGATAGCGAACAAGTGAAAATAATCAAAGAAGCTCTTTTTTCAGCCCCTCAAGCTGGATTTACAGTTCCATTACATGGCTCGATGGGGGCTTTTGGCATGTTCAGCTTATCTACCTCCTCTGAAGATGATACAAGTAAAAAAGTTTTATCTCATGCATTAACAGTTACTCAACTTATTATCCCCGCCTTACAGGATGCAATAATACGAGTGAGAAAAAGTCAAAAGAAGCAAAAAGTGCAGCTGACAACGCGTGAGATTGAATGCTTAACTTGGGCGACGGAAGGAAAAAGTGCATGGGAGATATCTAAAATTTTAGGTTGCTCTGAACGTACCATCACTTTTCATTTAAAAAATGCTACCGTTAAATTAAATTGCGCAAACCGTTATCAAGCCATTGGAAAAGCGATTATTACAGGTGTAATTAGCCCCAAATTATAGTTTATGAAAAATTCAAACTGTAATATATGACAGGTTTGATTTCATACCTTGCCTGTTATTATAACTTCTAGGTTAAAATAATTTATTAAAAGTATTATTTATCAATGCAATAGACTTAAAAAACCTTAACCCTTGATAATAACGCTTAGTTTAACCTTGCAACAAGTTTTACCCACTCAGTTTTAAATAGTACCCTTTGCTCATTGGCTTAATGTCTTTGAGCTTTTTTCTATTTATACTAATCTGATTAAGTAGGTGATCTAAATTTTGCGCAGGAAAATAGCTTAACTAAAAGCATAATTTTACAATAATGCTGGTTTCCTTTACGAAAATAATAAACTTAGAAGTAAGTTATTATTTTCAGGTTAGGATTAACCTCAACTCGGAATAATGAAACGAAATATCATTTTAAATCAAAATATTACAGATTTTATTCATGTAATACCGTTGATTTTACTTATCTCGAGCGAGGTTAAATATATGTACTACTTGACGATATTAAAATCAGTAATATAAATACTATTACCTGAAGCACCTACTCCATAGATAACGATTTGGCTTAACTTATCTAGATTCAAAGGTATATCATCGATATTTATAGATACATTAGTCCAATCTGAATTAACCGAAAGCGGAATCTTAACTTCTGCACCAACCGTCGTTCCAAAATAGAGAACATATTCTGAAAAACTTGCATCTGATGCTATTTTAAAGTTAATGGTGCTATATGCTTTTATATCAATATCATATGACTGAACACCACCATAGATATCCCCCATCATAGCCAATACAGCCCCCCAACCAGAACCTTGAGTAAGGCGTATTGCATTTAATCCATCATATTCAATATCATTAGTTATCGTTGTACCTGTCGACCACTCACCGACTTCGATGTTACCTTCATGAACAGTATTATCACCGTCAACAACAATATCAACATCCTCACCGGTTGAACTGATAAAGACGAATTTATCATCACTGCTGTCTTTATTAATAACTGTTGAGATACCTGTATCATAGGCGATAAGATCGGTGATATAGAGCTCTTGAGCAGCGGCTCCGTCTGCATAGATACCATAGACAGCAATCTGACTAACGTTTGCCAGATCTGCTCCAAATTTATCAAGATCTATATCAATCTCATTCCACTCAGCTTGTTCAGTAAGAGCAAATTCAACAGCATTACCCCCTGATATTTCACCAATTTTAGCTCCGATAAACACATCGTAACCAGAAAAGTTACCACTTGAGGCGACCTTAAGCTTAAGATTAGTATACTGAGAAAAATCCGTGTTATAAGCACCATCTGAGTTCGTACTTTCTAAAGCAATGACTGAGCCCCAACCCGTTCCAGGAGTAAGCAACCAAGTATCTAAGTTATTATAAGTTGTATCAGATGAAAGCGTACCTGTACTCCACTCCCCAAAATTAACATCGTCGTCGATAAACAGATTACTGCTGACGGATGAATCAGATGCTTTAAATACGAAATCACTTTCGGTATTACTATCAACTGTAATAGCAGTGTCTTTTACAAGCTCATAATCTGTAACATAAATCTTCGAAACACTAGACGTTCCACCCACGCCCATTACAGAAATAAAATCAACCTCAGATAAGTTCAATGAAAATTCAGATAGATCAATAGAAATTTCCTGCCAACCTGCATCTGAATCATCAACAGGAAGTACAACCTCACTAGCGACCCCATTTCCGGAAAGAGAAAGTTTATACTGTTCAAAGCCTCCATTGGTCGCAAGTTTTAGTGTTATGCGGTTAAACAGGCTGAAATCACCAGTAATCCCATCTTGAAATACTAATACAGTCCCCCAATTACCCTGTTCTGGAGTATTCGGACCTTTAGTTATTTCCCAAGCAGAAATCCCTTCATAGGTTGCCTCACCATTGATAACACTTCCAGTCTCCCAAGTACCGACAGCATACTCTGCATTAGCATAATCAATATCACTCTCCTCACCAGAAGAAGAGATCAATATAAACGTATTTTCTGTAAATGTTGGGTCTGTGGTATCTGGCTCACTGATATCTGGCTCACTGATATTTGGCTCGCTGATATCTGGCTCGCTGATACCTGAATCAGTAGTAGCTGACCCCGAGTTAACTGTTGATAACATTTCATCACCACAACCGGATAAAGCGAGTGCTAAAGCAGTTGCCAACACTGTATTGGTTAATTTAAAACCTTTAATTACTGTCATTCTATTCCCTATTTATTGTCATCTAGAATACTTTCTATAAGTGCCAAGTCATATAATTACTTAATGTCATGGTTATTTTTATCCACCCAACCAAATGTAAGCGCTTTCTTTTTTTGGCGTTAAAAAATAAATTAATGTACGCTCTTTCTCTGTATCAGAAGTATATCGCTTGAATTTCAAAAGATAAGAGAGCGACATCACATAGTAAGCGCTTTCTTTCAATGCTAATCACATTACTTTGTACAATTTATAGATATACCCGTGATCTTTGAAAGTGCTTATAAATTGTAAAAAACATGTGGAAATCTAGTTGGAAATAATCAAATTAAATAAGTAATCTAAATTTTGCGCAGGAAAAATAGCTTACTTAAATGACCAATTATTGCGAAGGAAAAATAGAGTAGTTATGGCGAATGATTGAGTAATAGCTGGCTATTGCGATTGAATGCAACGCATAAATACACTCTTTTAACGAGCAAGAATGATCAGGTTGTTAGGCGGATTGGTATTATTGTTTAGGAAATAATTATCTAGAACTGAGGGAAATTAACA
>TARA_R110001583_G_scaffold9571_5_pt1 | contig 27433 bp, 18 predicted proteins | sample TARA_R110001583 | Tara Oceans TARA_R110001583 (sample SAMEA4398432) | marine metagenome | biome: Polar Biome; feature: [MES] marine water layer (ENVO:01000295) within the mesopelagic zone...; material: water (ENVO:00002006), including particulate matter (ENVO:01000060) such as...... | reverse complement strand
GCAACGCAGGACTGGTTTTCTAGCTTAGCTCCCTACGGGCAAGCCTAGAGTTCCTAAAACAGAAAATAAAAGTGAGGCGCTTATACTAATCAAGCGCCTATGGCTATGACGTATCAGTTTCGAAAAAACACCGTGTTTTTTTGTAATTGAATGTCAGGTTGCTCGATAGATTGAATAGCAAAGCTAATCTCAGTTATTTTTTTCTTCAATAAGTCACCATTCATTACCAAGGTAATGGGGACTTCCTGCATCACTCCGGCCCCTATAAGAAGCTTTTTGGGCAACTTAATTTCTGGGTAGTTTAAATTGATTACATCAATATCAAAATGTAATGGAATTTGGCTTTTATTAAGAATTTTCAAGGTATAAGTATTTTCAACTATGCCTTCATAATTGACGCGATATAAAGCATTTCTGTCGCGAATGATGTTGACTTCTAATGGAATTCGATTACTCATCCATAAGCCTAATAACAAGATAAATATTAGACTTAAGGTCCCGTATGAGACAAGTTTTAAATTAAAACGTTTAACCTCTTTACCTGCTAACTTTTGCTCACTGGTATAACTAATTAAGCCTTTTGGGTAGTTAAATTTTTCCATCGTTTCATCACAAGCATCAATGCACAGCCCACAATTTATGCATTCATACTGTATGCCATTACGAATATCTATGCCTGCCGGACAAACATCAACACATAAGTTACAGTCAACACAATCACCTAAGCCAAGTGCTTTCGGATCATCTTTTTGCTTGCGTGGCGCTCGGTTTTCTCCGCGCTTAGCATCATAGGCAACCAATAAAGTGTTTTTATCAAACATGGCAGACTGAAATCGAGAATAAGGGCACAAATGAATGCAAACATGCTCTCTCATCCAACCCGCATTAACATAAGTAGCTAAGGCAAAAAATAGCACCCAAAAAGTGACTACTCCACTCCAATCAAAGGTAAGCATCGTGCTGTAGAGTTCATTTACTGGTACGAAGTAGGAGATAAATGTCGTGGCGGTAAATAATGACATTAACTGCCAAATCAAATGCTTCAGTGTTTTTTTAGTTACCTTGCTAAATGTCCAAGGTGCTTTATCTAATGCAATTCGCTTATTGCGGGTGCCCTCTATTCTGTGCTCTACCCAAACATACGCTAATGTCCATACTGTTTGTGGACAAACATAACCACACCATACGCGCCCAAGCCAAGTAGTGATAAAAAATAAAGCAAATGCCGCCACTAGAAAAACTCCAGCAAGTAAGATGAAATCTTGTGGCCAAAAAGTAAAGTTAAAAATTCTAAATTCTTGGGTAACTACGTCCAGTAATACTGCTTGTTGAGTGTTGAATTGCACAAAAGGCATGGCAATAAAAAAAAACATTAAAAGCCAGTTGATATAACGGCGAAATTTTTGATAAAAGCCTTTTTGTTCCCTAACATAAACAGATTTTTTAGACTTATAGGGTTTAATGATAAGTTGCTCTTCTTGGATATTAAACTTCATGATTATTTACAAGGTAATAATTGAGTACTTACCCTACTTCAATAAACGAGCCAAGAAAAAATAAACATAAGTATTTGTATTTATTAATTAATTGTTTTGTATTGAAAAACAAAACCACGATATATCGCGATTTAACGATATATCGTGGTATTTTATTATGTGCTTTCATGAGTTGTGGTGAATATTTAGCTTTTTCATACATCAACATAAGGCTCTATTGGGTAAGACGAGTATTTTATTGCGCCTCTTTTGCCGCCGATACGCTAATCGCATTCGTGACTAGCGTATGTGTCACCATTGTCATAGCTACAGTTATGATATTAATAGATTTTAATCTAATAATTCGTCTAAACCCTACCTTATAACCTGCTCAAAAACAGGATTCATAAATACCATATTGACGTCTTTATCAAAACCTTCAACACCTTAGCCTGCGATATTAAAAGGTATTAAAAGGTAATAAAAAGTCAGCTAAAAACGCGGTTATATTTGCAAGCATACTCTGTTCTCTCTTCGTACAAATCAGATGCGCGATATATCGTGTCCATCCCCACAGGACGTTTCATTTAGAACCCATAATTCAAACCTTCTGGTTAGGGTTGTGAACCTTGATCTATCCATTTACTATTCAATGCTTGTTGAATGCCCGGTGTTTTCGAACTACGCCACGGATAAGCCCTTGCCATTCACTACTAGTTAGCGTTTAATAACAATAAGTTAAATAAATGGTGATCTTGCTACAGAAGACTTTGACCTCATTAGTTCATACCTATACCTTGCGTACACATGCTGGACGTACACAAGGTGTTAAAACGGACAAAAAACAGTTAGCTTTTGCTCGTGACTCATAAATTTTAGCCAAGTATTTTTAGTCGTTTATGGTGACGTTGAGGCGATAAACTTTCTCCAAAGTAGAAAGTGAGACGGATGAAATTTAAATTCATATAGCCTGTAAAAATCATTTTATAGTAAGATATTGCCTCAGATTTCACGTAGCAATACGTTTAGGGGCTTTATTTTCAATCATTTTTGAGGCTGTTTTTCCTAAAAGAAAAATTCTACAGCCTCGTTATATACCAAGGAAAAATTATGCACTCTCAAAAATCTCGTAGATTAAGAAAAAAGCTTTATTTAGATGAATTTGCTGTAATGGGGGTTGAATTAGATTGTAATTTAACTTGTAAGGAAGAGTCTGAATTAGCAATAATAATGGATGATTTTTTCGTTTATATTGACTCTTTAAACTTATGTATTGGCGGTGGTGGAGATCTGACTTCCTTCGGAGGATTTATTTCTTCTTATGAACGTTATGGTTCAGTGACTGAATCTGACATATCGAATATCTCCAATTGGTTGAAAGACCAAAATATCGTTTCAGAGTTTAATATTGGCGAACTTGTCGATGCTAACTATGGCATATAATCGCGGAGGAGGAGATATCTAGCCCCTAGGCTGCATGCAGCTCTGCACAGAAAGATAACAATTACATCCATTGTTATCTTTGAAATGGTAGAAATGCAGTAAATTAACCTCAAATTATTGATGCCTTAGTAAAAGCAACAGCCAACTTTACTAAGCTATGTTAGCTAAAGTGTTTCTGATCCTTTTTATGCTTGTATTACCCGTTTTTTTAAAAGGCTCTTTTATTGATATCCTCCCCCACCTCGCGTTAAGTCTAAATAAAGTTAGACATGTAGCGGATAAAAAGTATATTTAAATATTTTTAGCGTATTGATGAAGCTCAACTGATGATAGATTGATTAACCCATCAAGTACATGTAACTGCTGCTTACTCAGAATTCTGGCTTGGCAATGTGATTCTAATTGCTGACATAAATGGTGTAATCTAACTAAACCTAAAGCGATAGCAGCACCTTTAAGTTTATGGAGTTTTTGTTCTTGTTGATCTGCAGATAACTTGTAAAAATCACTATATTCAGTATTAACTTGACGGCAAAATAGCAGAGCAAGCTGTTTGACTTTATCACTGCCTAGATATTCAATATCTTGGTTAAGGATAGTAAAATCGAATAATAATGAATGACGATAGTCATTTTTATCATCAGGCAGCTCATTGCTCTCTTTAGCTTTCGACATTGTAGCTATATTACTTTCATTTTTCTGAAAAATTGGTAATTTATTTTTTTTATGACTAAGGTTGGGCGAACCTACAACGTTTAACATAACTTGGGCGATACTTGGCTTTAGTTTTTTCATTTGTACAGGTTTTGCAACAAAACCATCAAAACCTGACGCGATAAACTTAGTGATATCTTCATTGAAAACATGAGCTGACACAGCAATAGTTTTAAGGTGATGCTGTTTTTCTTTAGCTATGGCCTTAAGTTGCTTGGAAAGCATGACTCCATCAATATCGGGTAAATTAATATCAAGTAGAGCTAAGTCATAATGGTTTTCTAACATGTGTTTACGTGCGCTAGTACCATCTTTAGCTGCAGTTACACTATGGCCAAGCTTTTCAACTAAGGCGCAAGCAACATCAAGGTTAATTTCATTATCTTCAACAATTAAGACGCTATAGCGTTGTGATAACGCATTTGATGGCATCGTTATTATTTGTTGTTGTGCCTGAATTTCCTCAGCAGATGCTTTATCAACAGATAGTGTAAACGAAAAGCAGCTACCTTTATTTTCTTCGCTTATCAAAGATAGACGCCCTTGCATCGCACTAACCAAACGCTGACATATTGCCAAACCTAAGCCAGTACCCGTTGATGTTTGTAAATTTTTTACTTGGGTAAATGCTTTAAAAACTACTGCTTGTTTATCTTTGGCGATACCGCAACCTGTATCCGTCACCGAAAATGTAATATCTGATGAACCTGCGTTGTTTTCATTACTAGCAGATATCGATAAAACAATACTTCCTCGCTGAGTGAACTTAATCGCATTATTAATCAAATTGATTAATATTTGTCGTAATTTTCCAAGGTCAGCATGATGCCAAGCTTCAATATTAAGTCCCATTTCAAAGCGTAACAACAGCGCCTTGTTTGTCGCTCTAGCTTGCATCAAATGGATAACATCTTGCCCTAACCTGACTAAATCAATAGCTCGGTAAGAAAGCTCAATATGCCCAGCTTCTATTTTAGAATAGTCAAGAATATCATTAAGAATATCGAGTAACCTTTCCCCTGAATATAAAATTGTTTCAGCATACTTTTGTTGTTCGAGTGTGAGTTTTGTATCAGTTAGCAGCTCTAAAGTGCCGATCATACCACTCATCGGCGTGCGTATTTCATGGCTCATACTCGCCAAAAATACTGACTTAGCCCTGTTGGCTTGTTCAGCCTGCTGCTTAGCGATATCATGTGCTATAGATTTATTATTTAATTTTTCATTGGTAAGCCTTAACTCTTGAGTTCTCATATTCACCAATTGTTCAAGGTTTTCTTTGTGCAACCGTAATTCTTTTTCTGTTTGTTGCTGCTGATATTCAAGCTGTTGCTTTTTAATGGCTTGTTCTCGAAAAACATCTAGCGCATTAGCCATGTGTTTAAACTCTTCATCATTTGAAGACTCGACAGTAATTTCAAGATCTCCTGCTGCCAGTTTTTCAATTGCATCCGTGTGTTTTTGCAATTTAAAAACGATACCTTGATAAACAACTTTCCACATGACTAAAACAATAATAATCAGTGATAACAAGGTCGTTATTAAGAAAACATTTTGTGACCAAGAAACGAGTTTTTGATGTTGTAAACTCGTTTGCTTTGCTAATTCACCTTGACGCTCAACTAAGCTTAAAATCCCTTGGTTTAATTGATCTAATTGATTTGAAATATGCTGATGTAATAAATTTTGTTTCTGCTCTAGTTCAATGGCCTTTTGTTGTTGAGCAATAAAGTCATCAAATAATTTAAGCTTGCCCAACGCTAAACGAGCTAGATTAACTCGATAGGGATCTGTAATGGCATTAACCAAATGATGTATAAGCAACAAGTGTTTATTTTTTTGCTTAGCAAGCTCATGTAATTGTTCATATTGCCGTGTAGACAGAATTAAGTTGGCTATTTGTTCAAGTTCCAACGCATGGCGTTCTAGCGCTGACATTTTATCAAGTAAGTTTAGATCTTCTTCAATAATTAAATCAATATCTTGCTGCGCTTGTTCAACTTTATTCCTTTGGTCTATTAAATCATAAAGCCCTGATAAACGAACTAGAGCAAAGGTACTGGCATTGGCAACTTGTGATTGAGACAAATCTGAAATTTCATGTACAGATGTCTTTACCATCCAAAAATTTTCATCTCGTTGCTTCTTATTTATAATTTTATCTTTTGCAAAACCATCAAGGCGTTCTATTTTTCTACTGATTTCGTTTTTAAGTGCTAATAAGTGTTCTAAATTACTGTTGTTAATATGAAGTAATTCAAGAGATATAAATTCTTCTTCAATCGTTAAATTAAGCTGTTTAAGTTGCAGACTATTTTCTTGTCGCTGCTCTTCATTAGTGGTATTTTTTAATAACGTCGTTGCATGGGTTATTTGTAAGCTAATATTTGCCAATTCTCGAGCACTTGAAAGTATGGGTAATGTTTGTTGCGTTATAGTGTTACCCACATTAGCAATTAGATTGAGACCATTCCAAGCAACTATGCTAACAAACAAGAGTAGACCAGCGACAAAACTAAAGGCAAATAATAGTTTGTTCCCTATACTTCGACGAAAGTGCAATGTAATATCCTCTTTTACTGAGCGACTAATGAGTTTCTAAATAGAGTTGGTTTTTGTGAAAATATTTTTAGCTTTACTACTAGCAATGGTTAATTTTTTACTTTGTTTATCGTTAGCAGCTCATCCTGCTCTGGAAATTACCGAGTATCAAAAGCCGATACATAACATCAAAGTTTGCGCAGTTTATCCTCACCTAAAAGATTCTTATTGGCTTAGCATCAATTTTGGCATGACTGAACAAGCAAAACAAAGATCAATTGAATTAAAAGTACTTGAAGCGGGAGGCTATCAAAATACGGACGAGCAATTAAGACAAATTGAACAATGTATTCACTGGCAAGCAAACGCTATATTAGTTGGTTCAGTTAATTTTGAACAACTAAGTCAAAAACTTATACAAGTAAATCAGCATACGCCAATTTTTTCCCTAGTAAATGAGATTGCCACCAAAAACATTACCGGAAGAACAGGTGTTTCTTGGTATGAAATGGGCTATAAATTGGGTAAATACTTAATTAAAAAAGATATAATAAAATCTAATCAACAGCCTGCGCAGCTTGCTTGGTTTCCTGGCCCTAAAAGTGGCGGTGGCAGTTTACAATCGACAAAAGGTCTGCAAGCGTCTTTAGCACACAGTAATATTGAAATAATAACTATACAACATGGTTTAAATGAAAAAATAGCGCAATTCTCTTTACTAAAAAGCACCTTGAAAAAGTATCCAAATATTGATTATTTAGCCGGTAATGCCGTCATGGCTGAGATGGCTATTAGTGAAGTAGCGCAATTACCTAAAGAGCAACAACCAAAAATCCTTAGTCATTATCTTAGCCATGGGGTATACCGAGGCATAAAACGTAAAAAAATATTGATGGCAAATTCAGATCAAATGGTATTACAAGGTAAAATGGCCATTGATCAGGCTGTCGATTATTTACAAACAGGGAAGCTGAAAGTAGAACAAGCACCTAAAATAATATCCATCGACCAGAGTAATATAAATCAATTTAATGCTGAGCTATCCTTATCACCTAGTCACTTTAAACCTATTTATTGGGTTAATAGTCTCTCCAAAAAGAAAGTACTTTAATCCAGCTTAACTTATATCTGCAGCAAATAAATATCCCTCACCATGAATAGTGATGAAAATTTGTGGATCTTTGGCATTATCTTCAATCTTATTACGCAATCTTCGAACAAGTACATCGATAGTTCGGTCATTCGGCGCGTCAACCCGATGGTCAATAAGATTAAGTAATCGGTCGCGACTTAACACCCGACTAGGATTTGCCACAAAAGCGACTAACATGTCGTATTCGGCTTTAGTCAGTTTTACTGGGGTATTGTTTTTGAGTAGTTTACGTTTGGGAATATCAAAACTACATTGACCAAAGCGGAACAGATCGTCATCCTCTTCAATTTGAACAGTTTGTGTTGTTATCGCAGGCATTTGTTCAGTTAGAGACATTCGCCATAGAATGTTTTTTACTCTAACTAACAACTCTCTTAATTCAAACGGCTTAGTGACGTAATCATCAGCACCCATTTCTAAGCCAATGATTTTATCAATAGAGTCAGTACGCCCTGTCACCAGAACAATACCGATAGTAGAACGACTGCGTAAGTTTCGCGTGATCATCAAACCATCTTCATCCGGCAAATTAATATCTAACATGACTAAATCAATGTGATGATTTTCTAATACCGCATTCATTTGTGTTTTGTTTTCTGCTTCACTCACCTGATAGCCCGAGTGCTGAAAATAACCAACTAACTTAGCTCGCGTTATCGCTTCATCTTCAACGACTAAAATATGTTTTCCGTTCAAGCTTTGATTCCTATTCGCTTGTTATCAAAAAAATCTAATAACATTTTTATATATTGTGTTCATCTAACTGCACAACGCTGTTCATAACTGGGCGATATAATAACAGCATCAAAAATAATTGATCTGATTCATATCAATCTTGGAGTACTACCTTATGAATAAAGTAATAAAAACAGTAAACCGTCTTCTTGTTGGCACAATGTTACTATCTTGCCCTTTTTTAGCATGTAGTGAACAAAGTAAAGAAAAATTATTTAATGGTACCTTTAGTGGATCTTTAGAAATGGCCACTGATTATGTATTTCGTGGTGAGTCAGAAGTGGCCGATGGCGATATTCCAGCCATTAAAGGTAGCTTCACCTGGACGCATGAAGACGGCATATATGCCGGTGTATTTGGCGCAACCAACAAATTTGAATCATCACCCGATGTCAGAGCCGTGCTTGCACCTTATATTGGAAAATTTGGCACCTTTGGTGATACGGGTATTCGTTACAATATGTTTGTATTTCACTACAGTTACCCTGGTGTAGACAACATGGATTACACTGAACTTTGGATGAAAGTTGCTAAGGATTTTGGCCCAGTCGATATCGAACTTGAAATAACACCCACATTAAATGATTGGTTTGGTGTTGAAGGTTGGAGCGGTGTTAACTATGCAATTCATCCAAGTAAAGCGTTTGATAATGGCATAAAAATTTCTGGCTCTGTTGGGTATCAAGAGCTATCAGGTGAAGGATCTGAAGGTTGGACACACTGGAACTTAGGGCTGAGCAAAGACTTCTATGGCTTAACTATTGATGTTCGTTATCACGACTCAGATATTGATAGTTCACATAAAGTCTACGGATCTAAAGAAGGCCAAAGGATATTTGATCAACGCTTTGTTTTTAGTGGTAGTAAAAGCTTTTAAGTCTTAACTTTTCATAATCAATAAATGACTTGTCAATAATTTTATTAAGAAACAACTAAATCTGATGATTTAGTTGTTTTTCACTTTTAGCGTCTAAAAAACCAATTAATATACATTAACCAATCATACGTTAACCAATTGAATTATAGTTATTAAATATTTACATATCATACTGTTCATATTTTTTCACAACTTAACGCAAGCTGTCATTTTCACCTTCATCGTCATTCACATCACTTATGTACTATAAGCCTATCAAACCAATTCCTCTAATTAATGATAGGAGTTTCAACATGACAACAAAACAAAAAAATAAAGAAGAAAGTAAAAAAAATAAACATAAAGAATTGAAAGCATTAGGTTTTATTGTCGTAGTGCTATTTCCCATATTAAGTGTCTTCGCTGTCGGCGGCTATGGTCTGATTATTTGGTTAATTCAGATATTTGGCGGTGTAGTACCTCATTAACATTACGATAGAACTAAAAGAAATAAGGAATATAAAATGAAATGGTTAATGAACCTTTGGCAAACACTCAATAAGCCTGCCAAGTACTTAACATTAGGCTCAATTAGTCTAACCGCTTTTATCATGGGCGTTATCTTTTGGGGTGGCTTTAACACAGCATTAGAAGCGACAAATACAGAAGAATTTTGTATTGGCTGTCATAGTATGGAAAGTAAGCCTTATCAAGAATTACAAAAAACCGTGCATTGGTCTAACCATTCAGGTGTTCGTGCCACCTGCCCAGATTGTCATGTTCCGCATAATTGGGGACGTAAAATAGCTAGAAAAATGGAAGCATCAAGTGATGTTTGGGGTTGGGTATTTAATACCGTTAATACCAGTGAAAAATTCGAAGATAAGCGTTTAGAAATGGCGTCTCGTGAATGGGCTCGCTTTGATAGAGATGACTCATTGGCTTGTAAGAATTGTCACAATTATGACTCGATGAAATGGGAAGATATGTCAAAGCTCGCGCAAAAGCAAATGAAGCGCGCAGCCGAAAAAGATCAAAGTTGTGTCGATTGCCACAAAGGTATAGCTCACACATTACCCGATATGGGCACAGCAAGAGCACCACAATTAATTGCTGAGGTAGGCACTGGACCAAGTAAATTTAACGATGGTCAAACTTACTTTAGTGCATTAACTAAACCACTGTTTTTTAGTGCAAAAGGTGATGTAGAAGCAGGTACATTAAATGTTGCCACTAAAGTAAATATACTCGAGAGCAAAGGCAGTCGAGTGAAAGTTGCGATTAAAGGTTGGCGTAAAAAAATTGGTTTAGGTCGTGTCATTTATTTTGATTTTGGCATTAATATGTTAACCGCGCAATTATCAAAAGAAGCAGCAAAAACAGAGGGAGTCATCAACGGTTTTGAAGAGAAAGAAGACGATATGACCGGCCTTAAATGGCAACGTGTTGAAACGGAATTATGGACAGATGCGAAGTACCTTATTACCGAGAAACAGCCACTTTGGGATTATGCCCGTACTACCTTTAGAAGCAGCTGTAGCGTTTGTCACACGCAACCAGACGAAGCTCACTTTGACGCTAACACTTGGCCAGGAATGTTCCAAGGCATGATAGCTTTTGTCAATATGGATCAAGATACCCAAGCATTAGTACAAAAATACTTACAACAACATTCATCTACTTTTGTTAAAAAAGAGCATTAATCGGAGCCTATCCCATGAAAGAAATAATCATGAAAAGAAGAAATTTTTTAAAAGGTATTTTAGCAACCTCTTTTACCTTAGTAAGTACAGCCTCGGTATTAACACCACTAAGTGCATTAGCAAAAGTGGGCGCAAAAAATCGTGATGATTGGTTAACCACAGGCTCTCATTTTGGTGCCTTTAAAATCAAACGGAAAAATGGTGTTATTGATCAAGTAAAACCGTTTGATTTAGATAAGTATCCAACCGATATGATCAACGGTATTAAAGGGCTAGTGTATAATCCATCACGCATTCGCTACCCTATGGTGCGCTTAGACTTTTTACTGAAAGGTCATAAAAGTGATACTAGCCAACGGGGTGATTTTCGCTTTGTGCGAGTGACTTGGGATCAAGCATTAACACTATTTAAGCAATCATTAGATGAAGTTCAAACTAACTATGGCCCTTCCGGTTTGCATGCGGGGCAAACTGGCTGGCGTGCTACCGGACAGTTACACTCTAGCACCAGTCATATGCAACGTGCTGTTGGTATGCATGGTAACTTTGTTAAAAAAATTGGTGATTACTCCACTGGTGCAGGCCAAACCATTTTACCTTATGTTTTAGGCTCAACTGAAGTTTATGCGCAAGGCACCTCATGGTCATTAATTTTAGACAATGCTAAAACAATCATATTATGGGCTAATGATCCTTATAAAAATTTACAAGTGGGTTGGAATGCTGAAACACATGAAAGTTTTGAATACCTTGCCCAACTAAAAGAAAAAGTGAAGCAAGGCAAAATTCGCGTAATCAGCATAGATCCCGTGGCATCAAAAACACAAGATTACTTAGGTTGTGAAAAAATCTATGTTAATCCACAAACTGATGTTGCCTTAATGCTTGCCATTGCCTATGAACTGTACACTAACAATTTACATGATAAAGCCTTTATTAAAGGTTACAGCTTAGGTTTTGATCGCTTTGTGCCGTATTTAACTGGCGAAGAAGATGGCATTGCTAAAACAGTTGAGTGGGCAGAAAAAATTACCGCGGTTCCTGCTGATGTTATTAAAGAACTGGCTACAACCATGGTCGCTGGTCGAACACAATTATTGATGGGCTGGTGTATTCAGCGTCAACAACATGGTGAGCAACCTTATTGGATGGCGGCTGTATTAGCAACAATGATAGGTCAAATAGGTTTACCTGGTGGCGGCATTAGTTATGGTCATCATTATTCAAGTATTGGTGTCCCCTCTTCTGGTGCTGCAGCGCCAGGCGCTTTTCCTCGTAACCTAGATGAAGGGCAAAAGCCAATCTTCGATAGTAGCGATTTTAAAGGTGCCAGTAGTACTATACCGGTAGCTCGCTGGATTGACGCTATATTAGCGCCAGGTAAAGTTATCGACGCCAATGGTGCTAAGGTGACTTACCCCGATATTAAAATGATGATTTTCTCAGGTAATAACCCATGGAATCATCATCAAGACAGAAATCGCATGAAAAAGGCCTTCCATAAACTAGAGTGTGTAGTCAGTATTGATATCAACTGGACAGCAACCTGCCGTTTCTCAGATATTGTACTACCCGCCTGCACAACCATGGAACGCAATGATATCGATATATATGGCAGTTACGCCAACCGTGGTTTGCTCGCCATGCAAAAAATGGTAGAGCCTCTGTTTGATAGTTTATCAGATTATGAAATATTCACTCGCTTTGCCCGAATATTAGGTAAAGAAAAAGAGTACACCCGTGGTATGACCGAGTTTGATTGGCTAACAAAATTATATAATGACTGTAAAAAAGCCAATGACGGTAAATTTGCTATGCCAGAGTTTGACCAATTCTGGCAAGATGGCTACGTACATTTTGGCGAAGGTAAACCTTGGACTCGTCATGGCGACTATAGAGCAGATCCTGAAATCAACCCCTTAGGTACGCCATCAGGTATGATTGAAATACACAGCAGAAAAATAGAGCGCTACCAATACGATGATTGTAAAGGCCACCCAACCTGGATGGAAAAATCAGAACGTAGCCACGGTGGTCCAGGCTCTGAAAAGCATCCTATTTGGATGCAATCTTGCCACCCAGACAAGCGTTTACATTCACAGATGTGTGAATCAAAAGAGTATCGCGATACTTATACTGTGCAAAATAGAGAGCCGGTGTACTTAAACCCAGACGATGCCAAACACCGTGGTATCAAAGATGGCGATGTAGTGCGAGTATTTAACGATCGCGGTCAATTACTTGCGGGAGCAGTGGTAAGTGATAACTTCCCTAAAGGTGTTATTCGTATACATGAAGGTGCTTGGTATGGGCCTGTAGGAGATGATGGCGCGGTAACGGGTGGTGCTAAAGTTGGCGCGCTTTGCAGTTATGGCGATCCAAATACATTAACCCAAGATATTGGCTCATCTAAATTAGCTCAAGCTTGCTCTGCTTATACTTGTTTAGTGGATTATGAAAAGTTTACTGGTAAGTTACCACAAGTGACATCATTTAACGGACCATTGGAGATTGGCGCATGATTAACGTAACAAAAGAAGTGCTACCTGCAGCAGTACCTGAAGTTATGCCAGAAAATCAGGCCAGAGCTGTCGTGTATAATTTCCTTTCTTCACTCTTTGCTAAAGAAGTGAACGAAGACTTAGTCAGCCAATTAACTTCCACGCAAGGGCAAAGTTTTTTAAGATCTCTTGCACTTGAGCCAACTTTAGCACCTAGCATTAACGTAATATCGACTGAGTTAATAAAACTTAACTCAAAAGAATCACTGCTTGAGCTAGCTGCTGACTTTTGTGGTTTGTTTTTAGTTGATGGTAAGACGAGTGTTTCACCTTATGCGGGACAGTACATTAATAAAAACGTTACTAATACCGATACAATTAAAAATAAGAAAAGCTCTGATAAAACTCTAATTTTTGGTGAATTACATCAATTGATGATGACGTTTTTAACAAGAAGCAATATACAAATACATAGCGAGTTTCCAGAGCCCGCCGATCACATTGCGGTGATGCTAGCCTATCTTGCCCAACTGAGTTTATCTGCTAGTACAAAAAATCAACTTGATTTCATAGAGATGTATTTAATGACTTGGTTAAATGATTTTACTCAACAAGTAATAAAACATGATCCTGGTTGTTTTTATGCCGCATTAGCAGAGCTAACATTTGAGTGGATAACATTAGATATAGATAACTAAATATTTTTATCGCACAACCCACAGAGAACCCAGTGGTATTTAATCGCTGGGTAGCTCACAATAATGAATAATCGGCTGAAATCACATAAAACCCCTTACGCAAGCCGATAACGGGTCATCTCCTGCGTCATGAATTTCGGCAATAGAACAATTATTATCTTCAGTCCATGCCTTGTACCTAACCTTTTCTCGACTTGCTGAAACCTGAACCTTGAGGTGGAGCGGATATATATATTATTTTAAAGGAATGACTGAGGAGTGCGGTGTTCATTAACATCACCTAGTCGTCGTTTACCGCCACCTGAGAGCACATCCTTGTGTTGGCTCTCATTTAAGATTTGAGTTTCAATGAAGCACTAATCTTCTTCCACTAACGTCATCAGTGACGTATTACCACCCGATGCTGTAGTATCAATACTGATTGTTTTTTCAGTGAGTAAGCGCTGAATTAAATTATCAAGGTATTCTGAACTGATCACCGGTAATATCGCGCCTTGGCGTTGTGCTAATCTCTCACTGATATAATGTTTACGATCACAATTACTATCAATAACCACTCCTGCTAAGGCAGGATGTGCCAACATTGTTGACAAATGACGTAATCGTGCAACTTGAAAAACCCCCTTCTCTGCGCCTGTCGCAATAAACTTGTCTCTAAAGGCTAATGCCTCATCATAGTACAGATCAGAAACAACACTAATAACGGTATTACCCGTCGCCAATGCCGTTACAATAGAGAGCACCCAAAAGTGAAAGCTCACGGTTGCATCAGCAAAACATATAATATTACCGCGGTTTTCCAAATAAAGAATATTAGACTCACCTGTAGGACCGGGTAAAAATTTTGGCTTTTTCAAACGTTTTTCAATATCAATTAATTGCGAACGAGCCGCTGTTAAAGTTCGGTTTAAATCATCAGCTAAATCATCAACAATACCAACATGGGCAATTTTTGCTAACAATTGACGAACACAAGATATACGGGTATTTAACTCGGTTAAACGCCAAGTTTTCTCTGTTGCATTCGCTTTATTCATAAACACAACCGCTTCTTTATCCGATTGTTCATCGCCGTCTAAAGCTCTAACTTGCGATGGCAACAAGTTAAATTGCTCAGCATTGGGAGTTGCCTTCTCTTTAACCAAACGCGTTAAATAATTTGGCCCACCCGCTTTTGGCCCTGTACCTGAAAGGCCACGCCCCCCAAAAGGTTGTACGCCAACTATCGCGCCAATGGTATTACGATTGATATACACATTACCTGCTCGCGATAATCTGGCTAAATCAAAAGCTCGGTGTTCAATGCGAGTATGAATACCCATGGTTAACCCAAAGCCTGTACCGTTAATGTTATCAATGACCTGTTCTATTTCGTTGCCTTTAAAGCGAACAATATGAACACAAGGGCCAAATACTTCCTGCTTTAATACGCTAATATCACTAATTTCATAAAGTCGTGGTGCAAAAAAGAAATGCCCGTTGTCTGCTGATACATCAGGAGAAATAGCACATTGGTACAGTAGCTCACCATGGGTTTTCATATAGTCACTGTGCGCATTGAGTGCATCGAGTGCTTTTTGATCGATAACCGGACCAACGTCAGTGCTTAATTTTGCCGGATCACCCACATGTAATTCGGCTAAAGCCCCTTTGAGCATAGTGATCACATTATCAGCAATGTCTTCTTGCAAAAATAATACGCGAAGTGCCGAGCAACGCTGGCCTGCCGATTGAAATCCTGATGAGATCACATCATCAACAACCTGCTCAGGTAGCGCTGTAGAGTCAACAATCATGCAGTTTTGCCCCCCTGTTTCAGCAATTAATGGCACTTGGTCACCACCACGATCAGCCAAGGTTTGCGAAATGATAGTGCCGGTTTCAGTAGAGCCGGTAAACATCACAGTTTGAATGCGATCGTCGGGAACAATAATGCTACCCACTTGACTACCCCTAGCAATCACCGCTTGCACTATGCCATCAGGTAAACCAACAGACTTCATTAGTTCAATCGTGCGCAAGGCAATTAGGCTTGTTTGTTCAGCCGGTTTTGCCAATACCGTATTGCCAGTGGCTATGGCAGCAGCAACCTGCCCTAAAAATATAGCTAATGGAAAGTTCCAAGGACTGATACACAACACCACACCACGGGCTTCTAGGCGATCATCTGCTGCTAGTTCAATGGCTCGCTGAGCGTAATAGCGACAGAAATCAACCGCCTCTCGTACCTCATCAATACCATCTTGAGCGACTTTACCTGCCTCTTTTATACACAAGGCAATAAGCTCATCCATATGACGTTCAAGAATATCGGCCACACGACATAATAACGCAGCGCGTTCAGATACAGGTGTTTTTGACCATAATATAAAGGCCGTTTGCGCGGTATCAATCATCGCCAACATGTCATCTTTGTTGTGATGGTGGTGAAAGCCGATAATTTCATAATGGTTTGCTGGGTTTTTGACGGCACTAGCACCTGCTGGTACGTCATTACTATTTAGACGTTGGTTGAAAAACCAGTTATCTAGTGATGCTTTTAACGGGATGATTATATTAATATCGGTTAAATCTAATCCTTTAGAGTTATCACGATCACTGCCGTTTTCGCTATGGTATAACGCTATAGGTTTAATTATTTGATTATTGTATTTCTCTTTTAAGCGTTGTGTTCTCTCAACAGGATCTTCAAGTAATGACTCTACTGGTTTTGACTCATCAACAATGGCATTAACAAAAGAAGAATTGGCACCATTTTCTAACAAGCGACGCACTAGATACGCTAGCAGATCTTCATGATGACCAACGGGGGCATAGATGCGACATTGAATATTTTCACCTGACACGATTTGGTCATACAAAGAATCCCCCATGCCGTGTAAACATTGAAATTCAAAACCGTCTTTATCATTCCCTGCAAGTTCAACAATAGTCGCTGCTGTGTAGGCATTATGCGTAGCAAACTGAGGATAAATAGTATCTCTATAGTCTAATAATTTATTCGCACAAGCATGGTAAGAAACATCGGTAGACGATTTACGAGTGAATACGGGAAAATGCTCATGGCCGTCCTTTTGTGAATTTTTAATTTCAGTGTCCCAATAAGCACCTTTGACTAAACGCACCATCATTTTTCTATTAACACGCATCGTTAATTCACGTAACCAATCAACGACAAAAATCGCACGTTTTTGATAGGCTTGTAATGCCATACCAAAACCATTCCAACCATCAAAGTCACTATCACTAAATACCGCTTCAATCACATCAAGCGATAGTTCTAAGCGCTCAGATTCCTCAGCATCAACGGTTAAACCAATATTGTAGTATTTTGCTTGCAAACAAAGTGCTTTAAGCTTTGGCACAACTTCAGCCATTACACGTGTTTTATGGGTAAATTCGTAGCGTGGATGAATAGCAGAAAGCTTCACTGAAATACCGGGCACTTTTCTAGGATCATTTTTCCCCGAAGCTTGAGCCACCTTGCCAATCGTCTCTATGGCATCTTCATATGCTTTAAAATAACGATTCGCATCAGCCATGCTGCGCGCACCTTCACCCAACATGTCGTAGGAGTAGACATAACCTTGCTGCTCTTTGGTGGCTGCACGCTCAGTTGCCGCTTTAATAGTTTCGCCCATTACAAACTGTTTGCCCATAATTTTCATGGCAAAGTTCATTGATTTACGAATAATAGGCTCACCTAAACGGCCAATAGTTTTCTTTAGTAGACCAAAGCTATCTTGTTTGCGTTTATCAGCATAATTAACCATAGATCCAGTGATTAATAGCCCCCATGCAGAAGCGTTAACGAACAATGAATCACTGCTGCCTAAATGGCTACTCCATTGTCCTTGGGAAATTTTGTCGCGAATTAACGCATCTTGAGTATGTTTGTCTGGCACACGTAACAATGCTTCAGCCAAACACATTAAGACTACCCCTTCTTCACTTGAGAGTGAGTACTCTTTTAATAATGAATCTATCGCACCATTACCGGATTGATCTTGACGAATTTTTAGTACCATTTGACGGGCTCTTTCCCATGCCCTGCTTCTAGCACTCACATTAACTTCTGCTACTGGTAGAATATGATCTACCGCGGTATTTTCATCAATACGATAAAACTTACGAATGTTCTGACGAATGGGACAATCAGTGATAAATGAATCATTAAAAAGCATAGGTTTGATCTCAAAAATTATTAAATAGTGCTTTGCAACTATTTAGAGTTAATTACAATTGTAGTTATTCTACTGCTATATATACCCGCTCCACCTCAAGATGCAGGTTTCAGCCAGTCGAGAAAGGGTTAGGTACAAGGCATGGATTGAAGAGAATAGTTGTTCTATTATCGAAATCCATAACGCAGGAGATGACCCTTTCTCGGCTTACCCGTAGGGAGCTAATCACCAAGCGCCCACAAATATTTTAGAATGCAGTAGAAAATTCAACTATTTAGACATGATGCGTTAACATTTCATCATGCTTGGCTAAAACATTCACATCATCTTGTGGTGCCATTTTACTTACCACATAGATAACTAAGGAACATAAAATAAAACCGGGTACTATTTCATACATCACTGAACTTAATGATTGTCCATTAATAGTGAAAGGCAGATAAATCCATAACAACACAGTGACAGCTCCTGTTACCATGCCTGCTAGGGCACCATTTCTAGTCATCTCTTTCCAATACAAGCTCCCGATAACAACCGGACCAAAAGCGGCACCAAAACCTGCCCAAGCATTACTTACTAAGGATAAAATAGATGCGTTTCTATCGTAGGCTAAGGAGATTGCAACCAGTGCCACTAAAAGTACAGATATTCGTCCAACTAACACTTGTTGTTTGTCACTCGCGTCGCGATGCAAAAATGTTTTGTAAAAATCTTCAGTTAAAGAGCTTGATGTAACTAAAAGTTGAGAAGAAATAGTACTCATAATGGCCGCTAAAATTGCCGCTAATAAAAAGCCTGCGATGAGTGGGCTAAATAAAATTTGCGAGAGAACTATAAAAATAGTTTCGGCATCATCAAGCTCGATACCTTTTTTCGCAATATAAGCAATACCCGCGAGGCCTGTTGCCATAGCGCCAATAATAGAAACTATCATCCAGCTCATACCGATACGACGAGCGGCTGGCATATCTTTAACACTGCGTATCGCCATAAAGCGCACGATAATATGAGGCTGACCAAAGTAGCCTAACCCCCATGCCATCGCTGAAAGAATACCAATGAGACTTACGCCATTAAAAATATCTAATAAGGCAGGGTCTATGGTATTAATGCTAGTGTGCATTGCTGATACCCCACCTACTTCACTAATAGCGACTACAGGCACCAATACCAAAGCGATAAACATAATACAGCCTTGAACAAAGTCAGTTAAGCTCACCGCTAAAAAACCGCCAAATAGTGTATACGCAACAACTACACCCGCAGTAACGTATAAGCCTACTTCATAATTTAAGCCAAAAGAGGTTTCAAATAGCTTGCCGCCTGCAACAATACCACTTGAGGTGTAAAGCGTGAAAAACAGCACAATAACAATCGAAGAAACCACTCTTAATAGGCGAGAATTATCATTAAAGCGATTTTCAAAAAAATCAGGTAACGTTATAGAGTCATTGGCAACTTCAGTATACGTTCTCAGACGAGGAGCAACGATTAAGTAATTTAAAAATGCACCCAAAACAAGGCCAATTCCAACCCATAAACTACTGACACCTGAGATATACATAGCACCGGGTAAACCCATTAACATCCAACCACTCATGTCAGATGCCCCTGCAGAAAGCGCTGCAACACTCGGGCTTAAACTTCGTCCACCAAGCATATAACCTGAAACATCACTAGTTGACTTACGATACGCATACAAACCAATACCCAGCATTGCGCTGAAATAAAGACCTAAAGAAAAAAGAGTTTCAAATTCCAAAATTATTTCCACCGTTATTATTTTTATCGTGTAAGTAAATTTATTAATTATCAAAACTAAAGAGTGTGACTGCAGGTTAATCCATAAACATTTATTAAAAAATGATTATTATTATTTTTTTAAGCAGAAAACAGATAGGTTTCAACTGTTTTTTACTCATGTAGAGCTAGCTTAGCTGACAATAAAGATGAAACAATAAAGATGAAACAATAAAGATGAAACAATAAAAAATGCAATGATGCTTGAACCAGTAGATATAACTAACACGAGTTGTCCACTTTAGGCATGCAAAACTAGACAGTAAAGGAGCAGTAGTTAGCATAGATGTATGGGCTGCTAGGAGGGGGGATATCGGTCTGGGTAAAGTAGATATTTACCATAAAATCTATCTCGCTAATCCCCCAATAGCCCTATAGAAATATGATTATAACGTTACATAAAGACTAGCGAGCTCTATACAATTTAATTAGTTCGTTCGTTGAGCCATCCATATCTAACGCTTGAGTAGGATCAGATATTTTTGTTAATACTTTATTGCCCAGCGACTTACCTAACTCAACACCCCATTGGTCAAAAGAATTAACATTCCAAATGACACCTTGAACAAACACTTTATGCTCATACATCGCAATTAAACTGCCAAGCACTTTAGGTGTCAGTTTTTCAAATAGGAGCGTATTACTGGGTTTGTTCCCTTCCATCACCTTATGAGTAGACAACTTTTGAATTTCTGATACATCACAGTTAGCCTTTTTCATCGCCGCTTTAACTTCTTCAAGACTCTGCCCTGCCATTAATGCCTGACTTTGACCAAAACAGTTAGACGCTAACATGTCATGATGATTTTCAATGTCGTGATAGGGGAATAAAGGCATTAAAAAATCGACCGGAATAGGCGTTTTACTCTGATGAATAAGTTGATGAAACGAGTGCTGACCATTGGTGCCTTCACTACCCCAAATTATCGGGCCAGTGTCATAAGACATCGACTTATTATCCAGTGAAATGGATTTACCATTACTTTCCATATCCAGTTGTTGAATATAAGCGGGTAAACCCCGTAAATAATGATAATAAGGCAGTAATACTTGCGATTGCGCCCCATAAAAATTTCGGTACCAAATACCTAATAAAGCCAGAATAACAGGTAAGTTTTTTTCTAGTGGCGCCTGCCTGAAATGTTCATCCATTTCAAACGCCCCTTGTAAAAAGTCACGGTAATTATCAAACCCTATCGCTAACGCCAACGGTAATCCAATAGCAGACCACACCGAGTAACGACCGCCAACCCAATCCCACATTGGGAAAATATTTTCTTTCTCAATGCCTAATTTTTGCGCCGCTTCTACATTAGACGAAACACAAGCGAAATGGTATTTCACCTCTTCCTCTGATGCGGTGGCCACAAACCAATCTCGTGCGGTGAGCGTATTACGTAATGTTTCTTGCGTTGTTAATGTTTTAGATGACGTGATAAACAGGGTTGTTTCAGGGTTTACTTTAGACAAGACATCGTGAATATGACAACCATCAACATTGGCAATAAAATGTACATTTAACTGAGATTGTTGATACGGTTTGAGTGCCTCTGACATTATCTTAGGCCCAAGAAAAGAGCCACCAATACCAATACTGACCACATCAGTAAACGCTTTGCCGGTATAGCCTACTTTTTTACCTGATGAAATATCGTTAACAAAACCTTTTAATTTAGCCAGCGTTGTCTGTATTTGTGGCATGATATCAACCCCATCGACATAGACAGGTTTACCTGAAAAGTTACGCAGCGCGGTATGCAATACCGGACGGTTTTCAGTGGTATTAATAGCTGAGCCATTAAACATTTTTTCGCGCTTAGTTAATAAACCGGATGATTGTGCCAAATTCATTAGTAAATGCATGGTTTCGTCAGTAACACGGTTCTTAGAATAATCTAGCATTATTCCCGATGCAGAAAGCGAAAAATCATTAAAACGCTCACTATCTTGAGTAAATAAATCACGCATCTGTACCTGTATATTTTTATTATAATGATTGACGAGTGATTTCCACTCAGGGGTACTTGGTAACATACACGTTAATTCCTAATGCTAAAAAATGAGACTATCTAAATAATTACCTTACAGAGCACCAGTTAGACATGAGCGATATTTTATTAATCAAACGCTTTTATACAAGGGTTTATAGAAGGCTCATGCTTGAGCTTTATTTAAAAGTTCAAGCAGATCCAACTTTTTTAATTACTTATTAAATTACTTATTAAATACTGCTTTTTAAATACCCTAAGCATTCATCTACTTCGTCAGTTGAACCCATAATCACGGCAACACGTTGATGAATATGAGAGGGCGCAATGTCTAAGATACGCTCTTGCTCAGTAAAAGCTTTACCGTTAGCATTTTCAACTAACATGGCTAAAGGATTTGCTTCATACAATAAACGTAATTTAGCCGGTTGCTCTGGTTTTTTAATGTCATTGGGATAACAGAATATTCCGCCACGAGATAAAACACGATGGACATCACCCACCATGGCGCCATTCCAACGCATGTTATATTTTTTAGCACGCACTCCTTCATTACCCAACAGCAGGTCGTTAATATAATGCGTGAACCCTGATGACCATTGATTAAAGTTTGACATGTTCACCGCAAATTCTTGTGTGTCAGTTGGAATATCCATTTGTTCGGTGGTCAGTAAATAGCAACCCTGTGTTTTATCTAAGGTGTATAAACGAGATGGTCCACCGGTTGTCAGCGCTAACATCGTAGAGGGGCCATATAAAACATAACCGGCACACACTTGCTCGGTGCCTTTTTGGGCAAATTGTAATTCACTGCCCGCAGGGACATCATCTTTCGCGCGATAGATAGTAAAAATGGTGCCTATTTGACCATTAATATCAATATTTGAAGAGCCATCAAGGGGATCAAAAGCAACAATATAGGGTGCACCTTCAGTCGCTGCAACCACATAGTCTTCTTCTTCAGACGCGATAGTTCTTACTTTGCCACTTTCTAATAACATGTCTTTAAGTAACTGATTACTGATGATATCTAATTTCTTTTGAGTTTCACCTTGAATATTTTCATCTAAGGTAGAGCCAAGCACATTTGACAATCCACCCTGACCCACTCTAAAGGATATTTCTTTACAAGCCGTTAAGATTGTTTTTATCAACAATATTAACTCAATTTCAACATTATCCTGCTCTAAACAGGGGATTAAACGCTTCATACTTATTACTATTCCTTATATCTATCAATGCAATTAAGCTCTTTAAATGAAAGCACCAAACGCTCAGTCATCGACTGCTCTATTTTACGTAACCACACACGTGGATCGTAGTATTTTTTGTTGGGACTGTCGTCACCCGTTGGGTTACCAATTTGGCTTTGAAGGTATTCTTTATTTTCTTTGTAATAAGTAGAAACTCCCTGCCAGCTTGCCCACTGTGTGTCGGTATCAATATTCATTTTTATCACGCCATAGCCAATCGCTTCACTAATTTCAGCTGGATCTGAGCCGGAGCCGCCATGAAAAACAAAGTTCAACGCGTTGTGCCCTAAACCATGTTTTTGTGCAACAAACGCTTGAGAATTTTTCAATATTTTTGGCGTTAATTGAACATTGCCTGGCTTATAAACGCCATGGACATTGCCAAATGAAGCCGCAATAGTAAATGACTCGCTCACTTGCTTTAATTGCTCGTAAGCGTAAGCAACATCTTCGGGTTGGGTATAAAGTAATGAGGTATCAAGGTGTGAATTATCAATCCCGTCTTCTTCGCCGCCAGTGCAGCCAAGCTCAATTTCTATGCCCATATCAAGTTTTGACATACGCACTAAATATTGCTGACAAGTCTCAATATTTTCAGTTAAGCTTTCTTCTGATAAATCTAACATATGCGAGCTAAATAACGGCTTGCCATGTAGCTTATAATACGCTTCTCCTGCGTCTAATAAGCCGTCAATCCAAGGTAATAATTTTTTAGCTGCATGGTCTGTATGAAGAACAACAGGTATACCGTAATGTTTTGCCACCTCATGTACATAATTTGCTGCAGCAATAGCACCTACAATTGACGGATCATGTCCTGTTAACGGTGCGCCCTTACCGACAAAAAATGCGGCGCCACCATGGGACAACTGAATAATGATAGGTGATTGACATTGATAAGCCGCTTCAAGGGCTGCGTTAATCGAGTTAGTGCTAACAACATTTACCGCTGGAAAAGCATAATTATGCTCACGAGCAACACGATACAATGTAGTTAAATCTTCTCCACTCACTACACCAGGCGGTACTAAATTCGTTAAATTTGTCATGAATAATCCATATATTGTGAAATGTTAAGTTGATAACGATGAAAAGCTATAATAACTAAAACTATCAATTCTTTTCGCCTATGTACACCGCAGGCTAGCATTTTTAATAATTGATTTTTGTTTTCAACTTTTTAACTGGTTTTCTAAACCCTATACAGGTATCGCATATTTATATTTTTTAATAACCGTTCCGGCTTATTTGGGAGAGTAGTTAATTGTAATTCATTCATTTAACTGATAATTAACAAAACAGCATGTAGCGTCATAACCTTAAGCTAACTATGACGGCAAGCGTTGTTAATCTTGCGGGTACCTAAATGAGCTGATACTCAGTTTGGTTAAATCTAGTTTAATTATGAAATAAAATCCCACATTATCTATAATTAGCTTAAATCAGCCTGCTAAATTAGTATTACCAACGTAATATCTAGTAACTTTACTACAAAAAATACAAAAATCAAATAAAAACATTAATCATGTAATAAACTTTCATAAACATCGTAGTTGCGCTTGCAGGTGAATCATTCATATTTAAGTGAAACGGGTATCTCTAATGTATCTTGAAGCACAGATAAGCACTCATCAACATGGCTAGTCACTAAAGAATGACTGGCGTCTTTAATTTCATATGTTTTACTATGAGGTAGCTCCCTGTGTAAATGGTTTACAATGGCGTGAGCTACTTGGTTTGAACGACTGCCACAGACAATACGAGTGGGGATAGAGAGTTGTGCTAGATCAGCACGTAAGTTATTTACTTGTGAACATATTTTCCAGTGCCTAAGGTTATTACCTTGTAGCAACGCCATAGTATCCTTAATAAAAGTAGGTAATATTGCAAACTCGTTACCTCCCCCCCAAAAATCAATTACCTGGCCGCAGGCATAAGGCGCATTATTCATAGTGTCTTGATTATATTTTTTAAGAAATACTTCAACACTAGACAACATTTCTTTGTCACTCAATAAATCTAAGACCCAAGTTGCAACCGGTTCAAACAACGTTAATTGACCAATAGATAAAGAGCCTTTAAGCGCTTGTGCCAGTGCCACCACCCCACCATATGAATGACCAACTAAGTGTATAGGCTGATCGGTTAGTTGAGTCACTACACTTTCAATAATTGCTAGCTCTGTTTCTACGCAGGGGTTAGCAAAATCTTCTGGGTCTGGTGTTCCACAATGTCCAGGGAGCTTTATAGCAATACAATGATGGGTTTTAGATAGCTGCTCAATTATCCTCTTCCATGTAGAAGTTGTTGCATAAGAGCCATGAATAAAAACTATTGGCTCTCCCGTCCCTTTTTGTACAAAATAATTATCTATATTCATGTAAGAACTCATCGGTATTTGATTGTAATCGCTTATGTTCAATAGCTTTTTATTTTGGCTACGCGCATAAATAGAAAGTGATAATAACTTATAATACCAATCAGTCAACACTATTAAAGCCCACATTTGCATTAGAAAAACTAAACTATTTACTTAGGAAACGTCATTTTACAACTGGCATTGTCTGTCATAGTATGAGGTTTAAATTAATTAATAAAAAAGGTTTCCAACTATGTCTGTACATGCAGTAAATTAAAGACACAGGATGAAAGGAATTTAAAGGGGAATGAAAATTACTCGTATAATACTAATGGCAATAAATATGTGATCATTCTAAATGGACTAAATATTCCAATAACATCGTTGCTTTCAATCCCAACGATAGATGTCGCTGTCTTACGCCTACGATTTGGCCCCATAGCTGAACCTTATTTATAAAAAGTGAATACTCAGCCCAAATAAAAATGGTAGATTAGTCATAAAAAATAAGAGTGGAATAAAATGACCGAGTTATGTTCTTTTAATCAAGTGTTGGAAAAAAATGCGGCTAATTATGTATCGCTTTCTCCACTAAGTTTTATCAAGCGGGCTGCGATAGTTTATCCTGATAGAGCCGCTGTTATATACGAAGATAAAACCTATACTTGGCATCAAACCTACGGGCGTTGCTGTCAGTTAGCATCAGTTTTAAAGGGGTTTGGTATTTCTAGGGGCGATACTGTCTCGGTTATGTTGCCAAATATCCCCGCGATGAATGAGGCGCATTTTGGTGTCCCTATGGTGGGAGCTGTGCTCAATGCAATTAATACTCGCTTAGACGCTGAAGCTATTGCCTTTATTTTTAATCATAGCCGTACCAAGCTTCTACTGATGGATTCAGAGTATGCAGATGTTATCGAACAAGCATTGTTATTGGTTGAAGGCACTAAGCCGATAATCATCAATATTTCCGATCCTAATTACGGTAAAGGAAAACCTATCGGCGACTTTGACTATGAAACGTTACTGGCCGAGCAGCCTGAAGATTCAAAATGGGAACTGCCAGCCGACGAATGGGATGCCATTGCGTTAGGCTATACGTCAGGGACAACAGGTAACCCAAAAGGCGTGGTAACCCACCATCGCGGTGCCTATTTAAATGCAATGAGCAACGTGCTTTCTTGGAACTTAGCGTCTAACGTGGTCTATTTATGGACATTACCCATGTTTCATTGCAATGGCTGGTGTTTCCCTTGGACACTTGCAGCAATAGGGGGAACAAGTGTCTGTTTGCGCAAAGTAGATCCCGAACAGATCCATCATCTATTAAGAAAACATCATGTCAGCCACTACTGTGGCGCACCCATAGTACATTCGATGATTGCCGACGCCGCAGAAACTCAGTCTACGCCGATAGAGCATAAGGTTTCAGCATTAATTGCAGGAGCTGCACCGCCAACTTCTTTGTTAGAGCGCATGGAGCGTATTGGATTTGAACTAACTCATGTGTATGGGCTTACCGAAACATATGGTCCTGCAACCGTTTGCGTTAAACAGGATGACTGGGCTGAACGCCCGCTGAAAGAGCAAGCTGAACTCAACGGCCGACAAGGGCTTAGTTATCCATCGCAAGAAGAGGTTATTGTTCTTGATCCAGACACACTAATACCGGTTCCCTTGGATGGAAAAACTGTTGGCGAAATAATGTTCCGCGGGAATATTGTTATGAAAGGATATCTACGAAACGAAACGGCAACCCACGAAGCATTTGAGGGCGGCTGGTTTCATACTGGCGATTTAGCAGTTGCGCATCCCGATGGCTACATCAAGATTACAGATCGCTCTAAAGACGTTATTATTTCTGGCGGTGAGAATATTTCGTCCTTAGAAGTTGAGGATATAATTCAACGTCATCCTGAAGTCGAACTTGCTGCAGTTGTCGCCATGTCGGATGAAAAGTGGGGAGAAGTACCCGCAGCATTTGTGCAGCTACGTCAAGGCAGCGCATTGAGTGAAAAAGCGCTGATCGA
>TARA_R110001583_G_scaffold4430_7_pt1 | contig 27453 bp, 25 predicted proteins | sample TARA_R110001583 | Tara Oceans TARA_R110001583 (sample SAMEA4398432) | marine metagenome | biome: Polar Biome; feature: [MES] marine water layer (ENVO:01000295) within the mesopelagic zone...; material: water (ENVO:00002006), including particulate matter (ENVO:01000060) such as...... | reverse complement strand
ACCCTAGCCTCTCTCTTAAAGCGAGTGCAAATATAAGACTTTTAATTCCATGTTTCCTAATGCAAAGATCAACTTTTATCCATTTAATATCTAATGTGCTAGTAACCATACCTATTTATTTCAAAAAAGATCATTTCTTTATAGAACACAAGCTATTAAATCAGTCCAATAAAGCTCTTTAAAATTACACACTAGCTAACAACGCATAATTTCTACAACTTAAAAAAACCGTACAAGCTCTATTCGAGACGTTAGATCAAAATAAAAAGTCGCAAACATAAATTGTTTGCGACTTTTATTTCCTAGCTAAATCTTTATATTAATGAAGATGAAAGGTAATTGGGAAAGAAAATGAAACCTTTACAGGTATCCCTTTTTGTTTTCCTGGCTTCCAATTGGGCATACTACTAACAACCCTTAACGCCTCGGCATCGAGCAAAGGATCAATAGATCTCAATACTCTACCACCCTCAACCTTTCCTTCTTTATTTATTACAAAACCAATATACACCTTACCCATAATCTTCTTCTTCCTAGCAGATTCAGGATACTTCACATTTGATTTAATCCATTTGCGAAGCTCTAAAATCCCCCCTGGAAACTCAGGCATATCTTCTACCATGATATAAATCTGATTATCAATCACAGGCTCGGGCTTTTTTATTTTAGCCTTATAATCAATCACGCTTGTTTGAAGTTTTTTCTCTTTTACATCAACCAATACATACACAGTTTTTTCTCCTAACACCTCAACAAAACAGTTAAATTTATACTCATCATACACAAATAAAAGATCATATAGGCCAGTATAAATATTTTCTAAAATTAAAGAATCAACACCTTTACTCTCTTTTATTCCAAGCTTTGGTATTTCTAACTTTACTTCAGAAGGAATGGTTTGAATAATCAGATTCCCCGAGTTTATCTTAACTTGAATATCATCAACAGTTGTGTCACGTGAAATATTTTGCGCATTAAGCTGCAATCCGATACAATTAAAACTAATTATCAAGATTATTCCTCTCATGCATTTATACAAGCTACAACTCATTCACTTCGCGTTAATTAAAAGAGTAATGTATGGTTCACTCCATCTTTTAGGGTAATATCTATAATATAAGCAATTATTAAAAATAATGAAAGCGAGATGATTGTCTCGCTTAAATCCCATTTATTTCTTAAATACTTAAGATTTCTTCACAAATTGTGTAAGTATCACAATCATCTGATCACCAACTCGACCTTCAATATGCTCTTCATTATCATAAACTAATGAAATATTACGAACATGTGTACCACGCTTAGCAGTAAATCCGGCACCTTTTACATTAAGATCCTTAATCAAAACGACAGAATCACCTGATGAAAGAGTTACACCATTACTATCCTTGTGTATAACTTTATCTTCATCATCCTCACCTTCTCCAGTTGCCTGAGCCCAATCCATTGTTTCTTCATCTAGATAAAGCATATCAAGCAAATCTTGAGGCCATCCTTCAGCTTTTAGTCTATTCAGCATACGCCAAGCCATTACCTGCACAGCAGGAACTTCACTCCACATACTATCATTTAAACATCTCCAATGATTAGAATCTACTTTTTCAGTATTTTCCAATTGTTCTGAACAGGTAGAACATAGCAATAAACATTTATCACTTCCCTCTTTTGCTGCTGGTGGTACTTCATATACATTTAAACTATCAATAGCTCCGCAAAGCTCGCAAACTGAACCACTTCTTGATTGTAATTCCTTTATAACACTCATATCCTTATTGTCAATTTAATATTTATAATCTTCTGAATACAATTTACTAGATTCTCCAAAGCTATCTTAGTTTGATTTCAACTGCTCATCTATTGGTTTGGTTATCTCAGAAACAACATCTCCTGTATGAGCAGTAGCCTTATTTTCAATTAGCATGATTTGACATTCATCTTTTGCCGAAACCCGGTGATTAATACCTCTTTTTACTATATATATATCACCTTTTTTCATCTCAAAACTTTCCTCTCCTTCTATCTCCATCAAAAGTGTTCCTTCAATGATATAAAAAAGTTCATCTTCATTTGCATGATCATGCCATGGAATATCATCTCCTTTTATTTTGGCAACTTTAACGTAAACATCATTCACTTCACCAATTATTTCTGGAGAGAAATAATCACTTATATTATTTAAACAGTTTTTTAGATTCATCTGAAGGCGAATTTATAATAACCTGAATTCAAGTTGCAAATGCAACTTTCACATTATTAACAACATAATTATACTTCTCATTTGGAGTCAAGTAATTTAGACGCTTTCTAGGTCTATTATTTAATTTATCTTGAACCCATTGGACCTTTTCAGGCGTAATATCATCAAAAGAAGATCCTTTGACGAAATACTGTCTGATTAATCCATTTGTATTTTCATTTGCTCCTCTTTCCCAAGAATGATATGATCTGGCAAAATAGATATTCAAATCAAGCTTTTTTGCAATCTTCTGATGTCTAGCAAACTCTTTCCCATTATCAGCCGTTATTGTATGCAGCAGGTCTTTAATTGGATCAAGTGCCTCTACAGTTGCCTTTGCCAGCGGATCAGCTTCTTTGCCTTCTAAAAGACGTATCCAAACCAGACCAGTGAGTCTATCATTAATGGTCAACAAAGCACCCTTGTGATTTTTCCCCATTACCGTATCTATTTCCAGGTCTCCAAATCTCGTTTTTTGATCAACTATCTCCGGACGTTTTTCAATACCTACGCGATTCTTTAGTTGACCACGTGTATCCTTAGCCCCTCCACGTTTTCTATACCTCTTCTTATTCCTCCTAAGATGGGTGTAGAGATCACCTCCTGCCTTTAAATTGGCCCAAATGTGTTGATATATACGCTCATGAGAAACACAAGGCTTACTCTCTGCTCTTAAACGCCCTACAATTTGTTCTGGGCTAAAATCTTCTCTTATCAGAAGCTCTACTTGATCCTTTACTCCTGGAGTAAAGCTCCGGTGCTTAGCTTTACCAGTGAGCCGACCTAAGTAGTTTCGATGGGCTAACTCATACCTGTATTCTCCATTACGTTTGTCACAGTTCCTCTTTAATTCTCGGCTTATAACCGACTTATCTTTTCCGATCGCTTTTGCTATATCTATTTGTCTATAGCCTCCTTTTTTCATCACCGAAATAGTATACCTTTGTTCTCTGGTTAATTGTCCCATTTACAACTTGAGTTTGGCGATTTTAGTGGTAAAAGAAAGACTTTTATTCCATCAAGACAATGGGGGACACTATTTCTCTCATTTGTCTTGAAAAACCATCCCTTCCTTTTTTTATATAAAATCAACTAAGTTGCATTTGTTACTTGAATCTAAGTAATGATAAAATCAGAACTCCTATAATTATATAGTAAGGCAAAAGTAACAAATCTATTGGACTTGCCTCTTAGGTCTTACATACTCTTGAAATACACGATAAAACAAAAGAGCGAGACAGTTTCCCATCTCGCTCTTATATAATTTAGACATAAAGATCAATAATTCTCAATGTCATATTTTTCTACTAATAGAACTTATAACGCTTATCATCAATATTTGCATTTTCGCGAAGAACTTGCATTGATTGATAATTTGCACGGTACTGAAAGTTCTGAATCATACGTGTTTTGAAAATATTAACCGCATCTTCAGTAATCGCATCCTCCTTAACTTCGTTTACAAGAATCATATAAACTCCTTGATTTCCTTTAATAGCAGTTGAAATCTTACCTTTTTCAGTATTACTAGCATTAGCAATTACGTTTGGCTCGATACCTGCACCAGGAATCTGGAATGACTGGAATGAAACATCAGCAGCAGTCTTAACTTCTAAATTTTCTTTTTGAGCTACTGACAATAACGACTGAGCACCTTTAGAATTTTTAGACATTGAAGCTATCATCATTTCAGCTTTCTTATTCTTACGGACCTCTCTTTCAACAGTAGCCTGAACATCATTTACAGAAGTAAATCCTTCTTCTTTGATATTCGAAAGAATAGCAACTACGAATTTTTCACCAAACTCAAATACTGCAGAGTTATCGTTGTTTAAAAGAACAGTTTCCATGTCATCTGTATTATAAGCAATACGAACTAATTCTCTAGAGCTCTCAAGACCTGGGATTAATTTAGTATCCTTCTTAAGATTTGCTACACGACGAGTTAAACCTTGCTCAGAAATTGCTTTTAAGAAAGCATCTCTACCTTGGTTCTCACCAGCAAATTTACGAGCCGCTGCATAAGCTGCTTGGAATGTCTTTTGACTAGCTTCAACTTTTCTGTCAAGAACAGCAACTTGTACTTTCTTAACAGCCTTACTTAAGGCAACAACTTGAATAAGATGAGCACCATATTGAGTTGTTACAAGCTTAATTTCATTTTTCTTTGATGAGAAAGCAGCATTATTAAACTCAGGAACCATACGCCCTTGAGTAAACCAACCTAAATCACCACCATTAACAGCAGAACCTTGATCAGCCGAATTAGCTTGAGCTACTTCTGCAAACTTAGCACCTTTTTCAATTAATTGCTTCAAACTGTCAGCCTTAGCTTCAGCAGCTTTGAAATCACCATTAACTGGGTTAATTAAAATATGACGTGCCTTAACTGAGTCTGCCATCATCTTAATGTCAGAAATCTTAGCTAATTTATAAGCATCATCCTCGTCGTAAGGTCCGAATACATCTCCTTTATTACCATCAAACATGAAAGCATCAAGCTCTTTGTTTGAGTTCTCTTCCTTAGCGAAGTAATAAGTATTCAGTTTTGTATCAGAATTTAACTCTAAAAATTGAGCAACATTCGCTTCAGCAGTAAAATCACCTTTTAAGTCTGAAATCCATTTCTCTGTGTATTTGAAATCTTCAGTAGATGGTTCAATGTTAAAAGGAACGTAGTCAATCTTTCTTGACTCACCTTGCTTAAACAATTCTTTGTTTTCGTTATAATAAGCCTTAATTTCTTCAGATGTTACGTTTATAGTTGAATCAGAAATTGAATTGTAATTTTTAACTACATAATCAAAACTAACTTTCTTAGAACCGTTAGCAGCCATATTTTTAGCATAAGCAGAAGGAATATAAAGACCTTTTGCAATCAATGCATTGTACTTAGCTAATGTTCTTTGGCCGATAAGCTGCTCTTCGATATTTAACCAATAAGCTTTTTGAGGCGTTCCATCAGGAGCAGCGGTCAATTGCTTAAGCGTTCTAACAACATTATCTTTATCAAATTGTCCATCTTTACTTGTGAACATCTGACGGATAGTTGGATCGATATTGTCCCCTTGAACCATATCAAACAACTCTTGAGATGTTAAGCTAATTCCTAACTCATCGTACTCACGATTCATTACGATCTCTTGAACCATTTGTTGCCAAACTTGCTCTCTGATTTTATCCATTTGATCAGAAGGAATTGAGTTCTGACCGCTCATTAATTTGGTCACTTCAAGATTATGATTGAATCTGTTTTGGAAATCACGAATATTTACAGATTCCCCTGCAATTTCAGCCATCTCATTTCGTGAGTTTGTTAAAAGAGAACCACCCGACTTTAAGGCGTCACCAGCTATAAATGCCAACAAGGCTCCACCAATGATAATTCCTATAAAAACTCCGCGGTTTCTTATTTTCTGTAATGTTGCCATCTAAAATGATTTAATTATTCTTAAAATAGGCTACGAATATACAAAAAAATGCACAAGAACAAGGGATTTAACCTAAGAGCTTTTAGGCTTTTTATAGATAAATATCAAACCAATTAATTATTAGCAAATAAGAAGGAAAAGAGAATACAATTTTATGCTAAAAATAAACAAATACATTCATTTAAGAGGAGAAATTAGGATACAATTGACATGTATAAAATCTGGATATTACTATAGCAATGAAGTTTATGATTTATGAAACAACAGTCAACTTCACTTTATCTATGCGCGTATTAGAGACCTCTATAATTTGAATTCGAAACTCTTCAATTCGAATTATTTCATTGACATTAGGAATACTTTCGTGATTAAAGATAATGAAGCCATTTAATGTCTCAAAATCATCCGATTCAGGGAAACCTAGCTTATATTTCTCATTTAAATAATCGATCTCAATTCTACCAGAGAATATGAATTCAGTTTCACTTAGCTGTTCCTCTGCCAAATCGATATTATCATGTTCATCTTCAATTTCACCAAAGATTTCCTCCATGATATCTTCGATGGTTACCATGCCAGATGTTCCACCAAACTCGTCAACCACTACCGCTACACTTTTCTGTTCACGCGTAAAAAGGTTCAACAACTTATGAGCGGCCATTGTTTCTGGTACAATAATAACTCGACTCAATGCAGCTTTTATACTTTGTGGATTTCTGAATAGCACCGAAGAATGCACATAACCAATGATATTATCTATTGATTCCTTATAAATCATGATACGAGAATAGCCTGTTTCAATGAAACGTTGAGTTAACACTTCTATCTCTCCTCCAATTTCTATGGCTTCAATTTCAGTACGTGGCACAAAACATTCTCGCAACTTCACATTAGAGAAATCTAAAGCATTTCTGAAAAGCTTCATATTGTGTTCGTCCTCGTCAAAAACAGCTTGCCCTTCCTGCCCTTCTTGAACTAAGTGATCCAAATCAATTTTACCGAAAGCACGCGATTCTTCCTCTTCTGTAATATCAGTATTTAGTACTCGACTAATAATATTCTTTGAGAACATCATAGTAATGACTGTAATTGGATAGAAGATCACATAAAAAAACATTACTGGTACCGCAAACAGATTCAGAGAAAAATTGGGATTTAACCTGAAAAGTGTTTTTGGTAAAAACTCAGCTGTAAAAAGAATTAATAGAGTTGAAAAAAGCGTTTGAATGGTCATAATCAACAATTCAGAATCAATCCAAAGGGCAATTGTTGGCTCAAGAATTTTAGCCATCATGATACCATAAACAACCAAAGCAATATTATTCCCAACCAACATGGTAGAGATATAATGTCCTGGATGATTCGTGAAAATATTAATGATTCGAGAGGTCATTGTATTTTTATTCTTATCAAGCTCCATTCTCAATTTATTGGCTGCTACAAAAGCAATTTCCATTCCTGAGAAAAATGCTGAAAGAGCCAGCATAGCAATAATAATAAAGAGATCGTTCATTATTGTTTATCTTGATTTAAACCTTCTCTTGTTTTTCGTAAATATCGACGAAAACAATACATTAAGCACGCTAACAAAGCAATAACATACAGCATGATATTTTCCTTGAAACCAAGGCTAAAGGTTCTAACTGTAGCAAACAGAATACTAAAGATGGCTACAAGTAACCAAATAATTTCTAAAAGGTAAGGTAATTTCTGTTTCATCTCTTTGTGTATGCTTTAAGATATGCGTTTATGAACCTAACGAAAGTACATTTAAAGATGGAGATTTTGATTCAAAATAAAACTCTACGAACAAAAAAAAATTACTTACATATGATAATGCAAGTAATTCTATATGACTTTGATCAAACTACTAGTTTTTCAAATTCTTATCTTCGAGAAAAACCTCTCCAGTAACTTGACGCAATGAGATCCGATCTAATCTATCATCTGCGGTAAAGCTATTACCTTCTAACATTTGACCATCCTTCTCCGTTATTCTAACATATTGGTCTGAATAGATCTTTTGCTTATTCTGATTCCAATACATAAGTTCCGAATTTATCGTTTTACCATCATCACTAACAGCAACAACATCATTTCGAAGCTCCCATAATTTATCTTTAACAAAGTTCTTAGCGTAGTTACATTTAATCGTCCATGCTTGTGAACCATCTTTGTTGTAATAAATTACATTTCCTCCCTTAGTGAACTCATTATATTCTTCTTCCTCAGTCTTTATTTGTACAAATTCAATTGCGAATGTTTTGTATTGAATTCGTGTAGAATCAGTAAAAACAAATTCAACATTTTCACCATAAACTTCAGGACGAGTTTCTTGAGTTGTTATACTCTCAACTTCTTTAATATTGTTTTCACAAGACAAAAGCATTGTCGCCCCAATAAGGGCAACAATGCTTTTATATATGAATTCGATTTGAATCGTTTTTTTCATGTGTCTTTTGTTTCATGATTTGCCACATGCAAGTAGCCACTTCATGGCTCATTTCAATAGATTATTGGTTTAGTCTAACCTTAGTTGTTTCGTTAATCCAAGAACCAACCTTGTATGATCCACCTTCTTTAAGGCCTTGCATAAATCCTTCTTCTTTACCAGGGAAATATTTTGAATAAGTATTAATCAACTTGTTAGCTTCAACAGAACATTCAGAATCTACACTTTTTGCTTTCATAAATTTATCAATAGCAACCCAGTATACAGCTTGCTTCTCGTGAGCCTTCCCAGGGAAAGTTTTGATTGCTGCAACATAAGCCTTACCAATTACGATATATGGTTGTCCCCAGTTAGGCTTATTCTCAATAGCAGCATATGCATGCTTTCTTGAACCAATTAAATCATTTTCACTAATTAAAATTAGCGCCATCTTATAGTGAAGTTCTGCTTTAACTTCAGCATCTTCCTCTAATGCAATTGATTTCTTGAAATAATCTTTACTCTTAGAATATTGCTTTTTCGTAAAGAACATCTTAGCAAGATTGTGAGCTGCATCAGCACTAGGCTCAAGCTTGTATTTTTGCTCAGCAACTTTTGCATATAAAGCACCATCCTCACACTCCTGACGGTTCAACATTTTCATTATCTTGTTGATCAAAACCATATCCTCAGGATTAGCTTCGAACTTAGGCGTGAAAATGCTACTTAAAGTTTCACAATCAGCTACACCTGCAGCAAAGAAATCATTCTCAACATTAGCAATAGCACCTTTAACATTTGAAGCTTTCTTAGGATATTTCTCCATTCTAACTTTCAAAAGATCCATGAATGCTAAATAATCGTTAATTAATAATTCTGGAGCCAATTCCTTAGCCATTACTAAAAGTTTACCAGCTTCCATTGTTTTATTAACTACAGCTTCCTCAGAGTCAACACCACGCATAGAAATAGACTTCTGCATAATAGTGTATGCTTCTTTCACCTTCGTCATGTTTTTCTTATTGAAAGCAAACAAGTCACCACCTTTACGTCCAAGAATCCATCCTGCAGGATATTTTCTATTCGTACCGTAATACTTAATTCTTTGATCGTAAACCATCATTAAAGTATCAACATATTTCTTATCCTTGGTAGCATAATACATACCACGCATAATTTTCACACCATTAGTGTAAGTTGATCTTTGAAATTTAGGTGCGTTATTGAAGACATATCTCCAACCAGGAAGAGCTTCTTTATAATTCTTTTGCTTTACCATCTCTCCATAAAGAGAAGCACTCAAAATTGTTTTTACACTATCTACTCCATACTTCGACTCTTTGGTCTGAGCATTTACTCCGAACATTGTCGATAGCATAAGGACAGCTGTTAGGATTGTAAGTCTAGTTTTCATGATACTATATTTTAATAATCTAGTTAGTTATTGTGTCAACGTTAAAACCTTAATATTTTTAAATATAATTAATCTCAAAGCAAAGCATATACCATTTTTTATATCTAATAGTTAAAAAAACTTAACGATAGATAGTATAAGTATTAGCCTAGAGATCTTAAAATTCTGACAAGTGCAAAACTATAAATAAAATAACAAGCAGCAAAACCTTCAAGAAGAATCTCGATATCAGGAATTATTATAATTAAGAATAGCATTTAAACCACTCAATAAAAGACCCTTACTGCACGATGTTATATTTTTCAATTTTGAACAAATAAAAGCAGAATCTCCTCCTGTAAGAAAAATTCTTGCTTTAGGATGCTTCTCTCTTAACTGATTGATGTAAGAATCAACTTCGAAAAGGAGACTATTTTGAACGCCAGAGATAATTGCCTCCTCGGTATTCTTTCCAATTAAACCAAAAGAATCTGACTGTTTAAGCAATGGTAATTTCTTTGTAAATGAGTTTAAAGCTTTAAATCTCATACTTAATCCTGGAGAAATAGTTCCGCCAAGATATTCATTATCATCACTTACAAAATCAAATGTAATAGCAGTGCCAGCATCAATTACTAAAAGATTTCTATTGGGACAAAGAAAATTAGCTCCTACGCAAGCAGCCAAACGATCATACCCCAATGTTTCTTTCGATTCATAAAGATTACTTAAAGGAGTTGGTGTGTTCTGATCGAAAAAGATAAGCTTCTCGAATTTTGATTCCAACTTATCAAGAAAACCAGTTGGTTTTCCTTGAACTGATGATACAATAGCAGCATCAAGGTTTTGATACTTCTTCTGCCAATCTTCAATTAAAGTAATATCCTGAACTTGAGACACACAAAACTCTAGCATTTCTCCCTTTTGAAAGAGTGCGTATTTGGTTTGTGTATTTCCTATGTCAATAATTAGATTCATAGCTTATCTTACAAAGTTACAGGTTCTGAAAATTTTGACAAAATATCACTTGCATGTTTAATGCTTGTCACATTTTCGAAGCTCAAACTCAGCTTATGCCTAGCCTCTTTCATTTTACAAGGCATGGCTTGTGATTGCACAAAGCCTAAAACTTTCGAAAATTGTGGCGATTGATAATAGGCAGATTGGTGATCGTTCACAAAGTAAAGAACCATTTTTCTTGATTTCAGAATCAGCTTCTCAATTCCTAGATCAAGTGCAAACCATCTTAAGCGAACCACATTAAGCAATTCAACAGATGCTTCTGGAATTTCACCAAATCGATCTTTAAGTTGAATTGCAAAAGCTTCAATTTCCTCTTCCTTTTGAATATTATCCAATTCGCGATACAATCTAATACGTTCTGAAATACTTTCGATATATGATTCTGGGAATAAAACTTCCAAATCTGTATCAATCTGACAATCGGTAATAAAACGCTTGACTTCTATTTCCTCTTGTGCTTTTTCTTCAGCGAACACATCTTTAAACTCAGTCTCTTTAAGTTCTAAAATAGCTTCATTCAAAATTCTCTGATAGGTTTCATATCCAATATCTGAAATAAAACCACTTTGCTCACCACCTAATAAATTACCAGCACCTCTGATATCTAAATCTTGCATGGCAATATTAAATCCACTTCCAAGTTCTGAAAAACTCTCAATTGCATTCAAACGCTGACGTGCTTCCTGAGTCATCGACTCCATAGGTGGCGTAAGTAGATAACAGAAAGCTTTCTTGTTTGAACGACCTACACGTCCACGTAATTGATGCAGTTCACTTAAGCCAAAATTCTGCCCATTATTGATAAGAATAGTATTCGCATTAGGAATATCAAGCCCCGATTCAATAATTGTTGTTGCAATTAAAACATCGTAATCACCTCGAATAAAGTCAAGCATGATTTTCTCAAGCTTAGGTCCGTCCATTTGCCCATGAGCCACAATGGTTGAAATGCCAGGAACAACACGATGCAACATTGCCTCTACTTCGTGAATATTCTGAACTCTATTGTGAATAAAGAAAACTTGGCCATTTCTCTCAACTTCATATGTTATCGCTTCGCGAATAATATCTTCGTTAAAATTGTGAATCTCGGTAGCAATTGGATAACGGTTTGGTGGAGCCGTATTAATAATAGATAAATCTCGTGCTCCCATCAGTGAAAACTGAAGCGTACGAGGAATAGGCGTAGCTGTTAATGTCAAGGTATCGACATTAACTTTCATTTGCTTCAACTTCTCTTTTACGGATACGCCAAACTTTTGTTCTTCATCAACAATGAGCAAGCCCAGATCCTTAAATTGAATATCTTTACTAATTATTCGATGCGTCCCTATTAATATATCAACCTTTCCTGCCTTTAAATTCTTAAGAGTTTCTTTCTGATCCTTCGGCTTTCGCATTCGCGAGATATAATCGATAGTACAAGGAAAATCTTTCAGTCGATCAGTAAAAGTCTTAAAATGTTGAAAAGCTAAGATGGTTGTAGGAACTAGAATAGCAACTTGCTTATTATCGGCCACAGCCTTAAATGCAGCACGTATCGCAATTTCTGTTTTCCCAAAGCCAACATCACCACAAACCAATCTATCCATAGGGAAAGGTGATTCCATGCCTTCTTTCACCGACTTAGTTGCTTTTACTTGATCGGGTGTGTCTTCATATATAAAAGAAGCTTCAAGCTCATCTTGCATAAAACTATCAGGACTAAATTGGAATCCTAGCTCAGCCTTACGTTTTGAATAGAGCAGAATAAGATCTTTAGCAATATCCTTGATCTTAGTCTTTGTCTTGTCTTTTAGTTTTTGCCAAGCACCAGTTCCAAGTTTATATATTTTAGGTGCAGATCCATCTTTACCTTTATACTTAGATATTTTATGCAATGAGTGTAGACTCACATAAAGAATATCATCATCTTTATATACTAGACGAATAACTTCTTGCGATTTTCCATTTGTTTCTATGCGTTGCAAACCTCCAAAACGACCAATTCCATGATCTGAATGCACAATATAATCGCCAGGATGGAGTCTATTTATTTCTTTTAAGGTAACGGTTTCTTTGGCCTTATGAACCGTTGCGTTCTTTAATTTGAACTTATGGTGTCTGTCAAAAATCTGATGATCGGTAAAACAAGTAATTCTTAGATCTGAATCGGAGAAACCTTGATGTAAAGTGCGATTTACATCGGTAAAGATAACTTCTATCCCTTTGTCTTCGAATATACTGTGTATACGTTCTATCTGCTTAGGGTTATCAGAAAAGATATAATTCTCAAATGCCTTTGCATTATTATTTAACAACTCTTGACCTAAGAGGTCGAAATTCTTATTAAAAGCGGGTTGTGGACTCTGATTGAACTCAATAACATTTTCTGCAGGGAAGTAGAACTTCTGTCCGAATTCCAAACCAGCAAAAGCATTAAGTTGATCTATGAAATCGACCCCGTGTATTAAATAATCATTAGCCGCTATTCTATCTTCACCAAACTCAATATAGGCTTTCTTTTCTGTCGTCTTTTCGAATATCGAATTGATTCTATCTGCAATAAATGCGACATTTTTCACCCAGCAAATAGAATTTTCTGGTAAGAATTTAAAGAATGATATTCTAGCTTCATCATTTACATTCTCCTGTATATTAGGAATGATATCAACTGTGTTCTTCTTCTCTTTTGACAATTGATTCTCAATATCAAACAAGCGAATGGAATCGACTTCTTCTCCAAAAAAATCAACACGATAAGGGTATTCATCTGAAAAAGAGAAAATATCGATGATTGAACCACGAATTGAATATTGACCAGGTCCAACAACAAAATCAGCCCTCTCGAATTTATAATTAACCAACACCTCTTCGATAAACTCGGGAGATAGTTTCTCACCTACTTTAATCTTAAGGGTATTTTCTTCTAGCTGAGCCTGACTAATCACTTTTTCGGCTATAGCCTCTGGAAAAGTGACAATGTAACTTGGATTCTGATTCGTAAGTAAGCGGTTTAAGACCTCAGCACGCAGTATAATATTGGATTTATCAGTTGTTTCGTACTGAGCAGATCGCTTAAAAGACGAAGGGAAATACAGGACTTGTTTATCATCTAACAAGGTGCAAAGATCATTATAGAAATAAGCAGCCTCTTCTTTATCATTCAAAACAAAAACTTGAGCTTTCTTTTCATTAGGAAGAGAAGCAGCCAAGACAGCCAAAGCCGAACCTTGCAAGCCTTTAATATGAATCTTTGTTTGAGACTCTTGTTCTATAAATTTCTGGATGCTATAACGAGCGGGATGCTCATTAAATAGTTTGATAATTTGATCTAATTCCAATGTTTCTCCTTTTTTGTAATGCTCACAAATTTAGGGAAATTGTTTGGGAATAGATAATTGAACCAAATTATAGAATTTCAACCCGTCAATGCCCAACTCATACAACACAAAAAAGCAGAACTGAAATCAGTACTGCTTTAAAATATTTTATTCAAAAAAAGAATTTAGATCTTATTAAAAAAGTCCAAAAAATCTTCAGCTTTCTTTACCATTGCTGATGAACCTGTATAGAAAGGAACACGTTGGTGAATTGATTCTGGCTTGATTTTCAAGATACGCTCAATCCCATTTGTAGCTTTACCACCCGCTTGCTCTGCAATAAAAGCAATTGGATTACATTCGTAAAGCAAACGTAACTTACCATTACTATTCTTACTTGTATTTGGATAAATAAAGATTCCACCCTTAAGTAAATTCCTATGAAAATCAGCCACTAGTGACCCAATATATCGAGATGTATAAGGTCGGTTTGTCTTCGTATCTTTTTCCTGACAGTACTTAATATACTTCTTTACACCTGCTGGAAGATTAATATAATTCCCTTCGTTGATGGAATAAATATTTCCATTCTTTGGGGTCTTGATATTAGGATGTGAAAGACAAAACTCACCAATTGAAGGATCAAGGGTAAATCCATTTACACCGTTACCTGTTGTATAAACAAGCATAGTCGAAGATCCATAAATCACATAACCTGCTGCAACCTGCTTCGTTCCTTCTTGCAAGAAATCTTCATCTGTGGGTAACTCTCCTTTTTTGCTTACACGAAGGTAGATAGAAAAGATTGTTCCTATCGAAACATTCACGTCAATATTCGATGAGCCATCAAGAGGATCCATACAAAAAACGTACTTGGCGTCACGTCCCATTTCATCATCAAAAATGATAATTTCTTCATTTTCCTCAGAAGCAATTGCAGCACATTCACCACTTGCTCTCATTGCTCTTATGAAATGATTATCTGCAAAAACATCTAATTTCTGTTGATCCTCACCTTGTACATTTTTATCTCCATGAGCTCCTAAAACATCAACTAAACCTGCTTTATTTACGGCACGGTTAACAATCTTAGATGCAATTCCAAGGTGATGTAGCAAACGTGATAATTCACCTGAAGCGTTAGGATATTCAGCTTGACGCTGAATAATGAACTGATTCAGAGTTTGAACGTTATTGTGTTCAGTCATTTTTTTTGGCTTTTGGTTTGGCTTTTGTTTAGTGGCATAAAGTTAATTGTTTTTATTAAACCTCCTAAAGCTTATATCAAACGTGTGCGACGATGTTTTCTGTTAAAAAAATACAATGATAGGTTCTTGCTTTGCTTTATTTATTACTTTCATACATCGGTAGTTTTTATGATTATCGTTTTTTTTATTTTCAGATTAAAATAAGATCAGAATGGATGTTTTTAAATTTGGTGGAGCCTCAGTAAACTCAGCAGAAGGTGTTCAGAATTTCTTTAAGATTGTACAATCTTATAAGAACGAGAGCCTTATTGTAGTTTCGGCAATGGGTAAAACCACTAACGCCTTAGAACAAATAGTTGATAACTTTTTTCATAAAAAGGATGATTTAGTACAGAAACAATTTGAAGAAGTCAAAGCATATCATTTTGAAATAATCGAGGCTTTATTTTCAAAAACCGATACAGGCTCTTTTGAAAAAATTGAAGCTCTATTTAATGAGCTAAATACTTATCTTCAAAAACCAGCATCGCTTAATTACGAATTTGAATACGATCAAATTGTAGCCTATGGCGAACTTCTATCAACGACAATCATCTCGGAATACCTTCGTCAAAAAGGTGTGAAAAATAAATGGGTTGATATTAGAAGATACCTAAAGACCAATGATACATTTGGTGAAGCAAAAGTTGACTGGGAGCTATCAAGACAATTAATCCCAACTGCTTTTACTTTCAACGATACCTTTATATACATTACTCAAGGTTTTATAGGTGGAACCACCTCCAATTTAACAACAACACTTGGTAGAGAAGGTTCAGATTATACAGCTGCCATCCTCGCTAACATTTTAGATGCCAAAGAGGTTTCAATTCTTAAAGATGTACCTGGTGTGATGAATGCAGATCCAAAGTGGTTACCAGATGCTAAGCAGTTAAAACGAATTTCGTACCAAGAGGCCATTGAACTTGCCTTTTTCGGTGCCAAGGTGATTCACCCTAAAACCATACAGCCAATTCGTGAAAAGAACATTCCAATGTTTGTTCGTTCGTTCATCAATTTTCATGAGCAAGGCACCATGGTGAGTTCGGCTGCAATTGAAAAGAGTGCTAAGATTCCAATCTTTATTCAGAAAAAGGATCAAATATTGATCTCTATTCGTCCGAAAAACTATTCTTTCGTAATAGAAGAAAATCTAGGTCCAATTTTCTCGATGATTGCTAAGTATAGACTAAAAGTAAACCTAACTCAGAATTCAGCAATCAGCTTTTCGTTATGTGTTGATAATAGCAAAAACATAGATAAACTGATTGAGGCTCTTAAAGCAGATTACGAAGTGAGATACAATGACAAGCTTGAATTAATTACAATACGTCATTACGATACCGATTCGATTAATCAGATGACTGAAGGACGAAACATACTACTGGAGCAGAAAAGTAGAGATACAGCTCAGTATGTACTCGAATGCGACTCATAAATTAACATGAATTCCGATTATTAAAATTTAGGTGCACATATTAATAAGTTGTGCGTCGTGCGAAAAAGCCAATGGAAAAAGAATCGAATGATAATATTAAACTACATTTGACTCATTATTTAAATAGATAACAAAGACCATGACAAAATTATCATCAAAACCATCACCAGAAGCAAAAGCACTTTCACTTTTTTTAATGGCTTATAAATCGACTGACCCAGTTTACAAAGAGAAATCTAAACGTATTAATAAACGCTGGGGCATGGTGTTATCAGATGAAATAAGCAGAGCTGACTATAATGAAGAGGTGCTTAAAATGTTAACAGCCTATGGCGGTTATGAAGAAGTTGTAGAGAAAACAGTTAAGTTTTACATCGAAAAAACTGGCGAGTGGACACTAAAGGGTAATGACAAATATTGCCAAGATGCTCAACTAGTTGCTGATAAACTATTGAAAAAGTAGACAGACTAAAGGCCAGTTTCGCCTTCTAGAATATATAGCCCATACTCCCACAAGAGTTTGGGCTTTTTTTATGCCCAGGACTCAACTAGCTTTCTTAAGCAGAAACATTCTATTTTACATCTAATTATAGTTTTACTCAAGCAACTAATACTGTTTACTTAATTGTTTTCATAAATTTGGATCTATTAGAATTAAAGTGCGCTTATTCTACCAATAAACTATAATAATGCGTACAGATCAACAAAGTGTAAGTAAATATGATACAAAAATATAGAAACAATTAATTACAAAATTAAACTATGAAAAAGACAATTCTTATTGCTATACTCTTATTATCAACTATTTTGAGTAATGCTCAAGATAAAATGACAAATCAATCAATTATCGATTTAATGGATTTAGGATTTGAAAGTGAAGTAATTAAAGCTAAGATTAACTCATCAACTTCAGAATTTGATACTTCAATTGAACAACTTAAAAAGTTAAAAGAAAAAGGGGTTTCATCGGATATTTTAGCTTTAATGATTGATAAGTCTAAGGTGGATATTGAGAGTGGAGTATTTTACTATCAGAATGATGAATTATTAGAAATTCAACCTTCAGTATTTTCTGGAACTAGGACTAATGCTCTTGGTGCCGCATTCTCTTATGGAATTGCACCTGCAAAGATTAAATCTTATATCAACGATAAGACTTCTTCTAATATGCTGAACTCAACCAATGTAGTTTTCATTTTTCAATTTGACTTAAAAAATAAAAATAATTTAGGTAGTGGAAATTGGTGGTTTAAAGCTGCATCTTCTCCTAATGAATTTGCACTTACAAAATTAAAACAGAAAAAAAATCGTAGAGAGTTGACAACAGGAAAAGTTAGAGGAATAACTGCATCTACTCAAATGGGGATTGATTCGAAAAATTCAGTTAAATTAAATATTGAAGATCTAGGAAATGGGAAATTCAAAGTTACACCAGTATCAAATTTAGAATCTGGCGAATATTGTTTTTTCTATCAAGGGACTATTCCAATGGGAGGATATAATAATCAATCTATATTTGATTTTTCAATACAATAAATAACTACTTACAACACGGTATATGGCAACTAAGACTTTCGGTGATTTACGAAAGTCTTTTGCTTTTAATAAGCAACTCATAGTTTTGCCCTCTAGAATATATAGCCCATACTCCCACAAAGAGTTTGGGCTTTTTTTATGCACTGCCCTACTTCAAGATTGTCGATGTTCATATAGACTTTTCGTATGAGATTGAGGAAATTGCCTACCTAAAGATTCAAGAAGATTTTCAATCTTTGTCCTGTTCAAAATTATCAACTGAAAATTGACAGAATAAACTAGTCAATACAAACCGAATAGAATGAAATTAAGCACATTTCTTGGTCAGCTACGTATACTTGCTATTATAGAAGGAATCTCTTACCTCTTATTAATCCCAACCATTATTCTTAAGTATGGGTTTGAGATGGGGTTACCCAATAAGATCGTAGGCAGCATTCATGGTTTATTATTCATCTTATATTGCGTTTGGGTGGTCTATTATGCCATGAAAAAGAAGTGGAGTCTCATAAAAACACTCATTTGTTTGGCGGCATCCTTATTACCCATTGCTACATTCATAGTAGACCAAAGAATTCTTAAAATGGAGGTTGAGAATGAGTTATTAGCCGCTACGAACAAAGAGTCATATTGAAGGTAATAGCGCAACATGATAACTATTTAACTGGCCTTATCCTTAGGCGTATTGATCTACTTATTAATTTTCCAGAAAGAATAAAAATGAATATTCTGATACTTACTTATATATTAGCTACATGAGTAAATAAGAAAAACGTAGCACAACAATATGTATAAAACTCATTTCAAAACATCTCACTAAACTAAAGCGGCAAAATTTACCATCTCAAACATATACCCCATACTCCTAAAAAAGAGTTTAGGCTTTTTTTATGCCTTTCCTTAATTACATAAGCCTCCCAGAATTCCAGTTAAGCTTTCCCAAAAAGTGGACAGCAGATAAAGCACTTCGGTTTAATACTTCCTAAAATTGGAAAGTTTCGGTTGTAATGATAGAAGAAACATTTTTTGCCGCCCACTTTTATTTCTAATTTCAGTCAGTAAATTCATTATTTTCATATTCATCAGATTGACGGTTTTTTATATCTTTGTCATCAAAAAGACATAAATTTATGAATTATGAAATATATTGGGAGCAAGAAGGTGTCTTTCTAAAATTTAGAAATGCCATTACTGTATATGATATTATTAATGCTGATCTATTATTGCGTGGAGACAAACGGTATGATCGAATTACATATATTATTTATGATTTGCTTGACATTGATTCATCAAACTTGTCTTTGGAAGCCCCAAAAATGCTTGCTAATATGGACAATGTAGCTTACAGCTGGAATAACAATATATTTAATTTATTCTTAACAAAAGACTCATATATAATTAACATTATTAATGAATATTTGGAGCAGGTAGAAAATCCAAAATGGCAAAATATAATATTGGATTCAGTTGAAAAAGCAAGAATGAGAATTAATAACTTATAATAATCTTATAGTTCTATATTATTCTCGATTAGCAGTAACTAATTTACAGTTTTGCTTTAGTAATATTTCCTTTTTTAAAAAAATATTTTCTCATAGTCAAGTAGTTTTCTAACTTGACACGGTTGTTCTTATTGCGACCAATTTGTAACATGCGTTTAGAAAAGCCACCCTAAAAGGTGGCATTTTTTATGCCCTCCCCTCATTTCATAGGTCTCCCAGAGTTCCAGTTGAGCTCTTCCCAAAAATGGGAAGCCTTAAAATTACTTCGGTTTAATACATCCCAAAATTGGGAAGACCTCGCTTCATTTCAGTTGAGTCCTTCCCAAAAATGGGAAGCCTTAAAATTACTTCGGTTTAATACGTCCCAAAGTTGGGAAGGCCTCGCTCCGTTTCAGTTTATCCTTTCCAAAAAATGGGAAAGCTAGAATCATAGTCAGTTTGTTCTTCCCCAAAAGTTTGAAAAACTACACTAAAGGGGAGTTATATTTTCGCAAAATTAAACATAATTTAGATCTTCACTAAAAATACTTATGCAATGAAAATAACAACATTCTATTCTAAAAGATTGCGTAATGCAGAACTGCTATCCTTAACCAATGATGTGCTAAATATCACCAAGCCTTTCGATTGGGAAACAGCCAATGTGCTTAACCTGCCAACTTGGGTTACGGAGAGTAATGTTGAGTTTAAGAATCATCTGAATAAGCTGGGTACAGTAAACGAAACGCAGGCTGTGAAGATAGCCGATGACGCTTTTAACAATTCGTGGCGAGCTTTAAAATATGTGATCAAGGCTTGTTTGTTGAGTCCCATAGCTGAAGATCGAACCAATGCGGCTATTTTGGACGAATTGATCAATTCGCATGGTCTTAATTTGCACAACGAGAGTTATCAGGTGCAAAATGCTACAGCAAAGCTTTTCTTAAACGATTGTGTTAATAAGCCCGAAATTAAAGCGGCTATTACAGCTGTTAGCTTAGATCGTTATATCACAAACATACAAACCGCATTGGAGGTTTTGCTTGCAGCTATCGCTATGAGGAAAGACAAAAAGGTTAGTGAATTGAATGATAGCGAAATTCACGAGATTAGAATTCGATTGACTGACAATTTGATTAAGATGTTTAAGTATTTAGAGGTGATGTCTGAAATATCGCCAGGCGGGGACTTGGATACCATGATTAAACAAATAAACTTGAGCATTCAGAAAATTGAAACGGCTATTAAAAAGCGAACACATAAGAGCCAAGAGCTCGAAGAAGTTGAAATATCTTAATTTGTGCAACTACACACTTAATTGAAAACCGCTCTCTTGTCTTGCTGACGAGGGGTCGGTTTTTTTTTATTTACAGCACCCTCGCTGGTGCGCGATTATATCGCGTTCCTTAAGAGCCTAATTTTAAAACCACACGATAAAATCGTGCGGCAGCTGAGTCAGGGTATGATTAAGTCATATTCACAGAATGACAAAATTTACAGAATGAACATATCAAACCATCAATTTTGATAATTATGAAAATTCTGTAATTATGTGATTTATCTTTCTGCTTGACATTTAAAACCACACGATACAACCGAAACGAAGTGGAGCTCAGCGAAGATTATCGGCGGCAGCGAGGATATAAAAAAAGGGAAAAGACTTAAACATCTTTTCCCTTTCTTATTAATTCAATTTTGAAACCAATTGAAACTTAAGATCGAACTTATCGTGAATCATATTATCCCCCAGTCCATCGAAAAAAGATCCTGACCCATACTTGATATCCCATTTCGTTCTATCTACCGATAGGGTAGCATCGATTTGGAGTATATCATTCTTGATCTCTAGTTTAGCAGGAAAACTTATTTCGTGGCTAATACCTTTAATACTCAACATACCTTTAACTGTATAATTTGCTTCGCCAGATTTCGTTCCTGAGATAGCATCGAACTGTGTTGCCTGAAAATTTGATTCTGGGAACTTAGCTACAGAGAAAAAATCATCTGATTTTAAATGCCCAATAAGTTTCTGATTATATTCTGCATTTGTAATATCGGTACAAACAATAGATGACATATCGATGTTAATTTTTGCACCTACAAACTTATCGCCATCTAAAACGATTTCTCCATTATTAAGGGAAATAACACCTACGTGCTCACTTGAAAGTTTCTTTCCAGTCCAAAATACTTTACTTTCTGATACTTGAACTTTAAATTCTTTTACATTTTTTGCTGGTCCCTCAGCATCTACATTATTAATGAATAATAAACCCATCAATATAAATAATCCTATTTTTTTCATGTCTCTATATTTTTATTGTTTTGACATGACAAACATACGAGAGGCGACTGTCGAAAAAAATAAACTAGTTTAATAAAAAGACATCCTTATCTTTTTCTTGCTCGCTTCGCCATTATCTGACTAAGAAAAACTGAAGTAACTCCCAAATAAGATGAGATATGATATTGTGGCAAACGCTTTACCAAATCGGGGTATTCGGTAATTAGATCTTCATAATTTTCTTCAGCTGTTTTCGATAGAATAGAAATGTAACGCTTTTGAAGAAAAATATAAGAGCGCTTTATAGTTGCTACTATTTTTGAAAAATCACTCGTTAAATCTCGTAACTGATCATCCTCAATAGAGAATACACTGCTTTCTTCTATCGTTTCTAAAAAAAATGAAGTTGGGAGTGGTGTAGCCAAATCACCAATCATTTGGCCTTCCTTGGCAAATAAGACATTGAATTCTTTACCTAACGGATCGATTATATATAAACGTAGAAGGCCTTTTGTAACGAAATAATGTTTGGTATTGGCATCTCCATTTGAAAATACAAGTTGCTTTTTCTTAAAGGTCTCAAGTTTGAACGAATTCAAAATAGATGCTTCCTCATCTATTGTAAGATTACGCCCATATATTCTTTCGAAATATTTCGTCAGGATACTTTCCATCATTAAATCATTTCAGTTCAAAATAAATTATTCCATTTCCTTTAGTGCCGAACAGGCAAATACCAATGGATACATATCTTCGTAATACCACAGCGAGGCAAAATAAAGCCCGATTGGTGTTGCTTTTATATCGTCCAAGTTTTCTGGAATAATCTCCATTAAACAATCGGCTGCACGATTAGCCAAGTTCTCCTTACCACAGGCTGCCATTGCACGAAGAGCCAATGAGGTTTCCTCTATGCTTGGTGGCAAATCTTTATCGCCTCCCCAACCACCACGATGGTGTTGAGTCATGGCTAAAAATCGGATTGCTTTCGCCATCATAGCATCTAGTCCTGAATAGCCAGCCTTTTTTAGCTCGGCCAATCCATATAAAACGATTGACGTTCCATATACTGGATTTTGATGATGTTCTGCCATCTCGTTTCCAAACCAAAGCGGTGCAAAAGAACCATCGTGATATTGCGCTTTACCTAGGTAAGCAATCGCTTTCTTTATTCTTTTATCTATTTTCTTTTGAAATTTCTTATCGAACTTTTCTTTCCAAACGACGAAAGATTTTATGGCATGAGCTGTAATATCAGGACAAGAACAATCGAAAGGCAACTTTCCCCATCCCTTACAAAAGGTCGGGAATCCACCATCACTATTTTGCATGTTCATCAGCCATAGAATACCATTCTTCACACTATCCAAAGATATTGCCTCATCCCCGTTAAGATGATGTAAGGCAATTAATGCACCAGATGTATCATCGGTATCAGGAACGCCTCCTTGCAGGTTAGTCCAAGCCCAACCACCAGGTTTAGTCTGAGTAAATGGATGAACCACCTTATATTGTTGCTCCAACAAGTTGGACTTAATTTCAGATTGCTTATCGAGTTTTGCTAGGGACTCAGGACTTAAGGCGTTTAATGACAAACTACTTACCCAAGTGGATAAGTTCGTATCAATAGGCCAACTTCCATCTTCTCGAATAGACTTAGCTAGAAACTGACTTGCTTTATCACAAACTTCTAAGCTTTGATAGTTGGCCTTAACCATACTCATTAAAACGAAAGCAGTTAATGGGGTCGCCTCAAGAAATCCACCATTATCAGGTTGCTTTGCTTTGAGAACATTTAAAACTCTTTTTCGGCAAATAGCTCTAACAAGTTTCCTGAAAACACCTTTTCTTGAATTTCGACTCTTAACAAGACCAATAGCAATAAGAGCTGGTATAGCGTAACTCACTACCGATAGTTTTAGCCAACGGAACATCCAATTAGGGAATATGGCTAAATGATAAGGCAGTTGTGGTACCAATTTCCATCCTTTATCACCCAATCGGCCCGAAATGGCGCACATGGCTAATATTGGAACTGAAAAAGTTTGGTCACTCTTATAGTGATCTAATATAGCTTCGCTGATTGTTTCTGGTTCAAGACTGCCTACTCTTTTTTTCAACCATGCCTCAGCATCTTGAATAGGTTCTTGATATGCCTCATCTCCCTCGACTATAGAAAAAGCAGCCCAAGTTAATAGTGTTGTACTTAAATTACTTTGGCTTCTAATTGTATCGCCCCAGCCTCCATCAGCATTTTTATTTGCGACAAGCCACGATAAGCCTTGAGTTATTTCAGTTTGATACTTTTCTTTATCGAATTGCCATAAAGCAAATACAGCAAGCGCTGTTGACAAAGCACTACTTGACAAACGCCCAGTCCATAAACCATCTTCATTTCTTAATGAAAGAATTTTTTGCTCTAAGCTTTGAAACAGTAGTTTCCTTTTTTCGTCCATAAATTCAGCAGAATTATAATAAGATTCCAATTCCTAAAAGGGCATAATACGTATATTCAACATCACAGGTCATATCGGCAATACTGCCAAAGAAACCTCCTGATTCATCCCAATGCAAATTAATAAAATCGATAGATTTATCAGACAGAGATTGTAAATTTTCATCAGCCATATAAAGTGCTAGTAGTGCCGTACTTGTGGAAAGTGTATCGGCAATTGGGAGATCTTGGGCAGCTTTAAAGCCACCTCTCACCGTATAATTCTTCATTAAATAGTCAACAACTCTATTCTTATCGGAATTCTGGCTGAGGGTCATAATTAAACCAGCAGCTGTAGCCGAGGTCACTCCTGTTACTGAAGAACGATCATTGGCGAATGAATGATCAGAACATTTTAAATTGGAAATTGGATGGCTTATTTCATTCAAAATATCTTCATCCTCATTCAAATCTTGAAAAAGTGTCCAGACTAAAAAAGATGCATACACAGTTGCCTGATCAGCAGCATGCCTATTGTGATTGTATCCACCATCTTTTGATTTATAAGTATTGATGAGTTCAAACTGAACTCGACAATTTTTCTTGGCTTTCTTTATCAGGTTTTTCATTGCCAGGTTAGCAAGGAATCCTTCTGAGTTTAGCGATTCGAGCTTAAGACCAAACTTCTGTTTTTGCTGAATAACTTGAAGCAATAAATAACATCGGATATAACAGACGGCATGCACCAAATCTAAACCGTGTTCAGTATTCCATGTCTCTAAGAATTCTTGTTCTTTTTCAACATTCAGTTTAATATCGTAAGCTAATGCTAATGTGTAAGCAAATACCGAATAGTAAATATCAGGCTTTGCAGCTCTATCTTTAAAACCACCCGTTTCGCAATGTTGGGAACGTACAAAAGATCTGATCTCATGCAAAGCCTCATCGCTCAACAAATCCTTTACCTTAAAAAGAGCATTTAATATCTCCTGATTGCAATTTCTCATCCATTCAGAATTTTATTCAGAAGGCGAGTCAGTAATATTTTAAGGGCAGGACTTTTCAGATCTTTAATGCTAGTTAAAGCCATCAGCTTGTAATCTTCTAATATTTTCTCTGCTTCTTTTATGCCTTCGCGAATTTCAGTCTGCTTCCAAATCTCTTTTTTACTTTGGTCGGTTCCATTTTGAAAATCTTTATACCAAGCTTCCATCTTATGAGGATGATTGCGATTTATGATAGCAGTTACTAAAGAAGGTTGAATGGTATTAAAAGTATTGTCGATATTCTCTAGGTTGAAATCTTCCAAATCATCTTTAATCTGATAGGCTATTCCTAAAGAAGAGCTGTATGCAGTTAAAACATTCATCACCTCATCGCTAGCATCCGAGATAATAGCACCAAACTGAAGTGCTACTCCGAAAGCAGGTGAGGTTTTCAAACTGAATATCTTGATGATATTCTCAACTGACAATAGTCTTTTTTCTCGTCGCCAAAGTAATTCTTCTCCTTGACCTATAGCTAAATCTCTATGTCCAAGAGCCGCGATTTTCAAGAGTTTTCGTACATGCTTTGCGCCTGATTCTGCAATGAGTTGATAGCCGTATCCTAAAATCAGATCACCAATATTTATGGCTACTGAAGTGTTGTATTGCTTATGTAGTGTAGGCTTTCCGTAACGTTCATCATCATCATCGACAATATCGTCGTGAACTAATGAGGCCTTATGAAAACTCTCAATAGAAACGGCCAATTTCTGAATACATTCATTCAAATTAGCCTCAGTCCCCATCAAAGCTTTATAAACGGCTACCATAATTAAAGGACGCCAACGCTTTCCTCCTTCAGCTAACCAATTTCTTGAAATCTGAGAACTAGCATCGTCACCTTCGAGTATCGTTTCTAATTGCTCTTTCTCAAACCATACTCCAACTTCTGATCTTAATGCTTCGATATTGATCCAACCTCTCCAATTGCTTTCTTTACGAACAGGCAAAACTTCGTTCAACCAAATTTCATCAACTTTTGAATCCTTACAGTTGTTATTGTAAAGAGGGATTGCAATGGATGGAACAGCTTCCTTAATTGCTAATGGAAACGAGCGTTCAAAAGAGTGTAAGCAACCGACTCCAATTACACATTCAACCTTTCCAGAGGTTAGTAAAGTTGTAACCGTTGTTGTTCCCTCACTCACTAGTGTGTGATAGCCTAATTCGTCAGCTTGAGTCAGGATATCTGAAATATCACATTTCCCACACTGTTCACAAAGTAAACCCAGTTCGTCGAATTGAGCTGGACATTCAGTAGAGTGAGCAATACACTTCGGAAGTAACAAGATGCGGCGATTGAAAGGAATGCCTGATACAATATCTCGCCAGGCATGGTTGTTAATCATGACAGCCAATAGCTTTTGATACAAGAAAAGCTCAGGGTGTTTCTTAATCAATTCGCCAGAATGAAAAATAACCTCCTCCTCCTGCAAAGGAGGAATTAATTCTTTCTCTGCCGCATAATCGCGAATTAAATCCCGTATTTGCTTCAACTTCTCAGGCGATTGAGGCAAACCATTTCCCAAATTCCCTGAAGGCTTATCTTTTCTTAATATCATTTTACAAATAGCTAAATGGTACGATTAATATAGTGCCTTGAGTACTTATAAGTTATTAACACAACAGATTAATTCAATTAACTCTAAATACTCATAAATACTTTAAGTACTTATCACTCTTTAGGTCATTTCAACTCCACTTCGGCTCCGCTCAGTGAGCGTATTCAGTATGCACGCTTGATGTGCGTTTATCCGTATGCTCCAAATCCAAAAAAGGAATATTTCTTGGCAAATCGGTAAACAAAACTCTTTTCAGGAATCTCCTTACCTGGTATATGATGACCAGCACAAGGTCTCATCTGACTCAATTCGTTAAAGCCTGCATTTCTATTCGATGAATCATAGGCTCCAGAATCCTGCAATATTGAATTTAAATATTCTGGATCATCAAGTAGAATACAGCCTTGAGTTTTTTTATTTATTCGAGTACGCATGCTCTTAAGGAAATCAGAATCCTCAATCACACGGTCTAAATCTTTTCCGTTGCCAATATTCTCTTTGGCAAATTGTATAGGCGGACAGAATTCAATATCTCCAAATGGGTTAATATGATGACTCAAACCAATAGCACCAGGACATATTGCTTTACCTTCTCCATCCCAATAAGTA
>TARA_R110001583_G_scaffold16561_22_pt1 | contig 27458 bp, 20 predicted proteins | sample TARA_R110001583 | Tara Oceans TARA_R110001583 (sample SAMEA4398432) | marine metagenome | biome: Polar Biome; feature: [MES] marine water layer (ENVO:01000295) within the mesopelagic zone...; material: water (ENVO:00002006), including particulate matter (ENVO:01000060) such... | reverse complement strand
CTGTGCAAGAGAAAGGCGTTGATTCAGATAACCAATTTTCCAATACAAAGAGGCAACCGTTACCACCAAACTTTGCGCGGTACTTTCTCTGTCTTGAAAACTTGCTTGCGCTGTCCACTGCGTTACATCAGCAGCAGCAGAAAGCTTGCCCCAGAGGTCTAACTCATAGCTTAGCTCTGTAGTGGTGCTATAACTATTATCGCTATCGCCACTATCAAAGCTCTTCTCATTCGAAGATCCTGCTTTAAATGAAAGGTCTGGCAGTTTATCGTCTTCACTTAACCCTGCTTTAAGGCGTGCTTTGCGCAAGTTAAGTGTGGCTAATGCTAAGTCATTATTTGTATGTAAAGCGCCCTCAATCAGGCTGTTCAATTCTGGGTTGTTAAATTGCTTCCACCATTCATCAATTGGTGCTGATAACGTTAGTCTGTCACTCTGTTGCTGCCAAGTGGTTGGAACTTCTACGGCCGGCATTTCAAACTCAGTGCGGTTAAATGCACTACAACCCGTTAGTATCGAAAAACAGAGTGTGAGGGTACTTAGGTGAAATTTATTTTTATTCATAAGTTTAATCTCTTGATAGTGCTTCAACAGGGTTAAGTTTGGCGGCATTTCGGGCTGGTAAATAGCCAAATAAGACACCGATCAGTGTTGAGCAGGCAAAGGCTGCAATAATGGAGTTCAAAGAGAAGACCATCTGGAAATTACTACTGCTTGAGGCAAAGATGATTCCGACTAAAAATGCTAGCGAGATTCCAAGAATGCCACCGCAGATGCACACTAATACCGCTTCAATCAAGAACTGCCGTAAAATGTCATTCTTACGCGCTCCGACTGCCATGCGGATGCCTATTTCTCGTGTTCGTTCCGTCACCGAAACCAGCATAATATTCATTACCCCAATCCCGCCGACAACCAGAGAGATAAATGCAATTGTTGAGATCAGCAGCGTCATGGTTGCTGATGTTTTTTCAATGTTTTCTCGAATGGTGTCAGTATTTACTGTAAAGAAGTCCTCTACACCGTGGCGCATTTTCAACAGGCGAATGATGCCCTCTTCGGCAGCTGTGCTCGAGACACTCTCATTAACGCGTACCGTTATATCGTTAACATCATCTTGTCTGAAGATACGTCCAGAAACGGTTGTATAGGGGATCCATACACTCAACGCATCACTATTGCCAAAGGCATTCTCTCTTGGCTCTGTCACCCCAATTATCGTAACCGGTAGGCGGTCAAGAAAAATGACTTTGCCGATGGGATCATCATCAGGAAATACTTCTTCAGCGGTATTTGAGTCGATAACTGCAACTTGGGCGAGTGCTTCCACACTGTCATCATCAAAATATTGCCCCTCAGCTAAAGAATAACCTCGTACCCTAAAGTACTCTGGACCAACACCTTGTACCTCCGCGCTGACCGCTTGATTACCATAGCGAATAGCAACATTAGCTCTGACTGTTGGGGTGACACTATCGACAAAGGGTAGTATCTTGAGTGCATTGGCATCACTAGCGGTTAGCGTGCGTACTCTGCCTGAGCGGCGATCCCCCAGCCCATTACCTGGTTTGATTTCGATTGTATTAGTGCCCATCGACGCCATATTTTCCAGAACAGACTGTTGGGAACCAGTGCCAAGAGCCACCACTGACACCACAGAGGCGATGCCGATAATAATGCCAAGCATGGTGAGGAAGGTACGTAGGCGATGATTTGACATGGCAATAAGCGCCATCTTCAATGCTTCAAAATAACGAGACCAATCAAATCGGCTGTGTTTTTTGTTTTCAGTTTTGGTTTTATTAGCCAAGGTAGAAATGACGCTTGTTGCTGGTTTAGTGATGTGGTCACTCTTGATCTCACCATCTTTTATTTCAATGATACGATCTGCAAACTCCGCCACATCCGGATCATGGGTAACCAGAATAATGGTATGGCCATCTTTATGTAACTCCTGTAACAGCGTCATCATCTCTTTGCCACTACTGCTATCCAGCGCGCCTGTTGGCTCATCCGCTAAAATAACATCGCCACCATTGACTAATGCGCGAGCAACACTGACTCGTTGTTGCTGGCCACCACTAAGCTGACTTGGTTTATGGTCTAGCCTATCGCTCAGACCCAAACGAGAAAGCAGACCTTCTGCTTTTGCCCGACGCGTGGTTTTTTCTTCGCTGGCATAAAGAGCGGGCACTTCAACATTAGCAACAGCAGAAAGGTCGCTAAGAAGGTGGTATCGCTGGAAGATAAAACCAAAGTACTCACGGCGCAGTGCCGCCAATTGATCGTCATCCATCTCTGATGTATCTTGGCCATTAATAAAATAGCTGCCGGTTGAAGGTTTATCCAGACAACCTAAGATATTCATTAATGTGGATTTACCAGAGCCGGAGGCTCCTATGATTGCAATCATTTCACCACGATGTATCTTTAAGTTAACGTTATTAAGCACTGTAAGCGCCTGATCTCCTGCACTGAAGGTACGGCTTACCCCTTTGATATCTAATAGAACTTCATGCATACTTTAAAACCCCATTGGCGGTTGGCGACTTGCGCCTTGCTTGCTAGAGGAAGAGAGTTCAATGCCTGAAGAGTCTCCCATAATAATTTCATCACCTTCTTCAAGGCCGGATAGGACCTGTGCGTAAATACTATTGTTAATACCCACTTCAACATTTCGATACTCTGTTTGCTCGCCTGTTTTTACCGGCACCAGATAACCATTTTCTTGATTCGGGTTATCGATAAGTACCTGAGAAGGAACCAGTAACGCATCTGTGGCGCTGTCGAGAATAATAGAAACTTGCGCTGTCATGCCGATTCGAAGTAAGTTGTCGGTATTTTCAACATCGAATAAGGCGTTGTAGTAGATAGCATCGCTATCACCGATATTGAGTTGACTGTCATCGCCGGTCATTAGCGTAGGCCCTGGCTCAATGGCACGGAGCACGCCATTATATTTCTGCTTCGGCGCGCCAAGAATTGAAAAATAAACCTGCTGCCCTGGCGTGACATGAATAACATCAGCTTCTGACACTTCTGCTTTAATGGTCATTGTATTTAGCTGAGCGAGTTCAACAATACTCGGGCTACCTAGTTGATTGCTGAGTGTTTGTCCTTCTGCCGCAGAGACATAGACAACCGTTCCATCTATCGGAGCGACAATCTTGGTATAGCCGAGATTCAATTTGGCATTATCAACACTAATCAGTGCTTGTTGTTTTAGTGCCGTTATCTGTTCTAATTCTGCGTTATAAACCATGAGAGAAGCCTCGGCACTCTCATAGGCTGACTGTGAACTTGCCCCATCAGCGTGCATTTTTTTCTGGCGCTTAAACTCTGATGACGCGACACGTATTTGTGCCTCTTTTGCCCGATACTGCGCATTAATACTGCTTAGCGAAGCCTGTGCCTCTTTCAAGGTGTTTTGCTGAGTTAAGCTGTCAATCTGGGCGATTAAATCGCCTTTTTTTACCACATCACCGAGCATGACCGCGATATTTTCTACTAACCCTTCAGCCTGAGATCCAACATCAACCAGCTTGTAAGGGTATAAAACACCGCTTGTTAAAACGACACTTTCTATATCTCCCTTTTTGACAACATCGGTAGTATAAGCAGGCTGTTCTGCCGTACTGTCTAAAAGGTAAGTATTAACAGAGAAAGCAATGACAGCAATCAGCGCTATAAAGATAAGAATATGTTTTATGTTTTTTTTCATGACCAGTTCCGATTTTATTTTTAAAAATAAATAAATGCTTCAGGAACTATTTAATGGTCCCTTATTAAAGCGATAGGAATAAGTATGGAGGGAAAATATAGGTTAAAAATGAAGAATTAAAAGTTTTTAACTAATTGTATATATTGAATTTTAATTTTTTTTTGATTAAGTGTGTGGAAAGTGTGTGGTACTGATTTTGAATCATGTTTAAGGTCAACTATATTCGCGAATTTCTAGCATGGTAAGTGTGGTAGTCTTATTTAAATGACCATTACCATCAAAGAGCATAACGTTTTGTGGTGAACCCGAAGGGCAACGTTTACTGACCATTTCTACTTTATGTAGAATAATACCAATTCCACTAAATGACTGATAAAAGCCAGTAACTCGTTGCAAAATAAACTTGAAAGATCAATAGCCCCTAGCATAATGGTAATAAAGTAGGGATCAGTTGACTTAATTTAGCAGCAAGCTTTTGATGCTGATCTGCATGCCAATGTATGCCTTCTTTATCGCAGGGTTGGATAAACGTCGAAGCATCTAAGAAGTGACATCCAAGCTCTTTGGCGCGTAACTCATAATAGTAAGCAAACTGTTCAGATTTAGCCTGTGCACCATCCCAACCTTCTTTGTCATTGTCGAGCTCTAATACCAGTGGTGGGGAAATTAAAAGTACCTCGGGAGGTTTCTCCATAAAGTCATGATTGAAATTTTGTACTACTTCAACCAAGCGTGCAGCGCCCTTTGATATATCACTGGCAGTCACGTTATATCTTGATTTTACATCATTAGTGCCCAGCATGATGATGACCAGATCTGGATGGTGGCTTTGTATACAAGGAAGCAGATAATCGAGACCTTTTTTACCCGCTTCAATTGGGTCTTCAAATACTGTCGTACGGCTATTTAAGCCTTCTTCAATAATGCGATATTGGTTAACTAGCTGAGACTGTAACAACATTGTCCATCGCTCAGATTCATTATAACGTCGTTCTAAATTAGGTGAGTATCCCCAAGTATTAGAATCTCCAAAACATAGAATAGTTTTCATTTATCAACCTCTCCTTGATTCAAGCGAATATTTATTGTCTAAATTTATATTAAGAGTATCCAACAATTCATTATAAAACAATTCATTATAAAACAATTAATTATTAAACAATTCATTATAAAACAAGCTCGCTCTCTCCTTCCAATTAGAAGGATTTAAATTCGGAAAGGACCACTTACTTTGTGCTTTGAACTTAATACCAAATCTGTTAATTTAGTGATCAAATATTACGCAGAAATAGTTTCTTTTAACCACTAAGATTAATCAGTTAGTTAACGGAATTGGTATAATTACCTGGCGGTGGAAATACCGCTTTAAGTTCTGCTTCTGTTGTCGTTAGTGAAAAATAAATATTCTATTTAACCTCAGTTCTGGATAATGGAATCGTAAAAGTCATAAATATCAAAATGTTAAAGATTTAATTTATACAGTACTGTTAGTATTGTGTAGTTCAAGGCAACACAGAAATACGCGAAAATAACGGTGCTGTATCAGTTTGCTTATCCAGAACTGAGGTTATTTAATACCAAGTAAATATAAGTTAATGTGTTTTCTTATTAAATAATCGGGTTGGAAATGAGAAATTCTAAGTCTTGTTATATGTTTTTCAAAGTATGAGTTATCAAATGGACTTGAGTGTAAAACAAAAATTTGAAACCTACCCAGAAAGTATTTCTGTTTTACTAAACTGTATACGTGACTTAATTTTCAGTGTTGCTAAACAGGATGGGATTTCGAATATAACAGAAACCTTGAAATGGGGTGAACCGAGTTATACTTCCAGCATAGGTAGTACCATCCGATTTGATTGGAAAGCTAAATACCCAGATCAATACTGTATTTATTTCAATTGTAAAACATCGTTGGTTGATACTTTTAAAGAAATGTATGGTGACACTTTTACATATGGTGGCAATCGGGCGATTATTTTTAAAATTGATCAAGATGTGCCATTAACTGAATTAGCTCATTGCATTTCTTTGTCATTACGTTACAAAAAAATAAAGCACCTAGATTTACTTGGAGCATAAATACATAAATGAATAGGTGTCGCGTAGCCGATACTTTATTTGAGGCTGAACAAGCACGGTCGGGAGTTTTGCCTAGTTCTCTCGCTCTTCGAGGGAACGAGTTAACATAAAAATCTACTCCACTGGACAATTTACTGTTGTCAGTGACACATTACCATTTCCTCGTGAAATTATGCCCAGTTACGCTTGCCTATATCAATTGGCTAAGCATTAAATCAACAGGGCAATATGAAACTAATTTTCACATTAAATAGTTTTAAACAAACGATTAAATTCGTCTTGTGCTTTTTTATCGCCATTTAAGATTTTCGTTGATAAGTTATAAATACGTTGAGTAACGCCTTGAACTTCTTCTTTAAACTTTTCAGCTTGCCCTGCATCAATACGATTATTTTTGTCGTATTTAGCTAATAATATATCCATTACATGATTCATTTTGACTTTCAACGCTTGTTGAGATGTTCCTATTTGTTCGGTTTTATCAGCGATGTTTGGTCTCCCGTCAATTTTAGCTGCTAGCCATTGTTTATACTGTTTTACAAAATCGGGTGCATTGATGATCATTAACCCATTATTAGTATCCAGCATATAGCTGCGAACATCTGCATTCGCTGAACCAATAAAGAGATCATCGCCAAACAGCATAACTTTTGAATGCAGTGATAAGGTGCTGATGTCGTTTTCATTTGTATGTTGATATTCACTGTAGTTAAACGTTGCTGACGTTGTTGACGTTTGTTGTGCTCTATAGTCTTCAAATGCTTTCATCTGCCACATTGCGAGTAAATTCACGACATTTAGATCCGTGGTTTCAATAGAGTTTGTTATCACTTGCAAGCTCACATAGGGACAGTCCCAACTGCCGTCAACCATCGATCCTAGTGCAGCAAGCAAGTTGCTAGGCATAAAGAAGTAAGCGTTATGGATAATCACTTGCAGTGGGTTATTTGCAGTTGCCTGTTCACAGGTTTTTTTCAAGGACGCAAGCCAAGTTGCATGAATTGCTTTTCCATATTCAGCTTCTTTACCATCAATAGATCCATAACCCCTTTTATTTTCAAAGAAGGGCAGGTTTTCTAAGTAATAAATTTGAGCTGAAGTATCTAACGAAAATGATTGGCTGGTTCCCTGAGTCGGATGTTGATAGTCGCTATTATAACTATCAACCATTTCAGTGATAGATTGCTCAACCTTTGCCAAGCGCTGATCCAAACTTACAAAGTGCTGTTGATAATATTGGTCAACACAAGCTTGCTTGCTAGTCGCTTGATCGTTGCTCTCTTGAGTATTGGTATTTTGGCTAGTACAAAAATTATTCGACTGCTTGTAAACCTCCAAATTCATTAAAAAGTCATTGGGAGCATGCTCGCGGATTTCATCAAGCGATGCCACCATGGTTTTAAAATTCCAGAGTCGCTCAAAAGTAGCTGTCACTTGTGGATCGGCAGCATTAAATGCTAATCGCACATCGGTATCCATAAAAATATATTTGCTGGCTAACGCATTAGGGTTCATGTGATAGGAGTTTTCTACATTTCGACCACCTAATTGCATGATGCGTTGATCAACTAAAAGTAATTTATGATGTAAAAATTCGGTGAGATAATCCCAATCTTGACGAGCAGCTGCGTTATTTTCTCGTTCGGTCGGTAAAAAGCTACTGATACTATTTAATACTGGGTTGATTTGATCGCCTAATACTATCTTAGCTGTCGCCAATTGTATTTTTGCCGTTAACGATGCTAAACCACCTTGGTAATTCGCTTGGTAATATAACTTACCTAACTGTTTCAACTTAGCTTGTGTGTCTGCACTGTTTGCCTCCGTTGAAGCCGATAATGTAGCTATATCTAACGACTGACCATGTTCAAGGGAAAAAGCCATTAATTCAGGGTTTTTGCCGTATAAGCCAGAGAGAAAAATAGCAGACATTGGAGTAGATAAATTAGAAATGCCAATGTCTGACGCTAAGCGATTTTCTATTTTTTCATCATCAAAAAGTTGTTCAATTTGAGCATATTTGTTTTGATTACAAGCCGCGTCTGCTTTGCTTAATTGACCACAGCCTAACGTTAAATAGACGGCATCTTTAATAATATTTTGACTAGGTCTTCCATAAAGGCGAACTTGAATATTACCATTTCCAGCCTGTTGCAAATAACTGAGACGATCTAAGTCTTTATAGGTGCTCAGGTAATCTAATAATATTCTTATTTTTACGCCTCGTTTTGCTGCGTTGATTAGGGCTTGGGCTAAAACAGAAGAGGTGTGATCGTCAGAAAAAATGTAATAGGCAAGATCAATGTGAGTAGTAGCTTGATTTATTAATGCTAATTTACTGGCAAAGGCCTGATCGTTATCAGTGATCACTGTGGCTGTTTTTATTGGTAAGGAGTCAGTGGATGCATACTGAGTTAACAAGGCGTTATCTAAGGCGACTTGCTGTCGAGTAGCACAAGCGCTAAGGGTAAATATTCCAATTAAGATAAATAATTTAATACTAATCTGGCTTAGGCGCATTATTGATTCCTTGTGTTATTACTAATATTTATTAAAAAGTCATCATTGAAATGTTTGTTAATAATTTGTCATTGTACTTTGTCGCTGAATGAGACTAGATAAACGTTAATGGAGTATATTGATGACTCTCGAAAAACTCCCATAGAGTTTTTGGATTTAATTGACCTAAAGGTTGTTGAAAATTAGTTATCAATCAAATAACTAATATAGTCATTCAAACATGGCTAAAAATCCACCATATAGGCAAAACAAGAGATATTCAACTGCTCTAGTAAAATCTCTGTTTAATACCAATCCGCATAAGTAGCAGCTCTATCTTGTTAGTTGAAAGAATAGATAGCGTCGTTGTATTCAATCGCACCAGATATTACTCAATTATGCGCCTTGCTCTCCATCATTTCCCATCAAAAAGCCCTGATCACAATATTATGCAGAATGGTATTATTGGTTAAAACAAACTATTTCTGCGTTGAAAATTTTGCAAAGGGAATATCTATTTACATCAATGTTCCAATGTCGCTAGATGAGTGGTCATTTAATACAGTGGGCAATCAATTTTCCTGTCGTCAAAACTTTGAGTCTCATAACGACTAATAATAGAAACTAATATAACGCTAACAATCAGCAATAGGTGTCGCACAACCGACACCTTACTTGAATAACTCTAGGCTTTAATGTCGTTTCGTTTTTGTGGCATTGGTATGTCTTTTAGAAATCAAAGTAAACTTATAATCGGTGGTGGTAAATTGATTGCGACTATATTCAAATACGGTTCCATCATCTAAAAAGCTTCGGGTACGTTTTTCGATGATAGGTTGCTCTGGGTTAATTTGTAGTAATTCGGCAATTTCTTTGGAAGGCAAAATAGGAATAATTTCTTGTTCACTGCGATCAATCACCATGCCTTTGGTATTTTCAATATAGTCATATTTAGATTTTTGCATGACTTCATAGCTTAAATCAGGGAAAAGGCTGACAGGCATCCAAGTTTCTTCGACTGTAATCGGATGATCTTCAAGACAACGAACGCGTTTAACATGAAATATTTGCTCAGATTCATCAATATTAAGATGCTCTGCCATAGAAATGCTCGCTTGTATTATTTCAAATATAATGACTTTGCTATGTGGTGTGACATTAAGGTGTGCCCACTTTTCATTAAAAGTAGATTGTTTATAAATGTCGTAGTTTACTTTACTTTCTTTGACATAAGTACCGCTACCTTGGACGCTTTCAAGTTCTTCATTTTCAACCAATAATTTTAGTGCTTGTCTAATAGTGACGCGGCTGGCAGAAAATTCTGCTCCGAGTTGTGCTTCTGTTGGCAAAGCCTCACCGACTTTGTATTCATTATCACGTATTTTTTCTCGGATAGTATCTGCAATCTTACGGTACAGTGTGATTTTTGCCATATCAATCTCTTTTTAAATACAAATAATTAGCGTTATAAAGTTGTACTATATAATTTTATAACATGCAATACAATTTTCGCTAATTTAAGATAAATGAAAGCTTCTTGTTTAGTGATAATCTCAATCCTTTATTACCCTTAATTTTGCCTGTTCCCCTATTTTTAGAAGGTTTCCTCGGTTTGTATTACGTTTATTTTGAGAAGCATTGATTCTTATATTATCGGGATAATCATCTTAATAACGAATTTAATTAACCAGCATCTAACTGATAGCTATTTTAAGTGACAACTTTCAAGCCAATACATTTATAAAAATTATTTTATTCATTTTTTACATCTGTAAACCACATTAAAATATAACAAATGAGATACAAATTTAAATGTTGTATGATACAAGTTATTGTAAAGTAGATCTCGATCACGGAAAATATGTATTTAAACGCTATTATGAGCACTGTTAAATACTTAATAATCAAATTCGCAAGATGAATGGAGTAATATTTTATGACTATAACAACGCTAACGAATAGTGCTTTGATCAATTTGCAAACGACCTTTACAGATAGAGACGAAGCTATCCGGGCGCTTGCAGATCAACTTGATCAGCAAGGTAAATTACATGATAAAGCGTTATACCTTGAAGCTGTTTATGAACGCGAAGCCCATGGTGCAACCGCACTTGGTGAAGGGCTTGCTGTTCCTCATGGAAAATCTGATGCCGTAAAAGAAGCAAGTTTTGCGGTGGCAACACTTAAAAATACCATCCAATGGCCGGGGATGGATGAAGATGAAATAGAAGAGGTTAATTTAATTTTCCTATTAGCGATTCCCAATGCTGAAGCTGGCTCGACACATATGAAAATTCTCACGGATTTAACTTCTGCGCTTATTGATGATGACGTGCGTGAAGCGGTTCTACGAGCAACGTCTGCGGATGAACTGATTAAATTACTCGATGGTGAAGATTCACCAGAAAATCAACCAGCAGTGAAAACATCACTAAGCGCGCCAGCAGAAGATGAGCCTCAAACACTTTCTTTTATGGCAAAAATATCACGTTCAATTTCAAAATTATTTTCTTAATTCCAGATAAACAAGGTACAACATTATGACTACATCTCGCGTTCATATTACTCCACACATGCATTGGGATCGTGAATGGTACTTCACAACGGAAGAATCTCGCATTTTACTTGTTAATAACATGGAAGAAATTTTACAACGGTTGGAGTCTGATCCGGAATACAAATATTTTGTACTCGACGGTCAAACTGCCTTATTAGAAGATTATTTTGCGATTAAGCCTGAAAGTACTGAACGTGTAAAAGCCTTAGTACAAACCGGAAAATTAATTGTCGGTCCTTGGTACTCGCAAACCGATACCATGCAGGTGTCTGGTGAATCGATTGTACGAAATATGATGTACGGTATTCGTGATTGTATGCAATTTGGTGATGCAATGAAAATTGGTTATTTACCGGATTCATTTTCAATGAGTTCGCAATTACCGATGATTTATAATGGCTTTGATATTAAACGTACGATGTTCTGGCGTGGTTGTTCTGAACGTCATGGCACAAATAAAACTGAATTTTTATGGCAATCAAATGATGGCAGTGAAGTCGCTGCACAGGTTTTACCATTGGGTTATGCGATTGGTAAATATTTACCAGAAGATACGCAGGCATTAACCAAACGTTTAGATACCTATTTGAAAGTATTAGAAAATGCGTCGGTTACAAAAGATATTCTGTTACCGAATGGCCATGACCAAATGCCAATTCAAAAAAATATTTTTCAAGTAATGGATAAATTGCGTGAAGCGTACCCAGATCGTGAATTTTTAATGAGTCGTTTTGAAGATGTTTTTGAGCGTATTGAAGCAGAAAAAGAAAAACTAGATACTATCAAAGGTGAATTTAACGATGGAAAATACATGCGTGTTCATCGCTCAATTTCTTCTACTCGTATGGATATAAAACTTATTCATGCTGAAGTAGAAAATAAAATTGTTAATATCTTAGAGCCTCTTGCCTCTATTGCATACCAACTTGGTTTTGAATATCACCACGGCCTGATTGAAAAAATGTGGAAAGAAAGCATGAAAAACCATGCTCATGATTCCATCGGTTGTTGTTGTTCGGATAAAGTCCATGCAGAAATTTTAAACCGTTACATTTTAGCTGATGATATGGCATCTAATTTAATTAACTTCTACAAACGAAAAATTGTTGATCACATGCCTGCTCATGAAGATTGTGACAAAATAGCGTTATTCAACCTTTCTCCTTATGTCCGTAAAGAAGTGGTTAATACAACCATTACTATTCGTGCACAAACGTTCAAAATCTTTGATGATACGGGCAATGAAGTTGAATACTTTATTGAAAACCAACGTGAAATTGATCCGGGTAAAATTGACCGTCAAATTGTTCATTATGGGAATTATGACCCTTTCATGGAGTTCGACATTCAGTTAAAAGTTGAAATACCTGCAATGGGATTCACGACTTTCCATATCAAAGCAAATGAAAAAGGCACATTAAAAACGGCTCAACAAAAACAAGAGGGTGTACTTGAAAACTGTTTTTATAAAATAACCGTCAATAATGACGGCACTTTAAACGTCTTTGATAAAGAAACAGCGCAAACCTTTGAGCAAGTACTTAAACTTGAAGATGGCTCTGATGATGGTGATGAATACGATTATTCACCTTCTCGCCAAGAGTGGTTGTTGTACTCGAATGAATTTAAAGCAACAACACAGGTTGAACATCAAGCATTACAATCGGTTGCGACAATTAAATGCCGACTAAATGTCCCTTCTGATCTTGCTGCTCGTGAAACTCGAAGTAATCAAGATGGTTATGTGGATGTTGTTTATCAGGTGGTGTTAAAAGAAGACTCTCGTCGTATCGAAGTATGCATGGAACTCGATAATCAAGCTGATGATCATCGTGTTCGTGTACTTATTCCAACACCATTTGTAACAGATACTGTGGTTGCAGATAACCAATTTGGTTTAATTACACGCCCAACTAATGATCCTGCCATGGACGTTTGGGAAGCGGAGAAATGGAAAGAAGCACCGGTGCCTATTTATCAACTGATGAACTTTGCTGCCCTTGAAAATGGTGAAGCAGGCATGGCGATTATGTCTAACGGTTTACGTGAGTTTGAGGTGATTGCAGATAAAACAGAGCAACGTGATACCTTTGCATTAACCTTGTTCCGTGGTGTTGGCGTATTAGGTAAAGAAAATTTATTGCTGCGCCCTGGTCGTCCATCTGGCATAAAAATACCTGCACCTGATTCACAAACGCGTGGCAAAATTGTATGTAAATTCTCACTATTTGGTTTTGCAGGTGATCACATCAGCGCCAATGTAATGGCCGAAGCGCGTGATAATGTCACTCCGATTCAGTGTTACAACAAAATACCATTTAATGCGATGAAGCTAAATGTGGGTGAACAAAACCTTCCATTGACGTATAGTTTATTAAATACTGATAAATCAGGCGTTGTGTTAAGTGTATTAAAAAAAGCAGAAGATCAAGATGCATTAATTGTCCGTGTTTATAATCCTTCTGAAACAAGTGCAGTGTCTGGTGTGGTGAGCTTTACAATGCCTGTCACGCAATGGACTGAAACCTTATTGGATGAAACGCCTAAAGCAAATGTAGGTGCGTTACCGATGCAAGACTTTGGTACATTAGCACCTTGTCAGGCTAAAACGTTTCTTGTTAAATTTTAAACCATAGCTGATTACCAAATCTGTTAATTTAATGAAGCCTCTTATATATAAGAGGCTAATAGGTGAAATGATGAAAATTGTAATTGCACCGGATTCCTTCAAAGAATCACTCGATGCACTCGCAGTTGCTACTTGCATTGAAAATGGGTTTTCTCAAATATTCAAAGAGGCTGAATATATTAAATTACCTTTAGCGGATGGTGGTGAAGGTACGGTTGATGTATTGCTCAATGCATTACAAGGTGAAAAGAAATTTAACCAAGTATGTGGTCCTTTAAAAACATTAGTTAATGCGCATTGGGCGCTGGTTGATAATAACAGCACCGCACTGATTGAAGTTGCTCAAGCTTCTGGATTAGATTTACTTAACCCTTCACAACGTGACCCTGAGATGGCCACTAGCTTTGGTACCGGAGAGTTAATTAAATACGCGTTGGATCTTGGTGCCACTAAAATTATTTTGGGCTTAGGTGGCAGTGCAACCAACGATGCTGGCGCCGGCATTGTGCAAGCCTTAGGTGGTAAGTTATTAGATGCGCAAGGAAAATCAATTGAAGCGGGTGGTTTGGCGTTACAAAAGTTGCAAAGTATTGATCTCACAGAGGTTGATCCACGTTGCAAAACGGTAGAATTCATTGTCGCCTGTGATGTAGATAATCCTCTGTGTGGCAAAAATGGCGCCAGTTATATATTTGGTCCTCAAAAAGGGGCAAATGAACAAACTGTTCAACTATTAGATAGCGCGCTTTATAATTTCGCCGAAATAGTGAGTGGTATTATCAATATTAATCATGCGGAGACTCCTGGTTTTGGTGCTGCTGGTGGAATTCCGTTGGGACTTTCATTATTGTTTAACCTGCAAATAAAACCCGGAATTGAAATGGTTCTTGATGCCGTTGGTGCCGATGAAGTATTAAAGGGCGCGGATCTTGTGATCACCGGAGAAGGGCAGATGGATAACCAAACACTGCAAGGTAAAACGCCTTATGGCATTGCCAAACGTGCGCAGGCTCATGGTATTCCTGTGATTGCTATTGCGGGTTCGCTTGGCCAAGAAGTAGAAGCATTGTATCCGAAAATATCTGGGGTATTTGGTACCGTCCGTTCCCCGCAAACATTACAACAAGTGCTGTTAGAGGCAGACAAAAACCTAACACGTACAGCACGTAACATTGCCGCAATGTTAAAGCTCGGCAAGGAAATTTTATGAAAAACGTCATTTTTAAACTAAACAATGTTATTCAAGACTATCCCTGGGGCAGTAAAACAGAAATAACGGAATTATTTTCTATTGCGAACCCGAATAACCAACATCAAGCTGAGATTTGGATGGGCGCTCATGCGAATGGCTGTTCAAAAGTAGCAAGCAGTGGTGAATTACTTTCTGATGTGATCAATGCTGATCCGACTGCGATATTAGGTGAATATACTCAACATCGTTTTGGCAAATTACCTTACTTATTCAAAGTACTCTCTGCTGAAAAGCCGTTGTCGATTCAAGTGCACCCAAGGTTAAGTCGCGCTCGCGAAGGTTTTTCGCGTGAAAATGAGCAAGGCATTCCTGTGAACGCGCCAAACCGTAATTATCGTGATGATAATCATAAACCTGAATTGGTTTATGCACTTACTTTTTATCAAGCAATGAATGGTTTTCGCCCACTACAAGAAATTATTGCACTGTTTGAAGAAGCACAAATTGCGACTTTAAGTGCTGAACTTGAAGCTTTGAAAGCGACGCCTAATGAAATTGGCTTACAAGCTTTTTTTACTGCAGTCATGAATTTACAGGATGAGCCTAAACAATCTGCTTTAGCTGAACTGCAACAAAGCAATACTAGAAGGCCGAAAACTGCCATGGCAAGAGAAGCTTTTACTATGATCGCTGCTTTCCGCAAAGAATACGCTGATGATATCGGTTTATTTGCTCCTTTAATGTTGAATGTTGTTGAATTAGCGCCGGGTGAAGCGATGTTTTTGCACGCTGAAACACCACACGCTTATGTCAAAGGTACTGGCCTTGAGATTATGGGTAATTCAGACAACGTGCTTCGAGCGGGCTTAACACCCAAATATATTGATGTACCAGAGTTGATTGCGAATACGCGCTTTAATTCTATTGCATCACAAGACATCAGACTTGCACCGGTGAAAAAGGGTAATAAATCAGGTTATCCGATTCCGGTTGATGATTTTGCTTTTGAAATTATCACATCAGATGGGGATAAAAAAGAGCAGTTTGTTAGAAGCGCAGAAATTCTATTTTGCATTAAAGGTGAAGTCAGTGTGATAAGCCAAAACGACAACGTTGTGATAAAAGCAGGGGAATCATTGTTTGTGTGTCATAGTGCAAAATCATACAAATACCAAGGGGATGCTGTTTTTGCTAGAGCATTTAATTAATTTATATTTTTAAAGTTAATCATTTTTTATTTTATTATTCACTTTCATTTTCACACATTAAGGAATTTATATGTATCAAAAAACAGTGACTATTACAGCTCCCAATGGCTTACATACACGTCCAGCCGCCCAATTTGTAAAAACAGCTAAATCATTTGCATCTGATATTTCTGTCGAAGTAGGCGCAAAGTCAGCAAGTGCTAAAAGTTTATTTAAATTACAAACCTTAGGTTTAACACAAGGTACCTCAGTTAATATCAAAGCAGAAGGCAGTGATGAACAAAAAGCGGTTGATGATCTTGTGGCATTAATGGCGACACTCGAATAGTCCACGCTTTATATTTTAATGTTTGTCAAAATAACTCTGTTATTGCATTAAAGCAGAGTTATTTTTTTACCTATTACTTGCCCATCACTTTTACACCTGTTATCTATTCCTATTTTGACCTGTTGATTTTAACCTCTGAATGATAATGAGGGTATTCTCGCTTGATTCATATTAAATGGTTACTGCCATTATTATGTTAATATCCCATAATTAGTTAATTCGATAATTCCTTTAGAGAGAAAAAAGTGCCTTATAGTGATCTATTAGCCCCAATTAAATCCTTCCTACAATGTGAAACCCCAGATGCTTGGATTGAAGCTGCGATTAAACCTGAAAATTTTTCGATGTTGTTATTGGACCACTTGGTCTGTGAATTAAAAGCCGCTCAATCTGCGATGTATTTGATTCGTAAGTATGCAATTGATAAAGAAAGTGGTGATGCATTATTAGCTTTGTTGAAACCTTTCGAGCAATTTATTTATAAAAGAGAAGGTAATTGGCGCGACTTAGCGCTTAAAAATAAATTGACTAAATCGGTATTGGCTAGAACTGATTCTCCCTACGGGCAAGATTTGATTGATAAGATGGTGTTATTAATTAAAGAAGAGTTACATCATTTTTATCAGGTATTAGAAATGATGGATCATTATGGTGTTAAATACGACAGCATTACACCTTCACGTTATGCGAAAGGCATGCTCAAACACGTTAAAACCCATGAGCCAGATACCTTAATTGATAAGCTTATTTGTGGTGCATATATTGAAGCCAGATCCTGTGAACGTTTTGCCAAAATAGCCCCGCATGTTGATAAGCATTTAGGTGACTTTTATGTGTCGTTATTACGTTCGGAAGCGCGTCATTATCAAGATTATTTATCACTTGCTCAATCAATTTCTACTATTGATATTACCCCTAAGGTGGAACATTTTGGCAAAGTGGAAGCCGAATTGATTTTGGCCCCTGATAACAACTTTAAGTTTCACAGTGGACTTCCTAACAGTGAAATCCTGAGTTAATCCATTTTATGTCTAAAATATTTATTATTGGATTGCCGCGTACTGGCACTACTAGTATTAGTGTGGCGTTATTAGAAAGCGGTTTTAAAGTCGCTCATACTGCCTTTACGCAGCGTGCTTTTGAACTCGCTGATGTTGTTTCTGATTGTCCTTGTTTTTCTGATTATCAGCAACTAGATGCCTTATTTCCTGATTCTAAATTTGTTTATTTGCAAAGAGAACTGTCGAAGTGGGTTCCTTCAATGCAACTGTTATTAACCAAAATGGCGCCACATTTACACCCCAAAACAGGGTCTTTTAACCCTGTTTTAAAGCGTAGTTTTGAACAAACCTTTACATTATCTAATCGCAACCTTTTAACTGATGGCCATTTACGTGAATGTTATCAACACCATCAACAACATGTTGAATCCTATTTCCAAGATAGGAAAGATTTTCTGTCTATTAATATCAGTGAACCAGAAAGCTTTACTACATTATTGGATTTTTTAGGGTTAGAGCGACAATTTAACAGTAGTGAGCATTGCGTTTTTCCACATCTCAACCAAGGATCGCAAGTCTCAAATTGGAAAGCGTATAAGCATGTTAATAAAATAAATAGCTTAAGCGCAGGAAAAAATCATCGTAAGTTTTTTGATTATCAAACTTAACCTTTTACTTCGATAGGTTTAATGGTAATAATCCAGCAATAATAAATACCCGATCATAGGAATAAAAATGAACAAAGACATTGATGTGTTTTTACAACAAGCGTTAAGCGATAAAAAATACTTAACTGAACAAGCCCTTTTACAGCAAGGTTTTGAATTGTTGAAAGTACAATTAAAAGACTACCTTGATTCACAAGGTCTAACTGCGATGACTTTTACCCAAGCAATTAAACAGGGTAGAAAGAGTAACAATACAGAAACTAATGCAAAATTTTGGTCTGCATTAGAAGCTTTCTATTTAGCGGCGGGGGATAGTATTGACCATCATACCGCTAAGAAGCGTTGGTTGCGTTTTGTAAATATTATTGAAGAATTACAGGGGTATTCAGGTAGTTTACTGATTAATGATAAACAGATTCATTGCAAACGTATTAAGCGTTTCTATTTGGCTTATACACTTGTGTGGGAACATTTACGTTACATCGCTGGTAATGAAAATGAATATAACCCAAGTGAATTAGTGCTTGAAGCCTTCACTGAGCCAGAAGATCATGGTGATCATGAGCATCATCATCACTAAGATTAAGTGGCTATAAAAGAGTTTTTAACCGTAAACGAAGCTTCAATTGTTCATGTTTACGGTTTTTGTTTATAAATATTTTTAATGCTTAATATGATTTGGTCCAAACCGCACTCTATCTTGCCCAGTTTGAAAAACTTCCTCAGTAACCCAGCGCGACAAGATTAATTGTTGTTTATCATCTAAGACTGCAACGAAGCGTCTACCATCTTTATTATTGGTTGCCATTGCCACACCGGCAACATTTTTTAAGCCTAAACCGCCGCCTTCAACTGAGATTAAGAAGGTTTCTAATTCTTCAAGGGTAGAAATGATATCGGTTTTATCGTTCATTTTTTAGATTCTCTTTTAGCTTTTAATTCAAATTATAAGCGCCGGATAGTACGGTGTTTATCAATTGATGGCAACTTTCAGCCATAGCGCCTTAGTGTCGAAGTCAAAGGGCTTCTATCGAGCATCTATGATGATGATTTAATAACTCTTTGGCCGTTATGATACCGCTGCAGTGACCTAAATCATCAGTAAGCACAATGACTTCATTGGCTTTTTCTAATAATACGTTTTCAACTTCATAAACATAGGCTGTTTCTTTAAAGGTATAAAAGGTTTTATTAATGATTTGATGAATACGCTTTTCAAGCGTTAATAAATCTCGTTGTTGTTCACTTTTAGTATCAATATAAGGGCTAAGTGCTTTATCTAAATTCGCTCTGGTTAAGATGCCGATACATTTTCTTTTTTCAAGAACCAGTAAATAATCGACTGCATTATCGGTGAAGGGTTGTTTCGCTTCTAACAAACGATCATCGCAGGAAATAGTTAAAAACTCCGTACACATAATTTCATTCGCGATTACTTTTTGTGGTTTAAAACATAAATCGATTAATTCTGATTTGATAGGGTTTCTATCACTTTTTAGAATGCTTTTTAAACTTAAGGGTTTACTAAAGATATAACCCTGTAACATATCAACTTTAGCACGGGATAATAATCGCAATTCATTCGCAGTTTCTATGCCTTCTGCAATGACTTTTCCGCCCATTTTATGAGTTAAACGGCATAACATTTCAATCATCATATATTCATTGCTGTTTAATGTGATGTCGGTGACAAAGGATCTGTCTATTTTCACGATATTAACCGGTAATTTATTAAGGTAGGTAAAAGAAGAATAACCGGTACCGAAGTCATCTAAGGCGACACTTATTCCCTGTCTTCTTAGTTTTTCTACCCAAATTCGTTGCCTGTTGAGGTTATCAAATAGTGCGGATTCAGTCAGTTCAATCGTGATTGTATTAAGGTCGATATCAGATTTAGTGAGTAATTTTAATGTGTCTTCTAAACAGCAACTTGATATTTTATCGTTAGAAAGGGAACGGTTAATGGTTATTCCAATATCATCGATGAGGTAATGTTGGCGAATTTTTTTAATGTCTTTTAATGCAATTTTAGTGACCGCCATATCGATACGATCAATCCATCCGTATTGCTCTGCAATCTCAATTAACTCTTGTGTATTGTATTTAATATCAGTGTCTAAGGTGATACGCATTAATGCTTCAAATTTCACAATACACATTCTTTTAATACAGACTATGGGTTGATAATAAACTTCAAGTTGATCAGTTTGTAAAGCTTGATGTAATAACCTTGATAGGGTTTTTCTTTTGTTAAATCGCTTGGAAAGTCTTGAATCAAAATAATTGATCGTCGAAGCATTTTTGTTCGGACTTGTGATTAATGTTTGCACGCTATGAGCGATTAACTGTTGGGTACTTTTAGCATCAACAGACAGTACGGATACACCCATATTAATGATGGAAATAAAATCTAATTCACTTGTTTGCGTGCCTCCATTTAAGACACTAAGCATGTTTTGAATAAGACTATTAACTTTGTCGGCACTTTTTTCAACCACCCACATGCCAATAAAAATATCATGACTGATTTCCCCAATAGATCCCGTTGAATTGGATTCTGAAAAACGTTGGGAAATAAGCCATTTTAACATTGAGTCACTGACTTTTTGTAATAAGGTGATATTAAATGCGGCGGTGACCAAGGTTTCATTTTTAGTGAGCGTAATGAATTTTTCATCCATTTTTTTGATGAAGCTTTCTTTTGAGAGTAGGCAATTTTGACTGAGGCGAAGATCTAATGGATTGTTGGCTAAAATTTGTGTGGAATAATCAAGTTTCTTTGATTCTGACATGTAAAAATAATTGTTTTGTGAAAGCTCAATGCGTTGAATTTTTACATCGTGAGCGTATATCTCACCTTGTTTATTTTTGGCTAAAATCTCTCCAGCCCAAAATTTTTCTTTATCAACAATTTGCCAAAGTTTTTGGTAGAACTCTTTAGTATATTGTCCCGATTTTAATATGTTAGCGCGTTTTCCGATGAGTTCGTCGTATTTGTATCCAGAGTTTTTTAGAAACTGTTCATTTGCTTTAATGATCACATGTTCTTTATCAGTAATCAGAATGGCATTACTTGCTCGGTTAAATAAGATTTTAACCAGCTCTTCTTCTTCATCAACACTCGGAAAACCAATAAGAAAGACAATTTTACCAATCATAATGTCTTTTTTATTTTGCGTATAATCGAAGGTTAAATTCACTAAATATCGTTTATCGATGATGTTAATTAATATAGCTGTAGAAAATAATGCTTTAGCATCAATGACATCTTTAAAGGATCTTTTTAACTCATCAACTCTGCGTCGATCAAATGCAGCAAACAATTGCGGTAAGGCTAAAGTATTTTTCCCAGGATTTAAGAGTTGAATCAAATCTTCATCACATTCAAACAGCCCAGTTTTAAGATCAAACTGCCAGTGTAAGGTTACCTGTTCAAGATTTATATCCAAATGGGCTTGGGAATTTTTCATAAAATATTAATTACCTATCAATTTTCACTGGGCGCGTTAAATCAGCTTTAATGAAATATTTTGATTATATGCTTAAAGATAACATTATTTTTTAAGGATGTTTAGTAAGGTTATGATTTTTATATGAAAAAATAGCGTAATATAATTTTATAAAATCGTTGCTTGAAGTTGTTATTAAATTATTTTTAAGATAAATGCATTATGCTAAAGTAGGATTTAAATATCAAATATAAGTAAACAAAATGAGAGGGTGCAACGATAATTTATTTTTTAGCTAATTCACGTGCCAAATAAGCAATCAGTAAAGATACTTTTACCGACAAATAACGGTTATTGGGGTAAATAGCCCAAATTCCTTGCAATGAGGGACGGTAGGCAGTTAAACATTCAATTAATTGACCTGCTTTTAGTGATTTTTGCACATAATAATCAGGTAGTTGCACCAAACCAATGCCTTTGATAGCTGCATCTAATAAAGCAAAACCGCTATTACAATTGATCGTGCCATTAATACGAATATTACGTTCTTGGCCTTGATCATAAAAAGCCCAAAGCGGCGAACTTCCTATTAAACAGTTGTGGTTATTCAGTTCAGATAAACTAAAAGGTAATCCGTATTGTTCGATATAAGCGGGAGAAGCACAAACATGTAATTGCCGTTGTGTTAGTTTTTTTGCCATCATGGTTGAATCTTCTAGATGGCCAACTCGTATGGCCAGATCAATATTATCAGTCATTAAATCTAAAGTTTGATTTGAGAGAATTAATTTCAATTTGAGATCGGGATATGCCTGCATAAAATCATTTAATAACGGGGAAATAATTTGTTCACCATAGGTGATAGGCGCTGTAACCGTTAATAGCCCTTTTGGCGTCTGAGAAAGATTTGATAATGCTAAATCAGCTTGTTTTAAGCCTTCGATAAGACTTTGACAATGTTTAAAATAATGTGCGCCAACTTCTGTTACCGTGATTTTTCGGGTAGTACGTAATAATAATTTACTCGATAATCTTTTTTCTAGACTAGCGACTTTTCGGCTCACCTGAGCAACAGAGGTATTGAGTTGTTTGGCTGCTTTGGTAAAACTGCTTGTTTCTACCACCGCCACAAATTCATTAATACCTAACCAATTATCCATGAGCTTCTCCAATCAACTTTTAAATTTATGCAAAAAATTTGATAAAGAAGCGTATTAGATGCATACATTTTTTATCAACATAATTACTATTATTACATATTTGTAATTATGTTTTTTATTTTAATGGGATTGTTACTTGTTGTTTGTTAACTATAATCTAACCATATAAAACAAATGACTAATGATTAATAACTTCGAGGCTCAATGCTCGTAGCTCGCGACTAAAGATTATAAAGCGTCGAGTAGCGAGCTTCTAGCCTCGAACAACTATGACTTCATATCTACTATATTGTGGACATATCAAACTAATAACTAACATGGAGAATTCCAATGACAGATAAATTTATTAAATCAAAAGCGGCCATTGCATGGGGACCAAATCAACCTCTTTCTGTTGAAGAAGTGGATGTTATGTTACCGCGTAAAGGTGAAGTGTTAGTGCGTATTGTGGCAACAGGCGTATGTCATACAGATGCATTTACGCTCTCTGGCGAAGATCCTGAAGGTGTCTTTCCCGCTATTTTAGGTCACGAAGGTGGTGGCATTGTTGAACAAATAGGTGAAGGTGTCACCAGTGTTTCTGTCGGTGATCATGTTATTCCACTTTATACCGCTGAGTGTGGTAAATGTAAATTCTGTACGTCAGGCAAAACGAACTTGTGTAGCGCTGTACGTGAAACCCAAGGTAAAGGTTTAATGCCTGATGGTACGACCCGTTTTTATAAAGATGGTCAACCAATTTATCATTATATGGGGTGTTCTACTTTTTCTGAATTTACCGTGTTGCCAGAAATATCCTTAGCAAAAGTCAGTAAGGAAGCCCCTTTAGAAGAAGTGTGTTTATTAGGTTGTGGTGTGACGACAGGCATGGGGGCAGTGCTCAATACCGCAAAAGTAGAAGCAGGTGATAATGTCGCTATATTTGGTTTAGGTGGCATTGGATTATCTGCGATTATCGGCGCTAAAATGGCGGGCGCTAATCGCATTATAGGGATTGATATTAATGAAAGTAAATTTGAATTAGCTAAGAAATTAGGTGCGACCGATTGCATTAATCCTAAAGATTACGATAAACCCATTCAAGATGTGATTGTTGAAATGACAGACGGTGGTGTTGAATATTCCTTTGAATGTATTGGTAATGTTGATGTGATGCGAAGTGCGCTGGAATGTTGTCATAAAGGTTGGGGCGAATCTGTTGTTATTGGCGTCGCCGGTGCAGGGCAAGAGATTTCAACACGCCCGTTCCAGTTAGTCACTGGTAGAGTTTGGCGTGGCAGTGCATTTGGTGGTGTAAAAGGGCGTTCAGAATTACCTCAAATCGTAGAGCGTTATATGGCCGGAGATTTTGCCTTAAATGATTTCATTACCCATACCATGGGGCTTGATGAAATTAATGAAGCCTTTGATTTAATGCATGAAGGTAAGAGTATTCGTAGTGTTATTCATTTTGCTAAATAATAATTAAGATTGTTTTTTTGTTGGCTTTTTTCATGGTTGAAAGAGGCTAACAATAAGTAGGAGTAATGATGAATTTACAAAATATCAGCCAGAATAAAATTGCAGGTGGCTGGCATAAGCAATATCAGCATGATGCAAAATCAGTTAACTGTGTGATGAAATTTGCTATTTTTTTACCAGCTAATGCAAGTGAGAAGCAAAAAGTACCAGTACTTTATTGGTTATCAGGACTAACCTGTGACGATCAAAATTTTATGCAAAAAGCAGGGGCTTTTAAAAAAGCCGCTGAATTAGGCATTGCGATTGTTACCGCCGATACAAGTCCGCGTGGAGAAGAGGTGCCTGATGATGAAAATGGTGCTTATGACTTTGGTTTAGGGGCTGGCTTTTATGTTAATGCAACTCAACCCCCTTGGAATAAACATTACCAAATGTATGATTACATCACCCAAGAGTTACCAGCATTAATTGAACGTCATTTTCCTGTTAATACTCAAAAATCTATTTCAGGGCATAGTATGGGCGGGCATGGTGCTTTGACCATTGGTTTAAAAAATCAACCTGCTTATCGCTCTATTTCTGCTTTTAGTCCGATTTGTAATCCTATAAACAGTCCCTGGGGTAAAAAAGCTTTCTCAAAATATTTAGGGAACGATCAAGGCGATTGGTTGGCTTATGATGCATCAGAGCTGATTAAAACAGGAAGCGACTTACCTATTCTGATTGATCAAGGTGAAGCGGATCAGTTTTTAGAGGAACAGTTAAAACCTCAAGCACTAATAACAGCTACTAAAGAAAATAATGTTGATGTTCAACTAAGGTTACAACCTGGTTTTGATCATAGTTACTTTTTTATTAGCAGTTTTATAGATGACCACCTGACATTCCATGCGCAACATTTATTGAAGTGATTATGGTTAGTCGTTAGTGATTAGTCGTTAGTGATTAGTGATTAGTCTGATATGTAAATAAAAGGGGAATTTATTCCCCTTTTATTATATAAACAATGTACTTTTTCAGGTATTTACACTTTGAACTCTTTCACCATAACATTTAACTGCTCTGCTAATAAACTAAGTTGATTCGTAGAAGAAGTGGTTTTTTCGGCGCCAGTCGCAGTTTCTTCTGCAAGATCATTAATGCTAATGATATTTTTATTTATCTCTTCGTTAACGGCATTTTGTTGTTCTGCAGCACTTGCAATTTGCGTGCTCATATCGTTAATACGAGCAACGGCCTCTGCGATGACAGTTAATGAATTACCCGCTTGATTCGCTTGTTCTGCAACAGCATGCGCTTTTTCATTACTTTCATCCATCGCTTTAACTGCCTGTACGGCACCCGTTTGCAAGTTCTCAATCATCTTTTGAATTTCTTGTGTTGATTGTTGAGTACGCCCCGCTAAAGTACGCACTTCATCCGCGACCACCGCAAAACCTCTGCCTTGTTCACCCGCTCTGGCTGCTTCTATGGCTGCATTTAAAGCCAATAAGTTGGTTTGCTCTGCAATGCCTCGTATTACATCCATGACACTATTAATTTTTTCACTATCACGACCTACCTGATGGATAACAGCGGATGCATTTTCGATATATTCAGATAATTCATGTATGGCATTCACGGTATTATCAACCATTTCCCGGCCGATATTGGTCTCATTGTTAGCTTGTTCCGAGGCTTGCGCAGTATTATTAATATTAATACTAACTTCTTGCACTGTTGAGCTCATTTCATTTATTGCAGCTGCAACTTGTTCTGTTTTATTTTTTTGATCAAAAATGGTGTTGCTGGTTTGTTTACTGATAACAGATGTTTCTTCAGATACAGTGGCAATCTCTAATGATGCTTTGGAGACTTGTAAAATATCATGATGGAATTTTTCTAACATTAAGTTAAATGAATTTGCTGCCATGCCAATTTCATCTTTTGAGCTGACCTCTAGACGTTTTGTTAAATCTGAGTTCACTTGAATCTCATTAATTCCTTCACTCAGTTTAATAATGGGAGCAGTAGTAACATTAGCAAAAAAGAATCCTACAATGAGGCTCACTGCAACTAAACCTATGATCATTGCTATGGACAAATATAATATGTCATTGGTTAGTTTTGTGGCAGGTGCAAAGGCTTCACTGACAGCAATTTCACTTAAAATAAGCCAATTTAATCCTTTAATATTAATCGGTGCATAAGCTGAAAGTAGTGGGGTATTACGGAAATCAGAATAAATACTTAAGCCACTTTGTCCATTAATCGCATCTTGTATGTTCGGGGAGTTGGCCGGTTGTAAACCAATACTGGTATTTTTAGCATCGATACTTTCAATAATGTCTTTGTTAATCGATGCATTTCTTAATGCTTCTAAATAACTATTTTTATCTTCAATCATCGAACGGTTCATGGATCGTAATGTTTTATCTTGAGAGACTAAGTAGGTTTCACCAGTGGCACCTAATCCTCCTTCCTGCCAACGATGATGATGAGTCATGAGTGCATTAATATTATCAATTGGCATTTGAAAAATAAGTACCGCAATTTTTTTACCTTCTTCAAAAATAGGTGATGCAATGAAAGCTGCTGGGTCATTATAAGAAGGTTGGTAAGGGGCAAAGTCACTGATGGCAACAAAACTGGCATCTTTAGCTTGATTCGCTTTATTGAATACTTTAGCCAATTCGCTGTTTTTGTAAGGGCCATTAATTAAAGATGTTGCGTAATCTAGTTCTTTGAAGACGGAATAAACAATATTTCCTGATTCACTATCAACAATAAAAATGTCGTAGTAACCAAATTGTTTTAAATAATAATCAAAACTTGGATGAAAGACTTTATGGGAACGGTTATAACTGGAGTAATTTTCCATATCAGAGAGTTTGTTTTTTTCACCGAGTGGGTTTTGATTGTTTTGTATCATACTGTGCTGTAGCGCAATAGCATCATCACTTAATTGATCAAGCCAACTAAGCACATCAATTGATTTACCATTATTACGTTTTTTAAACTCATTGAGGTATTGATGTTGATAATATTGACTCAATTCTGCTTTTAATTGTTCTGGGTCTGCTTTCGCTTGTTTTTTATAACGAGAAAAACCGAGCGTAAAGGAGCTCGCGGCATCAACGGTTAATTGGTTCTGAGAGAGGTTTAATATTTGTTGATTGATGATTTTAAAGTAATCTTCGACACGTTGCTTGCTTAGGTCTCGTACTGCGATAAGGTGTTCTTCAGCTGCATGTTGTAACGCAGTTTGACTTTCTTTGGAGGCGGTAAATCCGATAGTCAGGCAGGCAATAATAACAGGAATGGCGGCCAGTGCACCGGCGCCTAAAATGACTTTTAGCTTAAGCTTCATATAAATATCCAAATAGAAGGGATAACAAGAAATATAAAGTGTAGATGCATTTTTCCATTTTTAACAAGTATTTAGCATGTGTTTTTTAATGACTGATTTTTTAGGAGGGTAATAGTTAACCTCAGTTCTGGATAAGCAAACTGATACAGCACTA
>TARA_R110001583_G_scaffold49255_2_pt1 | contig 27544 bp, 24 predicted proteins | sample TARA_R110001583 | Tara Oceans TARA_R110001583 (sample SAMEA4398432) | marine metagenome | biome: Polar Biome; feature: [MES] marine water layer (ENVO:01000295) within the mesopelagic zone...; material: water (ENVO:00002006), including particulate matter (ENVO:01000060) such as...... | reverse complement strand
GGACCTGGACAAAGCTTACGTTCACACACCGCTGATGAATTTATTTATTTGAATGAAATTGAAGAAGGTGTACAATTGTATATTAAAATATTAGAAGAAATAGTATAGTTGAAAAGTTTATAAAGGAGAAAGTTGAAAAATAATTGAAGTTTTTTATTCTGAATAAAAAGAAGAATCTCACTTCAAAATAAAGATATTTCGACTGCGCTCAATATGACAAGTATTAAATAATTCAACAGTTAAACAACTAAAAGACAGCCATTATGAAACTTTGGGATAAAGGATTTTCAACCGATAAAAAAATAGATATTTTTACTGTTGGTAACGATAGAGAACTTGATTTAATTTTAGCAAAATACGACGTAATTGGAAATTTAGCGCACGCTAAAATGTTACATAAAATCGGATTGCTTTCTGAGGAAGAAATCACGGCTTTAGAAGTTGAGTTAAATGCAATTTTAAAAACTATTGAAGATGGAAATTTTACAATTGAAGATTCTTTTGAAGATGTGCATTCTAAAGTTGAGTATTTATTAACTGAAAAACTTGGCGATACGGGTAAAAAAATTCATACAGCAAGATCAAGAAACGATCAAGTTTTGGTAGATGTTCATTTGTATTTAAAAGATGCTTTAACTGAAATAAATGAGGGAGTTGATGATTTATTCGATTTATTAATTTCATTAGCAGAACAATATAAAGATGTATTATTGCCAGGTTATACGCATTTACAAGTAGCAATGCCTTCTTCCTTCGGAATGTGGTTTTCAGCCTATGCTGAAACCTTAATAGATGATATTTATTTTTTAAAAGCAGCTTATAAAGTTGCAGACCAAAACCCGTTGGGTTCAGCTGCGGGTTATGGAAGTTCATTTCCAATTGATAGAGACGAAACAACCAAATTATTACATTTTGAAACCTTAAAATTCAATTCGGTAGCGGCTCAAATGGGAAGGGGAAAATTGGAAAAATCAGTTTCTTTTGCAATTAGTTCAGTAGCAAGTACGTTGGCTAAAATGAGTATGGACATTTGTTTGTATATGAGCCAGAATTTTAATTTTATCTCGTTTCCTGATGAATTAACAACAGGTTCAAGTATAATGCCTCATAAAAAAAATCCTGATGTTTTTGAGTTAATTAGAGGGAAATGTAACAAATTACAAGCTTTACCTTTTGAGTTTACACTGATTACAAATAATTTACCAAGCGGTTATCATAGAGATTTACAATTGCTGAAAGAAGGATTAATTCCTGCGTTTTCTACTTTAAAAGCTTGTTTGGAAATGTTGACGTATTCTTTAAAAAACATTAAAGTAAGGGCTGATATAGTTGAGGAGGAAAAATATTTGTATTTATTTAGTGTTGAAGAAGTTAACAAGTTAGTTCAAAACGGAACTCCTTTTAGAGATGCCTATAAAATTGTTGGAAAAAACATAAATGATGGTACTTTTAATCCTGATAAAAAAGTTGTGCATACTCATAAAGGAAGTGTGGGAAATTTATGTTTGGATGAAATAGTTAAAAAAAAGAATAAAGCCTAATTACAAGCATTCCAAATAACTTCATTTGGAGTTGGAGCAATTATAGAAATTTGCTCTTTGGTAACTGGATGTGTAAACTCTATTTTTTGAGCATGTAAGTGTATGCTTGCATCTTTATTGCTTCTGTCAAATCCATATTTTAAATCGCCTTTAATAGGAGATCCAATTGAGGATAATTGACATCTAATTTGGTGATGTCTTCCTGTTTCTAAATCGACTTCTAATAAGTGATAATTGTCTAATGATTTTATAACTTTATAATGAAGTATTGCTTTTTTACTTCCTTCAATTTCAGAAGAATAGGAGGTTGATTTGTTGTTTTTTGGGTTCTTTTTTAGAAACCCAATAAGCGTATCGGTATCTTTTTTAGGTTTATTTTTAACAACCGCCCAATATGTTTTATTAACCGTTTTATCTCGTAGCATTTTATTAAAACGTTCCAATGCTTTTGATGTTTTTGCAAAAACAATAATACCTGTAGTTGGCCTGTCAAGTCGATGTACAACGCCTAAAAAAACATTGCCAGGTTTGTTGTATTTATCTTTAATATATTGTTTAACAATTTCACTAAGTGGAGTATCTCCAGTTTTATCACCTTGAACAATGTCACCGGATTTTTTGTTAACAATAATTAGGTGATTGTCTTCAAATAAAACTTCTAAATTGTTTTTGGTTGAAGCCATTATTATAAATTGTCTTCTAACCCTTTATTTATGCCATCAATAAAATTGAGCAATTCTTCTCTTCCTTCAGATGAACTAGCGGAAGTGATAAAGTATTGTGGCATTTCTTCCCAAATAGTGCTGGTCATTTTTTTACTATAAGCCTGAACATTTCTATTTAATTCTGAAAGTTTAAGCTTGTCAGATTTTGTAAAAATAATGCAAAAAGGAATCTCACATTCACCTAAAAACTCCATAAATTCCATATCGATTTTTTGGGGTTCATGTCTAGAATCTACCAAAACAAAAGAGCATATTAATTGCTCTCGTTGTAAAAAGTAATTTTTTATAAAGCTTTGAAATGTTCTTTTTATAGATTTTGAAACTTTTGCATAACCATAGCCAGGTAAATCAACTAAAAACCAATTGTTATTTATTTTAAAATGATTTATAAGTTGTGTTTTCCCAGGTCTCCCTGATATTTTAGCTAACTTATTTCTATCGGTTATCATATTAATTAACGAGGATTTCCCTACGTTAGAACGACCAATAAATGCGTATTCAGGAAGCCTGTCTTTTGGGCATTTGGATACGTCTGAATTGCTAATTACAAAGTCAGCAGTTTTAATTTTCATTTTTTAAATGTTTCGTTCTTTAAGCCAAGCTTCAAGAATATCATTAAACTCTTGTGGATGTTCCATCATTGGTGTGTGACCACATTTGTCTATCCAATATAGTTTAGCATCTGGAAGTAATTTTTCAAAATCAACAGCTACTTCTGGCGGAGTTACAGTATCATTTTTGCCCCAAATTATACAAGTAGGTGTGTTCATTACAGGTAAATCTTTAGCCATATTATGCCGAATCGCACTTTTAGCAATAGCCAATGTTTTTATAACTTTACTTCGGTCATTAACAGAAGCATAAACGTCATCCACAATTTCTTTTGTAGCTACTTTTGGATTGTAAAAGACTTCTTGAGTTTTAGCTTTAATATATTCATAGTTGCCTCTTTTCGGGTAGGTATCACCCAAAGATTTTTCATATAAACCAGAGCTTCCTGTTAGCACAAGACCTTTAACGTTTTTTAAATTAAATTTTGTAAAATATAACGCAATATGTCCACCTAATGAGTTTCCAAGTAATATAGCACTATCTATATTTTTAAATTCCATAAATTCTTTTAAAAATTTAGAAATGTTTTTAACATTTGTTTTTAAAAGTGGTAATGAATAAATTGGTAATTCAGGTATAATTACTTTATATCCTTTGGTTGAAAAATAATTTAAAACACCGTCAAAATTGCTCAACGCTCCCATGAGACCGTGAAGTACAATTATAGGTTGTCCTTCTCCAGCTTCAATATAACTATATTTCCCTTCTTTGATAAGAGTATTGCTCATTAAATTTAAATTTTTAAGCTAACCACAAAGGTAACTTTTTTTTCTAAAATACGATTTTTTTATACATGAGAGTAATTAAAATTTTAAGTGCTTGAAATTCAAAATTATAGTCTATAAAACAGGGTGGTTAGTAAAAGTTATCAACAAAGTGGGTGAAAGTGGATTATTGTGGGAAAAAATTTATATTTTTGAATACACACAAATACACAATGGTAAATTTAATTGGAACATATGAATGCAAAGCAGATGCCAAAGGAAGGCTAGTGCTTTCTGCTGCTTTAAAGAAGCAGCTTTCTCCAATTTTACAAGAAGGTTTTGTGCTAAAACGATCTGTTTTTCAGCCCTGTTTAGAGTTGTATCCGATGTCTGAGTGGAATATTTTAATGGCGAAGATAAATAAGTTAAACAGATTTGTTAAAAAGAATGATGATTTTATTCGTCGCTTTACCGCTGGCGTAAAAATTATTGAATTAGATGTTTCTGGTAGGTTGTTAATACCAAAAGATTTACAATTTTTTGCCGGAATCACAAAAAATATAGTCCTTTCTTCTTCAGTTAATATTGTTGAAGTTTGGGATAAGGATAACTATGAAAAAGCGATTGATGCTGCTGCAGTTGATTTTGCAGATTTAGCAGAAGAGGTAATGGGAAACTTAAATGAGAATGTAGATGGAATATCATAATCCAGTTTTATTAAAGGAGAGTATTGATGGTTTAAATATTAAACCTGATGGAGTGTATGTTGATGTTACTTTTGGTGGAGGTGGTCATTCAAAAGAAATTTTGAGTAGGTTGAGTGAAAAAGGAAAACTGTACGCTTTTGATCAGGATGAAGATGCTAAACGAAATATAATTGATGATGAACGATTTACATTAATTCCTCAAAACTTCAGATTTATAAAACGGTATTTACGTTTTTATGGAGTTAAAAAAGTAGATGGTGTTTTAGCAGATTTGGGTGTTTCGTCACATCAGTTTGATGAGGCTGAACGTGGGTTTTCTACACGTTTTGATGCTAAATTAGACATGAGAATGAATCAAACTGGAGAGTTATCGGCATTTCAAGTGGTAAATTTTTATAATGAACAAAAATTAAGTGATGTTTTGTTTCAATATGGAGAGTTACGAAATGCAAGAGCATTAGCAAAAAAAATTGTAGAAACTCGTACTGAACATAAAATTAAAACAAGTTTTCAGCTTAAAGAAATTTTGAGTGAATTTGTCCCAAAAGCAGTAGAGCATAAAATACTAGCCCAAATATTTCAGGGAATTAGAATTGAAGTAAATCAGGAAATTGAAGCTTTAAAAGAATTTTTGTTACAAATACCTGAAGTTTTAAATGAAGATGGAAGATTGAGTGTAATATCCTACCACTCTTTAGAGGATAGATTGGTAAAAAGATTTATTAGAAATGGACTTTTTGAAGGGGAACCAGAAAAAGATTTTTACGGAAATAGTAGTGTTCCAATGAAAAAAGTTGGAAAAATGATCATTCCATCATTTCAACAAATAAAAGAAAATAACAGAGCAAGAAGTGCAAAATTAAGAATAGCAACATTAAAATAATGTCTAAATTCAAAAAGAGCATATACGATGTTTTAAAAGGTAACTTTTTAGTAAGTGACGATTCCTTTAAAAACTGGCGTTTTATTTTATTTATAGTTGGTTTAATGTTAATGATGATTGCTAGTTCTCATAGCTCAGATAAAAAAGTGATGGAAATTGCGAAGCTTAATAAGAAAATTAAAGAGTTAAGATCTGAATTTGTTGATACGCGCTCAATTTCAATGAAATTAAAATTAGAGTCAACAATTAGAAACAAGGTTTTAGAACTTGAGTTAAAGCCAAGTGAAAACCCACCACAAGTAATAAGAGTAACCCAAAAATAATAATTAATAATTGGCCGCAACAAAAAAAAGCATATTGAATAAGCTGTACTTTGTACTTGTATTTATTACACTGTTTTTGGTGATTCTAATAGTTAGGCTTACGGATATTCAATTTGCTGATGGTGAAAAATATAGAAACTTATCTGAACAACTTACCTTAAGGAATGATACCATTTTTGCAAATAGAGGAAATGTGTTTTCTGCTGATGGAAGTTTATTAGCAACCTCAATGTCTCATTATGAAATTAGAATGGATGCTGTTACAATTAATTCAAAAGTATTTGAGAAAGAGATTAGAAACTTATCCAAAGAATTATCAAAAATGCTTGGAAATTCTGTTTTGGGTTGGGAAACAAAAATTAGAAAAGCAAGAAATAGTAAAAATAGGTACTTATTTATAACTCGAAATTTGGGTTATACGGATTTTATAAAAATTAAAAGCTTTCCAATTTTTAATTTAGGAATGTATAAAGGTGGTTTTATTGCTGAGCAATCAACTGTGAGAGCACACCCTTTGGGTAAAGTTGCTGAAAGAACTATTGGGTATGATGATTATAGAGGCGCTCCAGGAATAGAAGGGGCTTATAGAAGTTATTTAAAAGGAAAGCACGGTTGGCGAATGAAGCAGAAAATCGCACAAGGTCAATGGAAACCAATTAACGATAATAACGAGAAAGAACCTGTTGATGGTAAAGATATTGTCACAACAATAGATGTTAATATACAAGATATTGCACATCATTCTTTATTGAGACAATTAGAATATTACAACGCAGAGCATGGTTGTGTTGTGGTAATGGAAACTAAGACCGGAGATATTAAGGCGATTTCTAATTTAGGTCGAAATTCTGAAGGTAAATATTACGAAAAAAGAAACTATGCAATATATGAATCTCACGAACCAGGTTCAGCTTTTAAAGTAATGGCTTTGGTTGCTGCGTTGGAATCGGGTGCAATAGATACAAGTACAGTTGTTGATACAGGTGAAGGTAGGTATAGAATGTATGGAAGGTATATTAACGATTCTCATAGAGGTGGTTATGGTAAAATTTCTGCGGCTCGAGCACTTGAAGTTTCATCAAATATTGGTTTTGCAAGATTGATTGAAGAAAATTTTGGAAAAACCCCTGAAAAGTTTATTGATATTTTAAAAGGAATGCACTTAAATAATAAGCTTGGGTTGAAAATAAAAGGAGAAGGAAAACCAGAAATTCCAAGTCCAGGTGATAAAAAATGGAGTAAAAATGCATTGCCATCTATAGCGTATGGATATAATTTAAGTTTAACGCCATTACAAACATTAACATTTTATAATGCAATAGCAAATGATGGCGAAATGGTAAAACCAAAGTTTGTAAAAGAAATTCGTTCTTGGGATAAACATGTTGAGTATTTTGATAAAGTTGTTATTGATCCAGAAATTTGTTCAAAAGAAACAACTAAAAAGATTCAAGAGGTTTTAAAAAATGTGGTTGTTCGTGGAACAGGACAAAAGCTGTATGATGAAAATTTTTCAATGGCTGGTAAAACAGGAACTGCACGAACTGAATACTGGTTAGATGATTGGGCTTCAGACAGAAAATATATATCATCGTTTACAGGGTATTTTCCTGCTGAAAATCCAAAGTACTCTTGCATAGTAGTTATTCATAAGCCAGATTTGTCGAAAGGATATTACGGAGCAGATGTTTCAGGACCGGTTTTTAAAGATATTGCTCAAAAAATATACACATCCAATCATATTATTAATACAATAGATAATAATACTCCAAATTTTGCAGCTGTTCAAAATAGTTTCAATTCATATTATACCATTTCTAACAAAGAATTTAATTCAATCCCGAATGTAAAAGGAATGGCGGCAATGGACGCCATTTCTTTACTTGAAAACGTTGGGTTGAAAGTGAATTTTAATGGAGAAGGAAAAGTAATTGAGCAATCATTAAACGCTGGGGAGAAGTTAATAAAAGGAGCAACAATAGTTTTAAAATTAATATAATTGAAGTTAGTTAAAGACATATTATATAAAATTAATAGTAGTTCAGTATTTGGCAGTACTGAAAAATTGATATCTGCTATTGTATTTGATTCAAGAGAAATACAAAGCAATTGTTTGTTTGTTGCTCAAAAAGGGTTGTTGTTTAATGGGCATCAATTTATAAATAAAGCAATTGAGTTAGGTGCTACAGTAATTGTTTGTGAAGAGTTACCTGAAAATTTAATTGAAAATATTACATATATTCAAGTTGAAGATTCTAACAAAGCATTGGCAATTTTAGCCTCAAACTATTATAATAATCCGTCTTCTAAATTAAAGTTGGTTGGAATTACGGGCACAAATGGTAAAACCACTATTGCCACACTTTTATATAATTTATTTCAAAAAGCGGGTTATAAATCGGGATTATTATCAACGGTAAAAATTATGGTTGATACCACTCAATATAATGCAACGCATACAACTCCAAATTCTGTTTTAATAAATAAGTATTTGAGTGAAATGGTGGCGTTAGGAGTTGACTACTGTTTTATGGAAGTTAGTTCTCATGGAATTCACCAAAAAAGAACTGAAGGATTAGAATTTGCAGGAGGTGTATTTACAAATTTAACGCACGATCACTTAGATTATCATAAAACGTTCGCGGCGTATAGAAATATAAAAAAATCGTTTTTTGATTCATTACCAAAATCTGCTTTTGCGCTAGTTAATATTGATGATAAAAACGGAGCGGTTATGCTTCAAAATACAGCAGCAAAAAAACAGTCGTATGCAATAAAAACGATGGCCGATTATAAAGCGAGAATTTTAGAAAATCAATTTTCTGGATTGTTGCTAACTATAAATGGTGAAGAAGTTTGGACAAAATTAATAGGTAGTTTTAATGCTTACAATTTAGTGGCAGTTTATGGCATAGCAAAACTATTAGGTATAGATTCAACAGAAGCCTTAATACATATTAGTGAGTTGGAAAATGTAACAGGAAGATTCCAACATTTTATTTCAAAAGGTGGTGTAACAGCAATAATTGATTATGCCCACACACCTGATGCTTTAAAAAATGTATTAGAAACTATTAATGATATTAGAACTGGAAATGAGCAAGTAATTACCGTTGTGGGATGCGGTGGAGATAGAGATAAAGCGAAACGCCCTATTATGGGGCGTATAGCATCTCAATTAAGTACACAAGTGATTTTCACTTCAGACAACCCGAGAAGTGAAAATCCTCAAACAATTATTGAAGAAATTGAAGTTGGTGTGGAATCTCAGAATTTTAAAAAAACACTTTCAATAGTAGATAGAGAACAAGCTATTAAAACAGCAACAAAATTTGCAAAAAAGGGAGACATTATTTTAATAGCAGGAAAAGGACATGAAACGTATCAAGAAGTGAATGGAAAACGTTCGCATTTTGACGATTATGAGAGAATATCACAATTATTAAGAGCCATAGAAAGTTAATACAATGTTATATTATTTATTTGAATTTTTAGAAAATCATTACAATTTAGCAGGAGCTAGTTTGTTTCAGTACATCTCATTTAGATCTGCTTTAGCTTTTATTGTTTCATTGCTTTTTTCAACAATTTATGGAAAACAAATTATAAACTATCTACAGCGTAAACAAGTTGGTGAGTCGGTTAGAGATTTAGGCTTGGAAGGACAAGTTGAGAAAGCCGGAACACCTACTATGGGTGGTGTTATCATTATTTTAGCAACTTTAATTCCTGTGTTATTATTTTCGAAAATTGATAATATTTACATTGTAATATTAGTAATAACCACCTTGTGGATGGGGGCAATTGGTTTTATTGATGACTATATAAAAATATTCAGAAAAAATAAAGATGGACTTAAAGGAAGGTTCAAAATAATAGGACAAGTTACTTTAGGGATTTTTGTTGGAGCCATGTTTTATTTTCATCCTGGAGTGACAATGAAAGAGAAATTACCAGTAAAATATCAATATGTTACAGAAAAAGGGGTTCCTGTATTATTTGCTGAAGCAAAGAAATCTACAAAAACAACCATCCCTTTTGTTAAAAATAATGAATTAGAATACGCCGATGCATTAGCTATTTTTGGTTCAGGATTAAAAGACTATGCGTGGTTAATTTTTATCCCAATCGTAATTTTTATTATTACTGCAGTCTCAAACGGAGCTAATTTAACTGATGGAATTGATGGTTTGGCAGCAGGTTCTTCGGCAATAATAGTGCTAACGCTCGGAATTCTAGCTTGGGTGTCAGGAAATATCATTTTCGCAAATTATTTGGATGTAATGTATATCCCAAATTCAGGTGAAATGACCATTTTTATAGCAGCTTTTGTTGGTGCTTTAATTGGGTTTTTATGGTACAATACGTACCCAGCACAAGTTTTTATGGGAGATACAGGAAGCTTAACCATAGGAGGTATTATAGCGGTTTTGGCAATTGCAGTGCGCAAAGAATTGTTAATTCCAATTTTAGCAGGAATCTTTTTAATAGAAAATTTATCGGTGATTTTACAAGTGGGTTTTTTCAAATATACCAAGAAAAAATATGGAGTAGGAAAACGAATATTTAAAATGTCGCCATTACATCATCACTATCAAAAAACAGGATACCACGAAAGTAAAATTGTAGTTAGATTTTGGATTATTGGCATTCTATTGGCAGTTTTTACAATAGTAACCCTAAAGTTGCGATAATTTAGAGTTTAGAATTACGATTAACGAATTACGATTGGTTAAATAAATGAAAGAAGTATTAAAAAATAGAACTAAAAAGTTTGCAATTAACTGTTGGAAGTTATGTGAAACATATACGACATCTAGAGAATATGATGCTTTTTGTAGACAGTTAATACGATGTTCAAGTTCTGTAGGAGTAAATTATAGAGCAGCTTGTAGGGCGAAATCTTCAGCCGATTTCATCAATAAATTAAAAATAGTTGAAGAAGAAGCGGATGTGAGTATGTTTTTCTTGGAAATTTTTCAAGAAATAAGTGATAAAAATCAGAGTGAAATAAAAAAATTACATGCAGAAGCAAATGAATTAATCTCAATTGTTGTGGCTTCAATCAAAACAATTCGAAACAAAAATGACAATAGATGATGGAAAACAAAAGTAATCGTCAATCGTCAATCGTCAATCGTCAATTAAAGCTAGTGGTTCTTGGAGCAGGAGAAAGTGGAGTGGGAACGGCTATTCTAGGGAAACAAAAAGGATACAGTGTTTTTGTTTCTGATAAGGGAATGATTGCAGAAAAATATAAAAAAGTTCTTTTAAATAATAACATTTCTTTTGAAGAAGGATATCATACGGAAGCAAAAATTTTTGATGCAGATGTGGTAATGAAAAGCCCTGGAATACCAGATACTATTTCATTAGTAAAAACATTAAAACAACAAGGAGTTTCTGTAATTTCTGAAATTGAATTTGCTTCAAAATATACAAACGGAATTATTGTAGGTATTACAGGTTCCAATGGTAAAACAACAACAACAATGTTGCTTGATCATATTTTGAAAAGAGGAAAGTTAAATGTTAGTACTGGAGGTAATATTGGAGATAGTTTTGCGCAACAAGTAGCAGAAAAAGAATCGGATATTCATGTGTTAGAATTAAGTAGTTTTCAGCTTGATGGTATTGAGAAATTTGCGCCACACATTGCAATAATTACCAATATAACTCCAGATCATTTAGATAGGTATGATTATAATTTTGAAAATTACATCAATTCAAAATTTAGAATTACAGAAAACCAAACGGAAGATGATTTTTTAATATATGACTATGATGATAAAGTATTGTCAAATTGGTTAAAACAGCATAAAGTAAAAGCCACTTTGTTGCCATTTTCATTAGAGAATGAATTGGAACAAGGGGTGTATTTAAAAGAGGATAAAATAATAATGAACTATAAAACAGAACAAAAAATAATGGGCACTTCAACTTTAGCTTTAAAAGGGAAGCACAATACAAAAAATGCTATGGCAGCTGCTATGGCAGCATCGTTATTAAAAGTTAGAAAAGACACTATTAGGGAAAGTTTAGAAGATTTTGAAGGCGCTGAACACAGGCTTGAATCTGTGCTGAAAATTAGCGGAGTGCAATATATTAACGATTCTAAAGCTACCAATGTTAACGCTACATTTTATGCGTTAGAATGTATGCAATCTCCAACAGTTTGGATAGTTGGTGGAGTTGATAAAGGAAACGATTATTTAGATCTAATGCCATTGGTTCGGGAAAAAGTAAAAGCAATTATTTGTTTAGGAGTTGACAATCAAAAAATATTAAAAACATTTAGTAATGTAGTTGATTTAATTGTGGAAACACAAGGAGCTGAAGAAGCTGTGAAAGTAGCGTATAAAATCGCAGAAAAAGGAGATGCAGTATTGTTGTCTCCAGCCTGTGCGAGTTTTGATTTGTTTGAAAATTATGAAGATAGAGGTAATAAATTTAAACAAGCAGTGAGAGAATTATAAATGAAAAACATCCTTAAAAATATTGAAGGTGATCGTGCAATTTGGGCAATAGTTGCTGTTTTAGCTATTTTGTCTTTTTTACCAGTTTACAGTGCAAGTACCAATTTGGTATATGTAGTAAATAACGGTACAACAACTTTCCATTTATTTAAGCATGCTTTTTTATTGTCTTGTGGCTTTTTAATTATTTATGCAGTTCATAAAATTCCATATAGGTATTTCAGTGGGGGATCCGTTTTAATGATTCCATTTGTAATACTATTATTAATTTACACGCTTACTCAAGGTAAAACTATTGGTGGTGCTAATGCAAGTCGTTGGATTCAAATTCCTTTTATAGGTGTAGGATTTCAAACTTCAACATTGGCAGGGTTGGTAATAATGGTTTATGTAGCGCGTTATTTAGCACGAAATAAGGATAAGATAATAAACTTAAAAGAAACGATGTTTCAATTATGGCTGCCTGTTGCAGTTATTTTAGCTTTAATATTACCAGCAAATTTTTCAACAACAGCCATTGTTTTTTTTATGGCAATGTTGTTGGCGTTTATAGGAGGTTATCCATTAAAATATATTTCATCTGTTGTGGGAATAGGTGTTCTAATATTAGCTCTATTTGTACTCACGGCAAAAGCATTTCCTGATGCAATGTCAAATAGAGTTGATACTTGGATTAGTAGAATTGAGAATTTTTCAGATAAAAATGCAGAGGAAGGTTATCAAGTTGAAAAGGCCAAAATTGCTATTGCCAGCGGTGGTTTACAAGGAAGAGGACCTGGGAAAAGTATTCAGAAAAACTTTTTACCACAATCTTCTTCCGATTTTATTTTTGCCATTATTGTTGAAGAGTATGGTTTGTTTGGAGCTTTAGTTGTTATCCTCTTGTATTTTTTACTGTTGTTTAGAATTGTAATGGCAGCAAAAAAAGCAACAAGCATATTTGCAACGCTACTTATTATTGGTGTTGGTTTACCCATTATTGTTCAAGCATTGATAAATATGGCTGTAGCAGTGAATTTATTTCCAGTAACGGGACAAACATTGCCGTTAATTAGCAGTGGAGGTACATCTATTTGGATGACCTGTTTTGCAATTGGAATTATTTTAAGTGTAACAGCCAATAAAGAGAAAAAAGAACATCCAGAAAATGAAGAAAACCCTTTAGATATTTTACATGAAGCAATCGGTTAATATCATATTAAGTGGAGGAGGTACAGGTGGACATATATACCCAGCTGTATCCATAGCTAATGAGCTGAAGATTAAATATCCTGAAGCTAAATTTTTGTTCGTAGGAGCGAAGGACAGAATGGAAATGGAAAAAGTTCCACAGGCAGGATATGAAATTAAAGGTTTGTGGATTTCTGGTTTACAACGAAGTTTGTCACTTAAAAATTTAACATTTCCATTTAAACTAATAAGTAGTTTGTGGAATGCATATAAAATTATTAAAAAATTTAAACCAGCTATTGTAATTGGAACTGGTGGTTTTGCTAGTGGACCAACATTGTTTATGGCGAATAGATTAGGTGTGAAAACGGTGATTCAAGAACAAAATTCATATCCGGGTATTACAAATAAATTATTATCAAAAAAAGCAGATAAAATTTGTGTTGCGTATGATGGTTTAGAACGTTTTTTTCCTTCTGAAAAAATTATAAAAACAGGAAATCCAGTTCGACAAGATGTGCTTTCTATTGAAGGAAAGAGAGGTGAATCTCAAGCACATTTCAATTTAAAAACGAATAAAAAAACATTGGTTATTATAGGCGGAAGTTTAGGGGCGAGAGCACTGAATAACTTAATAGAAAAACATATTAATTGGTTGGTTTCAAACAATGTGCAGGTGATTTGGCAAACAGGTAAGTTGTATTATGATGAATTTAAAAAGTATGATGAATTAGAAGGCGTTCAAACGTATGCTTTTTTAAATAGCATGGATTTAACGTATGCTGCGGCTGATATTTTAATTAGCAGAGCAGGTGCTAGTTCCATTTCTGAATTATGCCTTGTTGGAAAACCAGTGATCTTTATTCCTTCACCAAATGTTGCAGAAGATCATCAAACAAAAAATGCATTGGCAGTTGTAAATAATAATGCAGCTTTATTGCTAAAAGAATCGGAATTAAACTTGTTTCAAAGCATGTTTACTGAAGTGTTGAATGATGAAAAATTACAACAAACATTAAGTGAGAATATTAAAAAGTTAGCATTGCCAAATGCTACAAAAGATATAGTTGAAGAAATTGAAAAACTAATGATTAGCTAATTTGAATATAGAAAATATACATAACATTTATTTTATTGGTATCGGAGGAATCGGTATGAGTGCTATTGCAAATTACTTTAAAAGTAATGGTAAAAATGTTGCAGGATATGATAGAGTTTCAACCGATATCACAAAATATCTTCAAAATAGTGGAATAGTTATTCATTTTGAAGATGCAACGCATTTAATTCCTTCAGAATTTAAAAATAATAAGAAAACCATAGTAGTTTATACACCGGCAGTTCAAAAAAATCATTCAGAGCTAACATACTTTTTAGAACACGATTTTAAGGTGTTAAAGCGATCTGAAATATTAGGTGAAATAACAAAAAACACCATCTGTTTAGCAGTTGCCGGAACGCATGGTAAAACCACTACTTCAACAATTTTAGGACATATTTTAAAAGAAGCCAATGTGAATGCAACTTCATTTTTAGGTGGAATTTCAGAAAACTACAATTCTAATTTAATTTTAGGAGGTGCTGAAATTTCAGTAGTTGAAGCAGATGAATTTGACCGGTCTTTTTTAAAACTTTCACCAAATATTGCGTGTATTACATCTACAGATGCAGATCATTTAGATATTTATGGGAGCCATGAAGAGTTGGAAAATTCATTTAAAGAATTTGCAGCAAAAGTTTCAGATACACTAATCGTTCGGAAAGGATTGCCAATTGAAGGGGAAACTTTTGGTATTGAAGAAGGAGCAGATTACGATGCTAAAAATATAAGAATTGAAAGTGGTACTTATATTTTTGATGTACAAACACCAACTGAACGTATTGAAAACGTAAAAATAAATTTATCAGGAAAACATAATGTGCTAAATACGGTGGCAGCTTTAGCAATGGCTAATATTTTTGGAGTTTCACTTCCAGTCATTGCTAAAGCTTTACTAACATTTAAAGGAATTAAAAGACGTTTTTCCTATAAAATTAAAACTGAAAATTTAGTGTTGATTGATGATTATGCACATCATCCAACTGAAATAAATGCAGTGGTAGATTCAGTTAGAGAAATGTATCCAACAAAAAAAGTGTTAGGTGTTTTTCAGCCGCATTTATATAGTAGAACAAAAGATTTTGTAGATGATTTTGCAGCAAGTTTATCTGGTTTTGATGAATTGATTTTATTAGATATTTATCCAGCAAGGGAACTGCCAATTGAAGGAGTGAATTCAGAGTGGTTATTAGCTAAAATTTCAATAAAAAACAAGCTGATTTCTTCAAAAGAAAAATTAGTTAAGAACATTTTAAAATCTAAAGCACAAATAATTGTTATGATTGGTGCTGGAGATATAGGAGAATTAGTTGAAATAGTTAAAAAAAAATTGAGCATTGAAAATTAATTGGAACTACATAAAAGGAATTGTATTACTAGCATTGGTAGTGTTTTTGTATGGTTTCTCATATCAAAAAAATAGCGCACATAAAGTCCGTGAAATAGCGATTGAGTTTGATGAAGGAAAGAACCTTTTTATGGATTTTCAAATGGTTAATAAATTGTTAATACAAAATGGCGCAACAGTTAAAAACCAAGCGAAATCTGTCATAAATTTACATTTGTTAGAAGAGAATGTACTATCACATCCCATGGTAGAAGATGTCGCAATTTTTTTAACAGTTGATGGTTTGTTGAAGGCTAAAATAAAACAGCGCACACCTATTGCAAGAGTACTGTCAAGTAACAAGAGTTATTACATTGATAAACAGGCAAAAATCATGCCTTTATCAGAGAATCATTCAGCAAGAGTATTGTTAGTTTCTGGAGATATTAAAGATGAAAATATTGAAGAAATTCACCTTTTAGTTATAACAATTCTGAAAGATGATTTTTTGCAAAAACAACTAATTAGCATTCAAAAATTACCGAATAATGAGTTTGTTTTGACGACTCGAGTAGGCGAGCAGAAAATATTTTTAGGGAAAGTAGAAGATTTGAAGCGTAAATTTAAAAATCTGAAATCTTTTTTTAGTAAAACAATGGCTGATAAAACAATTGAGAATTACACAGCGATAAATTTAAAATACAACAACCAAGTTGTGTGTACAAAAAAGTAAAATATGGAACACGATGATATTTCAGTAGGGCTAGACATAGGAACAACAAAAATTGTTGCTATGATTGGACGTAGAAATGAATATGGGAAAATTGAGTTACTAGGTACAGGGAAAGCCAAAAGTTTAGGTGTTCACCGCGGTGTTGTTAACAATATTACCCAAACAATACAGTCTATTCAAATGGCTGTTGACGAAGCAATAGCTGTGTCTGGGATAAAAATTACTGAAGCTGTTGTTGGCATTGCAGGTCAGCATATTAGAAGTTTACAACATAGTGATTATATAACACGTCCAAATTCGGAAGAGGTTATTGGAGATGAAGATTTAGAAAAATTAGAAAAGCAAGTTTATAAATTAGTAATGCTACCTGGTGAAGAAATTATTCATGTACTTCCGCAGGAATTTAAAGTAGATGGGCAAGCTGAAATTACAGAACCTGTTGGAATGTACGGAGGAAGATTGGAAGCTAATTTTCATGTTGTTGTAGGGCAAGTTTCTTCCATTAGAAATATTGGACGTTGTATTAAAAGTGCAGGGCTAAATTTAGCAGGAATTACCTTAGAACCTTTGGCTTCTGCTGAAGCTGTGTTAAGTACTGAAGAAAAGGAAGCTGGAGTTGCATTAATTGATATAGGAGGTGGTACAACAGATTTAGCCATTTTTAAAAACGGAATTATTCGTCATACTGCCGTAGTTCCATTTGGAGGAAATGTTATTACAGAAGATATTAAAGAAGGTTGTTCAATTATTGAAAAACAAGCTGAATTATTAAAAACAAAATTTGGATCGGCTTGGCCTGGTGAAAATAAAGAAAATGAAATTGTTTCTATTCCTGGATTAAGAGGTAGAGATCCCAAAGAAATAACACTTAAAAACCTCTCAAAAATTATTCACGCACGTGTTGTAGAAATTGTTGAGCAAGTGTTTTTAGAGATTAAAAATTATGGACATGAAGAGCCAAAGAAAAAATTAATTGCTGGTATTGTTTTAACCGGTGGTGGCGCTCAATTAAAGCATATTAAACAATTAGTAGAATACATTACGGGAATGGATACTAGAATTGGATATCCAAATGAAAATTTAGCAGGTGATTCAGACGAGAGTTTATCTAGTCCGCAATATGCAACAGCAGTTGGACTTTTAATGAACGGATTAAATAAAATAGAGAAAGCAAAAGTTAAGGTTTCTCAACAGATTGTGGAACAACCACAAGAAAGTGAATCCATTGAAGTTGAAGCGGAAATAGAAGAACCTAAAAAGTCAATTTTCGAAAAATGGGGCGATAAGTTTAGAGATTTTCTAGACAACGCAGAGTAAGGAGTAAAAATAAATATAGAAAAAGACCAATAAATATACAGATATGAGCAGTTCAGATTTTAACAACATTTCATTCGATTTACCAAAAAATCAATCCAACGTTATTAAAGTTATTGGTGTCGGCGGCGGCGGTAGTAATGCCGTTAATCACATGTACTCACAAGGAATAAACGGAGTTGATTTTGTTATTTGTAATACCGATGCTCAGGCATTACAAAACAGCCCAATCCCAACCAAAATACAATTAGGTGTTTCATTAACCGAAGGTTTGGGTGCTGGGGCAAATCCAGAAGTGGGTGAGCAAGCAGCATTAGAAAGCATTGAAGAAATTAAAACAATGCTATCTTCTAATTCTAAAATGGTATTTATTACTGTTGGAATGGGTGGAGGAACAGGTACAGGAGCCGCTCCAATTATAGCTAAAGTAGCTCGTGAACTAGATTTACTAACTATTGGTATTGTTACTATGCCTTTTAATTTTGAAGGTAGAATGCGTAATGAACAAGCTCAAAAAGGGATTGAAAGATTACGTGAATATGTAGATTCTTTAGTGGTCATAAATAATAATAAATTAAGAGAAGTGTATGGTAATCTTGGTTTTAAAGCAGGATTTTCAAAAGCAGACGAAGTGTTATCTACGGCTTCAAGAGGTATTGCTGAAGTAATTACACATCATTACACTCAAAATATCGATTTAAAAGATGCTAAAACAGTTCTTTCTAATAGTGGTACAGCTATTATGGGATCTGCAACGGCTTCTGGAATGAATAGATCAGAAGAAGCAATTTCAAAAGCATTAGATTCACCTTTATTAAATGATAATAAAATTACAGGTGCTAAAAACGTATTGCTACTAATAGTTTCTGGTTCAGAAGAAATTACTATTGATGAAATAGGTGAGATAAACGATTTTATTCAATCTGAAGCAAAATCTGATGTTAACATTATTATGGGGGTTGGTGAAGATGAAAAATTAGGCGATGCAATAGCAGTTACAATTGTAGCAACGGGTTTCAATAAAGATCAACAACACGAAATTTCAAATACTGAAGCAAAAAAAATAATACACACACTTAATTTAGATCAAGAAGCAACTTTTGATTTTTCAAAAAAAAGAATTAACAATCCTATAGAGAAAAAAGAGGTTGTGGTAGTTGAAAAAACTCCTAAAGTTGAAGATAAAATAGTGTTTGATTTAGGCGAAGAAATTGAAGAAGAATTTGAAATTATTCCAACTACAGAATTTGTAAAAAACATTGAAGTTGTTTATGAAGAAATTTCACTAAATACTAACGAGGATTTTGTAATAACTTCTGTCCCTTCAAACGAATTAGAACCAATGCAAATTGAAGAAGAAGAAAATCAAATTTCTTTAACATTTGATTTGCCAATTTCTGAAAAGAAACAACAACCACAAGTTGAAGAAGTTAATACTACAATTAATAATATTGAAGTTTTTGAGCATCAGGTTGTAAAACCAACGAAAGAAGTTGAAGAGGCAGTGTATTTTTCTTTAGAAGATTACACGGCTTTAGAAGACAATTTAATGAAGGCAAAGCCTACAGAGGTTAAAACTGAGGTTCCTGAAGATTTAAATTTCACAGTCCGTTCAGATGCAAAACCAAAAATTGATATAAATAACCACGAAGTTATAGATTATAAAGAAGTTTCACCATTAGATTTAACCATTGATGAATTGCAAAAAAGAGCAGCTCAAAGACGTGAAAAAATGAAAGATTTCAACTATAAATTTGTAAATAAAGTAAATAAAAACATTGACGAAATAGAAAAAGAACCTGCATATAAACGTATGGGAGTTGAATTAGATGAAACAGCACATTCATCAGAGATTAACCAATCAAGAACAACGCTTGAGGTTGATGATAATGATGATATACAATTCCGTTCTAACAATTCTTTTTTACATGACAATGTAGATTAAAACTTAGCCCAAAGATGAGTACCCTTAGATTAATTTTCTAAGTTTTAGACTCGGAAATCTTTATGAGAATTAAAGATTTTCGAGTTCTTTTTTTTTATCTTCGCAAAAATAAATAGAGTTTAGTATGAGTTTACAGCAAGAGTTAATGATTAAATTGAAGGAAGCTATGAAATTGAAAGATGCAGTAGCTTTAGAATCTTTAAGAGCAATAAAGTCTGAAATATTATTAGCACAAACCAAAGGAGGAGCATCTAGTGAATTAACCAAAGAAGAAGAAATTAAATTGCTTCAAAAATTAGTAAAACAACGTAAAGACAGTGCTGCAATATATAAAGAACAAGGTAGAGATGATTTGGCTGATCCAGAATTAGCGCAAGTAAAAATAATTGCTCAATTTTTACCTGAGCAAATGACTGAGGATGCGTTAAAAAAAATAATTGCTGAAATTATAGAGACAGTAGGAGCAACTTCAATAAAAGACATGGGAAAAGTGATGGGAATGGCTTCAAAACAATTGGCAGGAAAAGCTGATGGAAAAGCAATTTCTACAGCCGTAAAACAGCTTTTAGGATAATATATAATATGTAAAAGGCCTCGTGGCGCAACTGAATAGCGCACTGGATTTCGGCTCCAGCGGTTACAGGTTTGAATCCTGTCGGGGTCACTTAAAAACCTCTTAAAATTAATCTTTTAAGAGGTTTATTTATTCTTGTGGTTTTGCTGATTGAAGGTTGTATTTTTTATACGAACAGGTTTTTAGTAAGCTCTTACTTCTTCTTCTCTCTTTTATTTTTTATGTCAGATAAAGAAAGGCCTTTTTCTTTTGTATAATCTGAATGTTTTGGACTCCCTATAATTTGTGAAGTATAAATTCCTGAATGCCCTGAGAATAAATAAGCTGTACTACACGCAATGGCTAAAAAAACACCTGATTCAATTCCAAATAACTCAATTCCCATAATAGTACAAGCTAAAGGTGTATTTGTTGCACCTGCAAAAACAGCTACAAAACCCATACCAGCTAGCAATCCCATAGGTAACGGTATAAACCAAATTAGCGCATTTCCTAAAGTTGCTCCAATAAAAAATAAAGGAGTAACCTCTCCACCTTTAAATCCAGCGCCTAATGTAAATGAAGTGAATAGTACTTTTAATAAAAAATCGTATGAATTTAAATCAATGTTAAAAGCATCTACAATAGTTGGAATTCCTAAGCCTATATATTTAGTGGTTCCCATACTGTAAATTACAATTGCTAGAATAGCACCACCAATTACTGGGCGTAAAGGAGGATATTTTATATGTTTAGAAAATAGATGACTCCAAAAATGTGTAGATTTTGAGAAAAGCATAGCTACTAAACCAAAAATAATTCCTGCCAGTAAAGCCCATAATAAATTTACTGGATTCATTTCAGCAACAGTAGTAATGTTATAATGGGTATGAGATATATTCCAGGTGTCACAAAAATAATCAGCAAAAACAGCAGCCATAAAACTTGGAATAATAGCATCTAACCGAATACGTCCTAAAACCAGAACTTCAAGCGCAAAAATACCGCCTGCCAACGGAGTTCCAAATACCGATGCAAATCCTGCACTAATACCAACAATTAACACTATTTGCCGGTCTCTTTTTGATAATTTAAGCAGTTTGGTAAATCTATCAGCTACTGCGCCACCTATTTGTACGGCTGTTCCCTCTCTACCAGCTGAACCCCCAAATAGATGTGTTAAAATAGTACCAAATAAAACCAAAGGTGCCATTCTAAAAGGAATAATTTTGTTTGGTGAATGAAATTCTTCTAATAATAAATTATTCCCTTTTACAACACTATCTCCATACAAATGGTATGATAACCCAATAATAAAGCCACCTATAGGAAGTAAAGCGATCATCCAAAAATGTGCTTCTCTCCAATTGGTTGCCCACTCTAAACTCCACAGAAAAAAAGCAGAAATACTACCTACAATAGCGCCAATAAGTCCACATATGATGATCCATTTAACGAGATAAAATAGCGAAGGAATTTGTTCTATTGAAATTAGGAGTTTTTTTATGTTTTTAATTTTCATTGTTACCTTTTGTGAATATTTCTTCATTGACTAAAGTTATTTTTAGTTGAAGGCATTAGTTCCAGAGGAGCGGTTCAAGGCATTCCTATTTCTCAATAGCTATCAAATTTAAAACAAAAAATAAATTAACAAACTTTTTTTTTAATTTTTATCTGAAATGAGGCTTAATTTACAAGTGGGAGTTACCAATACATAACTTTTTTTGAAGTTTATAAATAAAAATAATGTAAATAAAAACAGGAAGCCGAAGCTTCCTGTTTCCTGAAGAGTTCACATGCACTCAATAATTTTCAACTAATTTTTCACATCATAAAATTGCTAAAACAATACTAAAACTAGTTTTCATTATTGAACGTGTTCAATTCTTCATTTCAATCGTTACTATTTTTCAATACTAACGGTTTATATTTTTAAAAACAGGAAGCCGAAACTTCCTGTTTCTGTATGAAAAAACTTTGGTAACCATCTGATATTGAAATAATCTTTCAACGAATTTTTACCTCTAAAAACTAGAATAATAAACCAAACCCATCAGTAAGCATCAAAAATTTTCTCATCTCCATTCAAATTGTTTAACAATTCAAATGTATATTTTGAGATTTATTTACTTTAAAGAACTTTTAATTAATGAAGCAAATGTAGTAGCTATTTATGCGTCACAAAATGAGGAATATCAATTTTTAGTATGATTGTTATCAGAATAAAGAATTTTATACAATTTAGACAACTTTGAGTACCGAAAAACAATTTTAAGGTTCTTGAGTTTTTTTGTTGAAATTCAGAGCATTTTCCCTTCAAAAAATAAATTAAAACCCTTTGTGCCTTATCTTTTAATATTTTACCTTTATCCAATTAAATTTAAAAGTCTGAAACGAGTATACTAATTAGCTTCTTTTATCAATAAATTATGAAGGGAGTTCTATATTCATTGGTGAAATAATAATAACCCGTTGGGTGCAATTCGTTTTTGATGTGAATTTTTCGTCAGTTCGAGTGATTTTCAATAGAAAATTGTATCGAGAATAGAAAAACTAGCATTAAAAACAGTTCTCGATACATTTTTGGCTTCATTTCATTGCTCAAAAAATACTCGAACTGACGTTTTTAATAATTACACCCAACGGGTTACAATAATAATAGTAAACAAAGTAAATATGAAATCAATATTAATAACTGGAGGAGCAGGATTTATAGGTTCAAATTTAATTGAATATTTGGTAGAGAAATACCCAGATTATCATATTGTAAATATTGATTTCTTAACATATGCGGGCGACTTGAATAATTTAAAATCGGTTGAAAAGGCACCTAATTATACGTTTATTAAAGGCGATATTTGTGATAGAGGTTTAATAGAGCGTATTTTTCAACATCATTACATCCATGGAGTTATTCATTTAGCAGCAGAATCGCACGTAGATAATTCTATTCATGAACCTGAAGTTTTTATAAAAACCAATGTAAAAGGAACATTCACTTTATTAGATGTTGCCTACAAATATTGGATGGAAAAACCATTTGTATATAAAAGAGGGTTTGAAGATAGTACATTTTTACATGTTTCAACCGATGAGGTATATGGATCTTTAGGGGAAACAGGATTGTTTACTGAAAATACTCCATATGCGCCAAACTCACCATATAGTGCTTCAAAAGCAAGTAGCGATATGATTGTGCGTAGTTATCATCATACCTATGGAATGCACACGGTAATTACCAATTGTTCAAATAATTACGGACCTAAACAACACGATGAAAAATTAATTCCAACGGTTATTAGAAAGGCATTAGCTGATGAAAATATTCCAGTGTATGGAGATGGAAAAAATATTAGAGACTGGTTATATGTAGCAGACCATTGTAAAGGAATTGATTTGGCGTACCATAAAGGAGCAACAGGTGAAGTATATAATATTGGAGGAAAGAATGAACAAAACAACAATTATATTGTTCATAAAATTTGTGAATTGTTAGATACACTCGTTCCAAAAGAAGGAACAAGCTATACAAATCAAATTACGTATGTTGAAGATAGAGCAGGTCACGATTTTAGATATGCCATTGATGCAACAAAAATTGAAACTAAATTAGGATGGAAAGCAGCTGAGAATTTTGATTCAGGAATTGAAAAAACGGTGCAATGGTATTTGGAGAAGTATAAGGTGAAGAGTGGGAAGTGAGTAGCAATCAATAGCCGTTGGCTTTAGCCAATGGAACGAAGAGAGAAGATAAAAAAGGCTTTAGCCAAAATAGAAGCGTGAAAAGCCCCTAGCCCCTAAAGGGGAATTAAAAGTGGGAAGTGAGAAGTGAGAAGTGAGAAGTGAAGTTTGATAATGAAGGAGGGTAATTTAAAGAAACAGATTGCCACAGTTATAGGCCTTCGCGCCGGCTGGCCCACTCACTAAAAATGTTTACAAAACATTTTTTAAACGTTCTGGCCTGCAATGACAAGAAATGAAAAAGTATGAATAAAGAAAACATAAAAATAGCAATAATTGGATTAGGATATGTAGGCTTACCCTTAGCGCGTTTATTTGCTACAAAATATCCAGTAGTAGGGTTTGATATCAATACCAAAAGAGTTGCAGAATTAAATTCGGGCACAGATTTTACTTTAGAAATTTCAGAAGACATTTTAAAAGCCGTATTAGTATCTGAAAATCCTGTCAACCAGATTAATGTCATTTCGAGCGCAGTCGAGAAAGGTGTCGAGGGGAAACAACCAACAGGTTTATACTGCACAACAAATATTGAAGCAATAAAAGACTGTAACTATTATATTGTAACAGTTCCTACGCCTGTAGATAAAAATAATAAACCAGATTTAACACCTTTGGTAAAATCGAGTGAAACTGTTGGAAAAGTATTGAAGAAAGGTGCTATTGTTATTTATGAATCTACGGTTTATCCAGGTGCAACTGAAGAAGTATGTATTCCAATTTTAGAAAAAACATCAGGATTGATATTCAATAAAGATTTTTTTGCAGGCTATTCTCCTGAACGTATTAACCCGGGAGATAAAGAGCACACCGTAGAAAAAATATTAAAAGTCACTTCGGGATCAACCATTGAAACAGGGCGAAAAGTGAATGATTTGTATGCGTCAGTTATTACTGCTGGTACTCATTTAGCACCTTCCATAAAAGTAGCAGAAGCTGCCAAAGTAATAGAAAACTCACAGCGTGATATTAATATTGCTTTTGTAAATGAATTGGCAAAAATTTTTAACATTTTAAATATTGACACACAAGCAGTTTTAGAGGCCGCAAGTACAAAATGGAATTTTTTACCATTCAAACCAGGCTTGGTAGGTGGGCATTGTATAGGCGTTGATCCTTATTATTTAGCACAAAAAGCACAAGAAGTTGGGTATCATCCTGAAATTATTTTAGCAGGAAGAAGAATGAATGATAGCATGGGAAACTATGTAGCATCTGAAGTAATTAAGTTATTTGTAAAAAACGACGTAGAAATTAAGAATGCTAAAATATTAGTATTAGGAATTACGTTTAAAGAAAATTGTCCAGATGTAAGAAATACCAAAGTGGTTGATGTAATTCAAAACTTAAAAGAGTTTGGTACAGAAGTTACGGTTTTTGATCCTTGGGCGAATACTAAGGAGGTGAAAAATGAATATGCCATTGAAACAGTTCGGAATATGCCTCAAAAGAAATTTGATGGAATTGTATTAGCTGTTGCCCATGAAGAATTTTTAACCATAGATTTTAACAAGTATTTAAATAAAAATGGCATTATTTACGATGTGAAAGGAGTGCTTGATTGTGAAGTGCAGGGGAAGCTATAGGGGTCTTGCAGTCTCGCTTTGCTCTTGTCTTGCAATCAAGGGGGTCTTGCAGTCTCGCTTTGCTCTTGTCTTGCAGTCCTGAGTCAAAGAAGAGTGAAGTGAGAAGGTATTAGGAAATAGTACCGACCGCACGACCGCACGACCGCAAGACCGCACGACTGCACGACAATAAATAAGACAGCACGACAATAAATAAGACAGCAAGACAGCAAGACAATAAAAAAGACCGCACGACCGCAAGACCGCAAGACAATAAATAAGACAGCAAGACTGCACGACAATAAGAAAGACGACAAAAAAAGAAAAGAAAAAGAAAAAATGGCTACAATTAAAGATTTTGAAGAATTAGAAGTTTGGAAATCCTCTAGAGTATTATCCAAACAGGTATATTTAGATTTTAAAGAAAATAGAGATTATGGTTTTAGAGATCAAGTTCAAAGATGTTCTGTTTCTGTAATGAATAATATAGCAGAAGGATTTTGTAGAAATGGGGATAAAGAATTTCATCAGTTTTTAAATATAGCGAAAGCTTCTTGTGGTGAATTAAAGAGTATGTATTATTTAGCAGAAGATATTGAATATATAAATAAGGACATAGCAAATGAAAGAAGATTGCAAGCATATCAATTAATGAATGGTATCGGTAAGTTTATGCAATACCTTAGAAATACAAGTAAAAAATAATTAAAAGGACAGCACGACCGCAAGACCGCACGACAAAAATATAAATAGATGAACATAACAGTAATAGGAACAGGATATGTAGGATTGGTATCAGGAACTTGTTTTTCAGAAATGGGAAATAGAGTAACCTGCGTAGATATTGATTCCCTTAAAATAGAAAATTTAAACAAAGGCATCATTCCAATTTATGAACCAGGGTTAGAACCGATGGTTTTACAGAATGTAGCAAGTGGTAACTTACATTTTACAACCAATTTAAGCAGCGTATTGGCAGACGCTGAAATTGTATTTATTGCCGTTGGAACTCCTATGGGAGATGATGGTTCAGCAGATTTGCAATATGTGTTGGCTGTTGCTAAGTCAATAGGTCAATCTATGCAAAAAAGGTTGGTAGTGGTAGATAAGTCTACTGTGCCAATTGGTACTGCAGATAAGGTAAAGGCTACCATTCAGCATGAATTAGATGAAAGAAATGTATCCATTGAGTTTGATGTAGTTTCAAATCCTGAGTTTTTAAAAGAAGGTGCAGCCATTCAAGATTTTATGAAACCAGATAGAGTAGTAATTGGAGCGGATAGTGACTATGCAATTGAAAAAATGAAGCAACTGTACGCACCATTCTCTATGTCGCATGAACGTTTTATTGTTATGGACATTCGTTCTGCGGAAATGACTAAATACGCTGCCAATGCCATGTTAGCAACTAAAATTTCTTTTATGAATGAAATTGCTAATATTTGTGAAAAAGTAGGAGCAGATGCCAATCAGGTACGTATTGGAATTGGATCAGATAGTAGAATTGGGTATAGCTTCATTTATCCAGGTGCAGGTTATGGGGGTTCTTGTTTTCCAAAAGATGTAAAAGCATTAAAAAAAATAGCTTCAGAATATAATTATGAAGCAAAATTGATTACTTCAGTAGAGGAAGTAAATGACGCACAAAAGTTAGTAATTGCTAATAAAATAGTAAAACGTTTTGGAAAGGATTTAACAGGTCTTACTTTTGGAATTTGGGGATTGGCATTCAAGCCAGGAACCGATGATATGCGTGAAGCACCAGCTATTTATATAATAAAAGAATTGGTAAAAAGAGGCGCTAAAATTAAAGCGTATGATCCAAAAGCAATGGAAGAAGCAGCTCATTTTTATTTAAAAGATATTGAAAACGTGTTATATGTAACTTCAAAATACAAAGCTTTAGAAGATACAGATGCTATGGTATTATTAACCGAGTGGAAGGAATTTCGTTCTCCAGATTTTGAAGAAATAAAAAACCTGTTGAAGTTTCCTGTTATTTTTGATGGTCGTAATCAGTATAATATTTTTAATTTAGCTGAAAAAGGCATTGAGTATTTTCAGATAGGAAAAGAATGAGTCTTGCAGTCTCGCTTCGCTCTTGTCTTGCAGTCCTGAGGCAAAGA
>TARA_R110001583_G_scaffold73532_1_pt1 | contig 27659 bp, 36 predicted proteins | sample TARA_R110001583 | Tara Oceans TARA_R110001583 (sample SAMEA4398432) | marine metagenome | biome: Polar Biome; feature: [MES] marine water layer (ENVO:01000295) within the mesopelagic zone...; material: water (ENVO:00002006), including particulate matter (ENVO:01000060) such as...... | reverse complement strand
TTAGTGTCGCGATAAGTTGCCGGACATTGTGCAACCGGGCGGCCCCCCGGGGTGGTGGTTCTGCGAGCGTTAAAAGCGGCGGGCAATACAACCGCGACCGGGCCAATGTCCAGCGCCGCGAGTTCGTCCGCGTGCTCGAGGTTGTTCGCCGATAGGTTAACGGTAAACCCGGCGGCGTTAGCTTTACGAATTGCGGCGGCGTTACGCTTCCGGGCCGGGCTGTAATGGGTGAACGTGAAACCGCGCTTTCCATCGTTTGCCGCGACGATAGCGGCAAGCCCGGCGGAGTCGATGCGCTCGCCATCGCCCGGCAAGTCGCCCGCTTGGTTATGCCTCCAGAATTGCCCGGCGGGAAGCGCTGCAACGTCCGCACAAAATTCCTCGAGCGTGCCCCCGCGCTCGCCCCGGGTTACTTCGTCCCACCGGCCCTTGAGCGGGTAGCCGTCGGCATAACAGCCCGCGCCCTTAAACGGGCACGCCGCCGGGCATGTTTCGGCGCTGGTAGTACTAACCGGAATCGGGCCGGTTTTCGAGTTGCGCGATTTACGGGTTAGAGAATAGTTCGCCATTGATTCGACTCCTTGTGTTATAGGACTTGTCTTATACCTCCGCGCCTATCATAGCGCAATAAGAAAAACGCCCGGCACGGAGCCGGGCGCTTCTGTTGGTGGTGTTCGGGCAGACTAAACGGACAAAAGCTCGAGCGCTTTAGTGTGCGCCTTAGTTTTAAGCTTGCCACCCGTGCCGTCGCCGAAAAGATTCGACGCAATGCCATGATCCGCGCCCCGGTTTTTAGTCGGGCGCTGATCGGCCAGCCAAGTGACGGTGTTCAGCGCACCCCATAAGGTGCCGCGTGCCGACTCCATATCATGGCCCGGGTTGATACCGGGGGCCGGAGCGTTTGCAACGTCGGCGGGAAGATCAACGGCGACGCCCCGGGCGATCTGATCCAGTCGATCGGATACATACAGCGCAACGTCCGCAGCGTTATCCTTCCCAACCGGGACGAAGTCCTGACCGCGATGGAACGCCATCGCCCGGCGCACCGCGACACTGTGCAGGACGCGCCCGGAGTCGTCGGTCTTTTCCTTACCGCCGAACACGCCCCGGAAATACTCGAGCAACTCGGCGTCGGTCATAGCGCGGGTCGCCATGCGGCGGGCGCTATTAGCGAACACGCCGAACTTATCGGCGTTGAGGCCCAGCGCGGTTTCAACCGCGTCCGGGTCAAACGACACCCGGTGATCGTGGCGCTCACAATCGGTTCCCTCGGCAAGCGCGGCGGTCAGAGTGTTATTGCAGACCACCCGGGTATTCACGGCGGTAAACAAGTTGGCCTCGCGCCCGGTGTGGGAAAGGCTGAACAGGGGCCGCGACGTAATCCGGTCCTCGCCCGGCAAGACGGCGTCGGCATCGGCCTCGAGCTGCACCCATATTTTGGCCCCGCCGAACAAAGCCCCGGCGGTCACAATCTTATAACCGTGACGGCGGCGGATGTTATCGGCAAGGTCGAGCGCCTCGGCGTTCTGAACAGGACGCCATTGTCCGGCGATGTACGGTCCGACCACAGCCCCGGTGTCGGTCCGGGCAATGTGGAACGAGTCATCAATTGCCGTGCCGTCCGCTTTGTGGTTTGGCGAAACCTCGATCTCGTAATTCAGGCCAGCAGCCTCCGCCCAGATATCGATGTCCGCGCTGGGAGCGACAATCTGCGGGCGGGTCTCATTGGCATGCCACGGCGGTTGATCGCCGATTAGGTAGGCCATTGCGACGCGACCATCTGCGGTAATATCAAGTTCATGTGCCATTGGTTTGTCTCCTTGTTGACATGCGGCGGAAGTGCCGCACCCATGTTCTCGCACATAACCGCATGCCGCACAACCCCTCTTCTCAATAAAACAAGCGCCGCTCGAGGCGGCGCTAGTTCTCACACAAGGAAACGGGTTGTTATCGGCGTCTGCGACGGCGGACCGGGCGGTTATTAGCCCGGCGGGCTAGATCATCATAATCTGAGCCGTAGAGCAGGCGGCCAATTAACGTAAATAAAAACATGCGTCCGTCCTTTCTTAGAACAGGTTGAAGGTAAGGTCATACAGGTACAGGTACGACACAAAAGCGACCGCGGAGAATAGGATTGTCACGATATTTTGCAGCCGTTCAACGGCGCAAAGAGGAAGGGGTTCTTTCATCGGGCCATCCACTCTTCAAATGTGGGAAGGGGCGCTCCATTGCGGGTGATGTCGCCGCCCTTTCCATCGTCGGCGCAGTGCAGGAAGATTTCGAACTCGTCTTCGAGCGTACCGCGTTGCCTAGTCTGCCAGTTGGCGTGGGGGGTAAGACCGGTTTTGGGCCGGGTTACAAAAAACGGTTTTGTCATGTCCTGACTCCTTTGTTAGTGGGACTATGCGTTTTTATCGGACCCCGGCCCAAAGATCAACCGAAAAATGTTCGCCCAGTTTACAGGCTCCTCCTCGAGCACTGCCGGGTTGACCTTATCCAGACCCTCCATTCGGAGATCGACGGCCTGCCGGGCAGGATACAAGTAGACTTGGGCGGGGTCGGTCATCACCCGTTGCCGCTTCACCAGTATCCAGCAGGACGCGTGCTGGTGCTTAGTCAGGAAGGACACCTGATGCGGGCGGAGCTCTACCGCATGGTTTGTGGTTGCTTTGAGTTCTATAAGATGAAGACCGCCTTTGGCGTCACAGATCATCAGATCGGGAACTCCCGGCATCGCCCACGTTTCTATCCTCGTCGGGATCAACTTGGTCGAGTACCTCTTCATCGCCTCCTTCACCTGACGATAGAATCCGCTTTCTCGCTTTAGAGCGGTTTGAGGCATTTGGTTCGGACTCCGGGGTAACATCGATGGTGATCGGGGCATAGCTCTGTTTAATCTCCTCCAAGGCCCGCATGACTTCGTCCTTCGACATCGAGTCAATGCTGCCATGTCTGATCTCAGACTTACTAACGTAAATATCTCCCTGCGCCTGACCGCGCCGATACTCGGCCTGTACCGCCGCGCTATAAGCGCCGCTCTGCAAGGCCATGTCCCGGATGGTCTGAAGATCACGAAGGTGGCGGCGGTAGCTCACGCCATACTTCTCATCAAGCTCGGCCCGGTATTCACGGATTGCCTTGCAGACATGCGGGGAGATGTGGGGGTTGGTGAGCTCATAAGCTCGGGTATGGGAAGCGCCCGCGCTGTACCCCGCATTGATGGCCGCCTCACGCATTGTGATCTGGCCGTCCTTGGAAACAAGCTCCTTCACGAAGAGCTCCTGTTTCCGGGTCAGAGGGCGGTCAATAAGATCTCGGCTCTTGGCCTTGTGAGGTCGGTTTTTCATCAGCATCCTGTGGGCAGTTAATTGGCGTACATCCTATACCAAGCCCCGTCCCGGTGTATATACTCTGGAAATTTAAAAGTATTTTTTTTCGGCTCAGATGCCATTAAGCCCGATTTGGGTTCTACATATGGTTACATTATTGTATTCAAGGTGTAACCGTTAATATGTACCCTAAGAATCTATATATTCTATACAGTTACCTATACTGGTTACACGGTTACACTGGTTACGGGTAGTTTATGAAAAAATAAAAAAAATAATCTCAGAGCCCTATATAACCGTTACCGTTTTTTGTAACCCGGCCCAAATACCCCGGTTTTGGGTTTAACCCTTTGATCCTGCGTGTCTTTCTCGTTTTTGGAACTACTCAGAAGAACCGTGGGCCGTGGTTAAAGGTTACTGGTTAGTTAATGAAGATCACAGGCCTTTGTTTATCGGTGACTGTTTTTGCCCCGTCGTACCCGATCATCCACACGCTGTCGTCGTAGAAATAAGAGTAGGTGTCATCGTTTAGAAGAACTCTAAACCTGCCGGTATCGGCGCTACCCTCAAGCGTACCTTGAACCGATATCTGCGGCTCGAAGTTGTTCCGTAGCTGGTCTCGGTCTTTAACCCAAGAAACGCAAACGGCTCTGCCGATGAACTCGGCAATCATCCCGGCGGTAACTTCACCACCTGATGGAAACGCAACGAAAGATTTTTCTTTGCTCATGGTCGACTCCTTGTGTGAGAGGCCCACGGCTCATCCGAGTAGTTCCGATTTACGATGTCCAACAGCGGGGCGCTTTTGTCGCCTCTTCTTATTATGTCCCATTTTAGCGCATATCATCGATTCGGTATACATCTAATTATCCCTTATTTTTCAATGACTTATGGGACTTATCCACAGGCCCCTAAATTAGAATAATTCCATGTGTTGGGGTCAGGGGGTTTTATGTTGCACTGCACCATAGAAGAGCTTATATCATTATAGAAGGAGATTACTGACATGCTTTTTTTTGCTGGCATCACGCTCGATGCTTTTATTTCGGACCACGGTTACCGGCGTTGGATTGCTGGTTTGTGGTCTTCCATTAAAAAAGGGGTAATTGCTTATGGAACCGCTCGTGCTGAAAACGCTATTCGGCACCATCACGTTTTCTAAGGATGGTGTTTCGTTTGATGGCCTGACGTTTAGTTGGGACATCAAGGCAAAGTAAAAGGGGGCCTCGCGGCCCCCTTTCGTTTACCCGTTAGTTTCTTCTTCCATTTTGCGAACCACGCGGGACAGCTTGTAATGGGCATACACCAGCTTCTGGTATTCTGACATGAGCATGTCGCCGTCGCATTCCATCATCATCAGAACCGGGCTTTTTAAAAGCTTGTTTAACCGCCGCAGGAACTCAAGGACGCTAACCTCTTCTTCGTGTTCCCACATCACCGTGCCGAAGATCTTTCCTCGACAACGTTTGCAACCGGGGATCTGTTCTTTAGTCTTGGTCATTTTTTGACTCCTGTGTTGTAGACGCAGACACGTTAGGTCTTACTATGGGATAATGTCAACCCCAATCAGGACGAGCTTTTTTAACGTCGTCTGCGATCACCGTGTTGCACGATCCGCAAACCACTTGATTCGCACCAGCGTAAACTCGCCCACGCGTTAGTTGCCCGCAGAAATCGCAAGGCACGAGGTCCGTGTACCAAGGTTTGTAATCTACGGGTGTGTTCATGTGTCCTTCTCCAGCGGTGACTTTCCAAACATTCGAAAGGTTTTCATTGGAAAGTGCGCGACGGGTTCTCGTAGTACGGTCTCACGCAGCCTCTTTATCCGCCGAGAAGACCACTTGGATAGGCTTGGCGGGTTTGTTAGTGTTTTTCGGCATGACAACAAGATCGAACGTGGAGGTGCCGGGCATACGACGATGAAAGAGCCAAACGGCATCCTGCTCGGCAAGCCTCACGTATTTGCGAAACATGTCCTGTTTTTCCAGATGTTCCAATCGGGGTTTGCCAAACATGCGTTCTGCAAACTCGCGATGCACGTCCCATTCGATAGGGCCGCTCCTGTAGCTACGGTGCCCGATTGCCGTCCACTCGTTTGGGTGGAGGTTTAAAAGGTTTACGTTTTCCATAAGACTGCCTTTTCATCTTTTACTTTTGCGTCATCGAAAACCGCGCCGGTTTCATTCCATTTATCTTCAGCAGCCTGCATCTCTTTTTGGCGCTGGATATCTGTGCGCTCGTAGTGACCCATGTTGCCCGGAACATAAGCCGGGTTTTTGTTTTTGCGATCCAAATCCCGTTGGCGGCTTTGCATGCCCGTCTCATCGATCCAATCGGTCTTATCGACGGGGCTTTTGCATGAAAGACAGACCAGCGCGTCCCAATCGAAATGAAAAACGTGCGACCCGTGCAGGCAACGGGGGCAGGAAATATCCCGCCCGTTTACGCCCGCTCGCGTGTATTGGTTTACGAACATGATTTTTGATTTTTCTTCAGCCACTTGTCTCCTCCCTCGTTAAGGTGGTTCCACACCTCAAATTCTTTGATGTTCAAGGTTTTGGCAATGTCCATCGTGTTCTTGCGATAGACGTAAAACATGCGACAGACAACGTCGCTAGGGCGGTCATCTTGCTGCCAAGGCATTTTCCACATCCGGCGCTTCCTCCATATGAGAGACGTTGATGACATGGATGGGCGTGCTGACGCCTTTCACGTGCATACTGTCTGCTACGACGGTGTGAGCAAACCACAGGTCGCCGTCCACTTGCTGCACCAACCGCCACATTCGGTTGTTGGATTGCATGTAAAGTTTTCCGGGGATCAATGTAATTTCTCCTTATCTGAATGGTAGATGTAGTTACTGTCCAGTATGGCGCGGGCATGGTGCAGGGAAGCCGCGATCAATGTCATAATGTCTTCGGCATCGTCCAACGCCATGAGGATCTCAAGACAAGCCCCGGTGGTGATCCCCGCAAGACGCGGGGACTCCGGTAAATCTTCCAGTCTTTTCGACAAATCAATCATTTCACTCATTGCTTTTGCATAAGCTTCCTTCTGATCGTCGTCCTCGTCATCAAAATCGATCACCCGCGCTGTATCCTCTCCCATGCTGCGAGCATTTCTATCCTATCTTTTTTTGACAAGTCGTCCCGCTTGAGGGAAGATTTTATCAGATTGTCCATCTGAAGGCAGGCCTGTGGCCACGGCATGCTTGAGGCAAGGTTCAGCACAAGTTTCGCTTCGTATATTTCGTCTAGTTCGTCTAGTTCTTCTTCTATGAGGCGTTTGGCAATACTCATTAAAAAAACCTCCGAGGTCGTAACTGGTTAAACACACGTCGCAGAACGTAAGAACGCCCTACGCTTAGAAAGAAATAAACGGCGGTGATTTGGGTTGCTTCGACCGGGCTGGGCTCTAGACCAAACAGGGGCAGGCCCCAGTATGTAAAGCACCAAGAGACCACCAAGCCGACCACGGCGTTAGTATGGGCCTCCATTAAACTCATCATGCGGGACTGCATAACTCCTCCTCTGGTTTATGGAGGCAGCGTAGATGCTGTATGCGAGTATGTCAAACAAAAAGAAACGACCCCCAAAGACAAGGGGGCCGTTTCAGATTCAACAAGGAGTCAACAAGGAATCATGCTGTACGACATGAGTAAACGTGTCGTAGGACTCAGCTTGAGTATCCTATATCAACGCATTCATGGGTGCAATCTAAAAATACCTCTGTATAATTTTTTTATGCATAACATTCGGCGCGGGACGATTGGAGAATTGATCTGCGCTCTCAAGCTCATGAAGCTGGGGGTGGACTGCTCCATTGTGAACTACAACGAAGTGGACATCATAGCCGAGGTCCGTGGGCAGTTGCTCCGGATTCAAGTCAAATCCTCCGTTGTAAAAAAAGATCGGAAGACGCTTTACTATCATTTCTCCACGAACTCGGGTGCAGAGAAAAGGCCTTTGGAAGCATCGGGCTCGGATATCGTAGCGCTGGTCGCCGCAGACACAGAGCGCGTCATGTTCAAGACCACCGCTTCCGTGAATAAAAAAACCGCTCGTGTACGGGCGGATGTTTTTCGGGACGATAATTTAGAAGAAGATTCGTGGGCCGCGGCTATTGAAGCGATGTCTCTTCCTTGATCTCGCCCCACCCCCCGCATGTTTCGCACTCGACCCACTTCACACGGACCTCGGTCCACGGGTCAGGGCCGTAGCCGCCCACCTGATACTCGTCTTCGACCCTTCCTATGCCACCGCAGTCCGGGCATTCGATATCAACCATCGGCTCTTTCCCATTTGTAGAAGATGTGGTCGTTGATACGGACCACTCGTCGATCATGCGTTCCCCACTCTGGGTAAACGTAATGAGCATGGTAATGCGTTGCGCCCTCGGTCGGATCGTCTGATCCTCCGGCAAGGGCTTTTAATGCAATGTTGTAAGCTCGCTTGTAAGCCTTCTTGTCTTTCGGTTCGTCGCTCTTGCCGTCGCAATAGTAGCTGAACTGGCATCGGTGCTTGACAGGTATGTCCGGGTTCCACCTGTACCGTGGCCCCTGCTCTACGACATCACAGACGTTACCCGGAAACCGCGCGTCATGGACCCTGTTTAAAATTACATGCGCGACGGCTTGCTGGCCAACGCGGGGCTCTCCCCTTGCCTCAAAATAAACAGCCGTGGCTAGGCACACCACCATTGCTTCAAGCATTGGTGGCGACCCACACCACGGCGTATATCGCTAGTTTAAGCGCGGCCACTGCCACGATTGTCTCAATCATCCTTGACCCCTGTATTTTTTGAAGTTGCGCCGCTGGTCCTTGCTTTTAGGACGAGTGCGAGTGCTGTTCCCAATCGTAGTCTTCTTCTTGACTGGGACAGTGTAAACCGGACCTGTGGTCTTCTTAGCCATCCGGGTTATGTTCCTTGAAGTCTTTGTGCATAATCTTTAGCTGACCACTGATCGTGCGGCCCTGCCTCTTGGCCATCTCTTTAATGTCGAGATAGACCTCGATAGGAACCAGAACAGACTTCCATTTGGTGGTATCCATACTTCACCTCCTTTCGCCTGCGAATATATACGATAAGTTAGTTAGCGCAAGACAAAAAAGACCCCGCCGAAGCGAGGTCAGTTTAAGGGAGGAGCCAGCAGGGGAGCGTTATTCCGCTTCACCCCAGCTTGCGCCTATTTCTATATCACACTGCGCCGGAACTTCCAACGGCACGGCGGCCTTCATAATGTTAGATATCTCTTCAGCTTCTTCCAGACCAGACACCGACATAGCGATCTCGTCGTGCACCTGTATCAAAGGCACGCGTCCCGTGGCGTATATATCGACCATCGCTTTCTTGGTCATGTCAGCAGCGGACGCTTGGATCAGGCGGTTGAGAGCTTTGTAGGTGTACGCCCGCTTGAGTCGGGTAGTCTCGCCGTACTCCTGCACGGCTTCTCGATATGGCAGCGCCTTGTTCATGGCAAAAGTATCGGGCTCCCAAAGATCGAAGCGGCACTTGCGACCGAGGATAGATCGTATCGATCCGCTGCTACTTCGGTCGTTCAACCTGTTCATCACCCCGTTCATCAGACCTTTCACAAACGGCACCCGGTCATGGTACTGGCGAACGAGGGTTTTGGCTTCATCGACGGGGATGTCTAGCTGTTCAGAAAGCTTGTTGACGCCCATGCCGTACATCATGCCGAGGTTAATGATCTTGGCCTGCTTACGCGGGATTTTTGCCATCTCAGCGACCATCGTGTGAAAGTCGGTGTCGGGGTCCGTGCTATATGCCTCGACAAACCCTGCCGCGCCGGACAACTCTGATCCGCGACTCCTGCCGTAGACGTGCGCGTAGTGAACCAAGATCCGTGGTTCCTGCTGCGAGTAGTCAATAGCTGCCCACTCCTGATCTTCTTCCGGCAGGAAGAGCGACCGAATCATGGGGCCCAACTCTGGATCGCGGGCCGGGATTTGTTGCAGGTTGGGATTGTTCATCGAGATACGACCCGACACCGTCCCGCCATTGTCCGACCGGATCTGGTTGATGTGCGCGTGGATTCTTCCATCATCGTGACAGTGGCTGAGAATGGTGTTGATGAAAGTACCGCTGGTCTTGTTGAGGTTACGCGCCTGCGTAATCAATCGGGGAAGTTCGTGCGGATGGTCTGAAAGAAACGCCTTCGTGAAAGAAGGCGCACCCTTTTTAGTTTTGGGGTAGGGGACACCGATTTTGTCGAAAGCTTTTGCCAAGGACTGGGCCGCCCAAATTTCAACATCATTGCCCGCAACTCGCCGTATTTCTTTAAGGACATTTTTCTCTTTTTTCAAAAGGTAATTACGCGTCTTTTCCACCCGGTCGAGATCGACCCGGACACCCCGGAACGTCATGTCAACCAAACAGGGCAAGAGATCAAGTTCAAGGTTTGCGATAGGCCAGAGCTCTTCCTTGCTAAGTTCCGAGGAGAACCGTCCCCAGAGTTCTAGGGTGAGCTCGGCATCAGCTTGTGCGTAAGGCCCGACAAACTGGGCGGGCATTTTCCACATCTCGGATTTGGGGTCTAGCCCAAACTCACGAGCTGCCGCTATCAGAGCTTTCTCAGACTTGGTCTTGTTGAGGTAGTCGTAGGACAGAGCATTGAGTGAGTAGCTGAAACGGTTCTCGTCTAACAAAGATGCAATCAGCATTGTGTCTATCACGCGACCGTTGATGGCGAAGCCCATCTGCTTAATCCAGCCCATGTCGTATTGGGCGTTGTGCATGATCTTATCAGCGGGGCAGTCAAATACTTTCTTAAGCCATTTGTTCACCAGACGTTTATCGAGGTTGCCGCCGCCCAGATGATTGATGGGCAGATACCCTGCCCAGTCTTCTGTTGCGACAGCGTAACCGACAACCTCGCCGTTGCCGGTGGGCCAGCCCGGCCCGTTCTTTTTTAGGTCCGGGTCGCGTGTCTCAACGTCAATCGCAATCTTCTTCGCGTCAAAGATGTCGGGTAGCTCGGACGGGGGCACCCATTCACTTTTCGGCACAAACATCCCCATCTGCAAGGAGGCCATCAGTCTTCTCCCCCTAGCGCGGCATATCCGCAAATATCTACCCAGCTATCCTCATGTTCTGGCGTGACAATCAGGCGAGCAAGTTTTACAGCAACCATGCACTGATACACCTGAGACACGGAGATGTCTTTTTCCAGCAAGACTGACCACAGGATCGATATTCGCTCGTGATTATCGAAAGCTTCCCCATAAGCTGTAGCGCGAGGTCCGTTAATAAGCTCTTTGGCGGTCTCCAAAATTTCATCGCGCTTCATATAAGGTAACTCCGGTTTAAATCTTCGGGTTCTACAAAATAAAGATTTTCACGTGTTCTTGTTACGCCAACATAAAACACGCGGTGCAGATCATCGGCATCAATAGCTGCCGCAGCCTCTGCCGCGGGGGAAAGGTCCGTGAGCAGTACGACGTTGTCCGCCTCACCGCCTTTTGATCCGTGAATCGTGGACACTGTAACGCGGGGCTCGGCATTAAACTTCTCACCACGCCGGAGCATGGCGACAATGTAAGCCCGCTCGTTATCCGGGATCAGGTCCATAGCTTCGTGCCAGATGGATTCCGGATCGGCTAATAGGCCGTGATTATCAATCAGATCTGGCATGGTTAGTTGGTCGCTGTCCTCAACACCCGGCAACTTTTTAAAGCCCCGTTCTACGCGGGTCTTTGTACTCATGAGAGAGTATACACACCTAGCTTCTTCACCGCTAACGGCGGTTCCTTTTCTCAGGCGTTCCCAAGCATTGACCGCCGTGCTGATCTTGTCAGAGATGGACCGTCGTCCGCGGTCGTTGAACAGGACGCCCATGCCTCGCAATTCTTGTGACAGAGGCGAAAGCATGTAGCCCGCTTGCCCCATGATGAGCCAAGAGCCGTGGCTCATGTCCAGTTCTGCGAGGCCCGAGATCTGCGCCACCCGGCCCCTTTCCTTTCGCGGGTTGTACTCCTTGCGATATCGACGGTTGATGCGGTTGGCGATACGCTCCGCGACCTTGTGCACAGAGCTGGGGACACGATAGGACTGCGCCAGAATTTCTGCTCCGCCGGGCAAGTTGATGAACTGCTCTACGTCGGCTCCAGCCCATCGATAGATGGCTTGGTCGTCATCTCCCGCGCAATACATGCGCTCCGACTTTTTGTCGAGAATGTGTGCGATGTCCCACTGGAGCGGAGACAAGTCCTGCGCCTCATCGAGGAAGGTCAACTGAAAATGCGGGCAGCACTGGTCGGCGTTCGCAATAAACTGACTCAACATATCCGTGAAGTCGTACATCTCGAATTTTTCTTTGTAGGCCGTAACACTCTCGTCAACATATTTTACAAGGTTCCAATCAGCGTACAGGTTGCTATTGTTATACTCGTCTCGCAACTTGGTCTTCTTTAGACGCGCCAGATTTATCAGGGACAAGACCGGATCGTTTATTTTGCTGGAGAAAGTGTCTCCGTCGTTGTCTTTGCCGTCCACGTTCTGAAAGCGGTGCCCTATGACGCCGCCCAGTTCCCTGTAGTTCGAGGGCTGCATGACCTCTTCTGATCGGATTCCAACCTTCGACAAGGCTAGACTATGTAACGTGCGAAAGTGACTCAAATCCTCGTCGGGATTGAGGTTGAACCGCTTTGCGGCCCGTTCTTTTGCTTCGTTTGCCGCCTTACGTGTGAAGGCAAGAAAAGCAATGTCCACGGGGTTGACGCCCCTCTCAAGAGCATCATCCACCATGTTAAGAAGCGTCGTCGTTTTTCCCGTTCCCGGCGGTCCGAATATCCGAAACATTTTTGGCCCTTTGCTTGGCTACGATTTGTCTCACCCGTTCCCGAGTAAGACCGTATTTTTTCCCTATAGCGGACAAGGTCATAAGCTCTTCCTTCCACAAACGTAGAATCTCTTCATCGCGTTCCATTAGAACGGCACCTCTTCGCTCTGGAAGTGGGGAGCTTCAATATCTACGTCGGACACCTCGAACGAGGGGACGGCCCAAACGCGGACGGACCGACCTTTGATCTTCATCACTATGCTCTCTCCATGTATGTCGCGTAATCGCTGGGCAATTTTGTGCGTCTTCAGTTCAAAGAACTTGTTCTTCTTGAGGTGCCCTTCAAAGTCACGCAGGCGGAAGTAGGTCGTGCCGCGCTCCTCGTCGGTCCACGGTCGGCGCAACAAGATCTCTTCCTTGTCCTGCGCCTGCTGTAGGTGACGGCAGAACTCTTCAAGGTAGTCGTAGAATTGACCGTTGATGCTGGCGTCCTGCGCGACTTCCATGATGGCGCTTTCGTTGTCTCGCATCTCCGACATCAGAGTGCTGATCCGGGTCTCCCAGTTCTGCTTGCTCATGGTCATGGGCATCTGGTTTAGCTGCTCCATGCAAGCTTTCTGGAAAGCGGGCTGGTTCAACAGCCCTTCGGTGTCGAGCTCCAACGGCTCCCCGCTCAAATCCAAGAACCACACAGGCGGTGTCGAATTGTATTTTCGGAGGTTGGCTACAGCGGCACCCTGCATGGCGGCACCCACCCCAAACTTGCGCGTCATGCATAAAGCTTTGTCGCAGTGGGCGTTGATCGGAGCATCGTTGCATTTGTAGACGTAGTCCTTTCTACCAAGCTGCTTGGCAATGACGTTGACTTCGTTCAGCGGCAGCGGGGGTTCTAAATACGTTAGGTTGTAGGTAAGGATTTCTGTTTCCCATGTGTTGGGATACGCTTTCCGGAGGTACACGCCGATGTTGAACAGGCCGTTGTTTCGACCGCCTTCGCTGATCTTGTTCTTGAATAAGATTTGCAAGCACGGCGGGGCTCCTGCCCAGTTCGATTTTGGATCGTCCTTAATCTGTAACGCCGTAACCTGTTCAGCCGTCTGGACGTGTTCCCCGTACAACGCAAAAAACTCTTCCAGCGTAGCCGCGGTGCCGTCTTCGTTAATGCCGTAGCGCATGCCGTCTTCTGAGTTAAAGTACGGCAGGTTAAGGAAGTTGCCTACGTCACCACGATCCAGATGGAGCTTGACCTGCTTCGGGAAGATTTCACTGCCACCATATCCGAGGGCCGCGGACACTTGTTGAAGCGTCGTCTGCATGTCCTTCGCATCGATTGGCGTGACGGTGAACAAAAAGCAGTGTGCTCCGCCGGACTTACTGCGACAGACAATAAGGGGCAGCTTCATGCGCCGGATTTTCTCGACAAGAAGCTTGTGGTCGAGCGGGTACTGATCGATGTCGATACAGCCCCAGCGACACTGGTTGTTCTCGTCAATAGGAATTATTCCGAGCGACCGCTTGCCCGCTAGGTGCTCCTCCCAATGCGCCAAGGTCCGTGGTTCGCGAACAATAAACGCATCCCCGGTGTTCTTGCCGTTGGCAGCTTGCTTCTTTATTTCAAATGTGCCGTGCGCCAACTGTAGTCCATCAAATATGGACTGAAACTTTTCTGAAGACATTATAACCCCTTGAGAGTGGGGGCGGGGACTAGCCCCGCCCACCTGACTAGAACGGAACGTCGTCGGACTGCGAGGAGACGCTACTTTCGTTCTCGTGCTTCACGACGACATCGCCGGAAAGCACGCTCTCAGAGAAGGTTTTTGCGCGGGCATAGACCGACGCCTCTTCAACCGGTCCAACTCGGCTGATGTCCCAGCCGTGCCAAGATCCCTTGCTGTTCTCTTCAGACACGCTTTTCAAGTGATACACGTGACTGAAACGAGGCGGGGTAAAAGGACCGTTCTTGCCCTGCATGGTCAGCGAAGAAATCATCGAGTTCCACTTGCGGCTTTTCTTGAGCTGCGTGGACTTCATCGCAATGAGCGCGGTTTCGACAGAGCCGTCTTCACCGACGATCATAACGAAATGCTGATGCGTCTCCTCAATGTACTCACCATTACCGCCGACAACGTATTCCTTGTTGTCTTCCGACGAACGCTCGGTCTTGGGGAGGTCCGGAGCTCCCGGTGCGTAGATCGCCTGCGGCGCTCCGCTGCCAGAACCCCGCGGTGCCCACTGAATAAACCGACGCATGTAGGCGCAGGGGATGACGTTCAGCCCCTCTTTGCCCTTGTACACCGTGTTGTTGACGGTGTTAAAGATGTCACCCTTCCGGGCCTCTTCCATCTCATCGAGAATGGGATCAAGACCGGACAGGATTTTAAGAAACGGAAGCGCGAGATCTTCAACGCCCATGTTCTCCATACCTGCGCCAGCGTCGGCCTCGAACATGCCGGGGTCAAACGCTGCTACTTCGGTCTTCTTCTTTTCTGCTACTGCCTTGCCAGCCATATTATTAGCTCCTCTTAATTGTTGCACGTTGTCCGACCCAAGCGCCGAACATATCCATCGGGAATGAATCCCCGTTTTCGACACGCTCACGAACAAAGGCCCGGAGTGTCTGCGGGTGTATGCCCGTCTTCTGGTCCGGAACGTAACCCTCCGTTTCGCAGAAGGCCCGGAAGGCCGACGCTTTATCGTCCTCGCCGCGCCCGAACTCAACACCGACCGTGTTCTTGATGATGTCGTCATACCCCTTCTCCCTCAACCATTCGTAAGCTCGTTCACGTTCAGCCACGGGAATAGAAGCCCCGTAAGTCTGTTTAATCTCGACGGTCGATCCGTCATCGAGCGATAGTTTTGAGAGGCCCATCTCTGCAAAGACGGTGGGCAGGTCTTCATCCGTGAGCTTCAGAAGTTCGTGCTTCTCCTGCTTGAGTTCTTGTTCAAGCTGAGATACCCTTTCTTCCTTGTCTCGGATACGACGGGCGATGGAAGCTACGTTTCCAAGTTCGCCCTGATCGATTTTTTCGACGGAGGAGGCAACGGTACTTTCGAAGTCCTCTTCCATCTGTGACAGTAGGTCACTCATTTACTTCTCCTTCGTGGTTAAAGGATCCTTTCGGTCCTTGACATTCCCTGATATAATTGGATATGTAGGGATGGTCAACCACTTTTTTCGAAAGAGCCATGACATATCAATTTGAGACAAAGCCGTTTGCCCATCAGCTCCGGGCGTTTGAAGATTCGTGGGCCGCGGACTATTACGCGTTGTTCATGGAAATGGGCACAGGAAAAACGAAGGTAGCTATTGACACCATCGCCGCGCTGTATGAATCCGGCGACTTAAACGCAGCCTTAATCGTGGCTCCGAAGGGCGTTTACGACAACTGGGTAAAGGGGGAGATCCCGGTGCATATGCCGGGTCGGATAGACCGGCTCGTTGTCCGTTGGATACCCGCGAAAACAAAAAAGTTCGAAGAAGAGCTTGAGGGGCTATCGGATCTTGAGCCCAAACATCTTCGCATGTTCGTGATGAACGTGGAAGCGCTTTCGACGCCTCGTGGGGCCCGCGCTGCGTATGACTTTTTGAAGCGTTATCCCAACAACATCATGGTTGTGGACGAATCAACGACAATAAAAAATCGCACCGCGCAGCGTACCAAGAACATTGTGACCCTCGGCACTTATGCCAAGTATCGTCGCATCCTGACAGGGTCGCCTGTCACGAAGAGCCCGCTCGATCTCTACAGTCAATGCATGTTCCTGTCGGACCGTGCGCTGGGGTTCAAAAGCTACTTTTCTTTCCAGAACCGCTATGCCGTTGTTCAACGTCGCACGATGGGCCCGAAAGCTTTCCAAGAAATCGTAGGTTATCGTCGTTTGGACGAATTGTCAGAGAAGCTCGACACGTTTAGCAACCGCGTTCTGAAGGAGGATTGTCTGGACCTACCAGACAAGGTTTACATCCGCCGAGACGTTCCGCTAACGCCGGATCAAAAGCGCCTCTACGATCAGATGAAGAAGTTGGCTCTTGCCATGCTCGACAACGGCGAGCTTGCGACCACGGCTAGCGTACTTACGCAAATCATGCGGCTCCAGCAAATTTGCTGTGGCTTCCTGACGCCTGACGACGGCGAGACGCAAGAGGTGCCGCACAACCGCTTGAACGAGTTGATGGACATTGCGGAAGAGGTGCAGGGCAAAGTCATCATCTGGGCGACGTACACTCACGACATCCTTGGTATTCGTGGTGCGTTGGCCAAGAAGTATGGCGACGACTCCGTGGCCTGTTACTACGGAAACACCCCACAGGATGAGCGGCAGGATATTGTCGAGAAGTTCCAAGACCCGGAAAACCCGTTGCGGTTCTTTGTGGGCCAGCCGCGAACAGGTGGTTACGGCATTACATTAACCGCAGCCAGCACTGTGGTGTACTACTCTAACAGCTACGATCTGGAGATTAGGATTCAGTCCGAAGACCGGGCGCACCGCATTGGTCAGAAAAAGTCGGTGACATACATCGATCTCGTATCACCAAAGACGATTGACGAAAAGATATTGGGCGCGTTGAAGGCTAAGATTGATCTGGCAGGACAGGTGCTGGGCGACGACGCTCGGCAGTGGCTTATCTGATCGAGACGAGACTGCCGATACCGCTGTTCACTGCGCCGCCTTGCCGATAGCCGCGGGCCGCGAACGAGGTTACGCTGCCCATTGGGCTGTATCCGGGGTCCGGAGCAAAGCCGCCCATCATTCCAGTTTCAGTGGAGGGGGTACTCACTCCGGGAGCAGACACGCTGGCCGAGGGGCCTGTCGTTTGTCCCGGATCTGTAGCATTCGATATAGCCGCGGAGAATGATCCCGGTGTAGTGTCGAGACCAATCGCCTCTGTCACAGCGGACTCAACGGCTCCCGGGGTAGACAGGCCCGTGGATATTCCCTGTGTCCCAATAGATACATTCGTATCAATACCAAGACCACGGCCCACGGTTGGGCCTAAAGTACCAAGGGCCAAGCCCGGGAGGCCGCCGACCAGAGAACCGACCACACCGGGTATACTAACGTCTAAGCCAACTACTCCGCGCCCGTACTGGTCATGTGTCTTGGTGATGTCGATTGGGCTGAAGAAATTAAATGCCTCCGCCAGCGGCCCAAGAGCGACCTGCGCTGCGTAGGCATCCATCTCGCCCTGCGCTTCAGCTTCGGCTTGGGCGTTTGCAGCGTCCTCGTTGGCTTGAGCCTGTCCCGAAGAGTGGGAGCCCGCGGGACCGGGAGAGGTTGGACTGTCGGGACTAAACCCGCCCATCAGGCCCGCGTTCGCGGTGTCGCTCTCGCCAGCGCCACTACTACCGCCGTCACCACTCAGCAAAAGAAGCTTGCGACCCCAATAGTCGTCAGCTTCTACGCCCGACGTGGTGTAGATGTCGTTGAAGCCGTCTGCACAAGGGCTTTTACGCTCGTACTTCATGTTCCGCTCTCCGTGCAGCCAGCGCGTCTTTCACGCCGGTAATATAGTTTAGTCGGTCGTTCTTTGCGCCGCGCTTCATAAATGCGCCGTCCTTCATGTAAACGTCGATGTAGCGCTCTGTAAGGTCTTTCTGCACCTGACGACCTATCTTAAAGCCGTTTTGGTATGGCGCAATCATGTCGATGACATACAATGTTCCAGATTCGTGGTCCGTGAACCAATCTTCAGGTTCCAGCTTCCGCGTCTTCATCAGGTAGCCCTTCGCTGCTTCGGGCGTAAGGAACGCGTGGCTATACAGACCCTGCGGCTTACCGTCCTCGTAAAACACCTTCATCTTGCCTGCTTCGATGGCAGGCATAACCAGACGCTCAAGGTCGTGGACGTACCACTTCCTATGAACGTCTGACTGAAGCATCAGGTGTAGAACGTCGCCAATCATCCGAGCAGGCCACCAATACCTTGCTGGCTCCGGATCATGGATGATGCCGGGTCGTTAGGAAAAAGTGCCGCATATCGCTGCCGTGTCTCTGGGGATGCCGGAGCTTGGGTGGGAGCCGAAGCTACGGACTGAGGTGCCGGGGTCGGCGCAGGACGTGGCGGGATAGGCGGCTGCTGCGCCGCCGCAACCGAGCGGGTGGGAACCGCAGGTGGGCGTACAGAAGAGCGTTGGTCGGGAGCCGGAGCCGCCGGAGGCCGGACGAAGGAGAGGTCATCGGGCTCTCCTTGAATTTCGTCGATAACCGCTGGGGCTGGGGCTGGGGCTGGGGCCGAGAGAGCTTCCGGTTCTTCTTCCCCATACTCCATAACCCCCAAGGGAATTGCGCGTTGAGGTCCCGGAATGGCGGCACCAATGCCCAGCTTTTTTAGGCGTCTCAGGATGAAGTTCAACGCACCCGCTTTTGATTCACGGCTTCGCCCTTTTCGTAGCGCCACGGCCAGCATCTCGGGATCAAGCAGGATTTGCTCCAGCGCGTCGTATTCCTGAAGCGCCGGAAGCTCTTGAGTGAGCTTTCGGAGCAATTTGGAGCCCGCCTGCGCCTCAATCATACCCGCTCCGCTACTGGATCGTCCTCCCATGAACCCAGCAATTTCGGTGCCCAATCGGGCACCTGCTAGGCGCGTATAAAAGTCCAACAGAAGCGGGGCGTCGTCGGTGAAGACGACGTCGCCCGCAAGTTTTCTTCCTTCCGCGGCCACCATTGTACGAAGGCCCTGCTGCATAGCGTTTAGCTGGGCCTCGTTTATGAGGTCGTTGCGAAGCATCCAGTTTCCAAGGGTGTTGGTATCGCCGGAGGCGTTGGGTATTTTGTCAAAAACAGTGTTGTACACGGCAGAGGCACTGAACGCGTCTTCCGAACCTTTCCCGCCCCGCGTAAAAGCAAAATCCATAACGGCCATCCGAAGGCCTGCTTGGACCTCTTCCGGATCGATCTGAGAAAAGTCAATGCGTCCGTTGTATTTGCTTCGTCGGGAGGGGTCCGCCGCGGCGTTTACAATCTCGACTAGGCTGTCCAGCTCCTTCTTTGGGTTCTTTGAGCCGAATGCGGCTTCGACAGCCTTCGTCGGGTTTTCGTGGCCAATCAAAGCTTGATAGGCCTTGGCCTGCTGGACACGATCTCCCAGCCGTCCGACAATCCTCTCCGCTTTCATCACGAAGTCCGCCGCCGAATCCGCCTCATCAACCATTGTGCGCACCGCCGGAAACGCATCTAGCATCTGGGCGTATTCTTCCTTCCAACGAGACAGGGCTTTGTCCTGATTGATCGAAGCTTCTAACGGGGAGAGGCGGCGGTTCGTAGACGATTTCGCCGTTACGTCGCGAATGGCAAGACGAAGCATATTTTGCATAGTTTCGTCGGCGTTCCCGATTTGGTTTAATACGTCCGGGCGTTCCATCTCGATTTCGCGCCGAACCTGCCGAACGGCCCCGTTCGCGTCCGTTACCGTATCAAAAACCTCAACGGAGATAGGGAAGCCGGTTTCGTCCAGCCGGTTCAGGATTTCCGTGTTCAGGTCTTGTATTTGGTCCAAGCGAATAGCTACAGCGTCCGGCTTTCCCGTCATAAACTTGGCGGTGACCAGACCCGGGTCCACAACGCGCTTACCGCGAGGCGTAGTACGCATAATTTCCCCGGGGAATGCGCGGCGAAGATACTCGTTGAAGGCAAACGACATGTCGCGAGCCGCGTCATAAACGCCTCGGCCTTGGGGCATGCCATTCAAATCTTCCAGCGCCGCCTCGGCCATTGACGTGGCCAAACGAGACCAGTTGGGGTCCGTTTCTGAAACCCGGCGTCCCAAATTGCGCATTTCCGAGTAAATGGCGACGACGTTCTGTACCGTTAAGGGCTCGGAAACAACGCCCGAAGCTTCGCCACTCACCAGTTCCCGCTTTCGAGCGATAAGCTCTTGTCGCTTCAACCCGAGAAGATTGGCAGCGTTTTTTGTTTCCCGGCTCCCGGAACTAATCTTGCCCAGCATCCGGGCTTCTTGTTTCCCAAAAGCTTCAATAAGAGCGTTTGTGGCTTCCTCGGAGAGGTTCGCTTCATCAAACGGTTGGTCGCCCAAAACTTCAGAAGCAATCCTGTTGTAGGTGCGCTCGTAAAGATCACGGGCGGGCCGTCCTTCCATACCGTCAAAAGAGGCACGGAATTTCGCAGTTTCGTCTAAGGTCCCGTCCAGTTTATTTACGGAGCTTAAACCTAGCTGGTTTTTTAGGTCCAAGACACGTTTGTTGAGGTCCCGGAACTCGGGAACGCGGGAGGTTAGGATGTCTCTTTGGAGCGGGTCGAGCCCCTCAACGATGGCATCCCATTCCTCAAAAATGTTGGGGACAGGGTTTTCGACCAATTCCCCGGTGTCCGGGTCCTTTCGATAAAATTTTTCCAACGGCTGCTTTTGGTCTACTTGTGCCCACGCGCGGCGTTCCAAAGCACGGAAGAGCTTCTCTTGCTCTCTAACGGTATTGGACATGCGCTCTCCGAGTAAGCGGCGTGCCTCGGGGCCGCCCTCCGGATAGATGCGCTGGATGGCGTCGATGTTCCGCTGGACGGCGGTCTCCATGCGGTTGCCGATAAGAAGAGAGATACGATCCTGCATCATATCAGCCGCCAGCTTGACCAGTTCCGAGTCTCCCGTCCCACGCAGCGCGTAAATCAGACCACGCTGGATTTCTTGACTTTTGTTGAAGGAAGCTTGCCGGGCTTGGTCCAAAGCGCCGCGCTGGCCCGACCGCGACATAACTGCATTTTCCAGTTGGGTAAGCGCCGCGCTATCCATGTATTGACTGGAAAAAACCGCACCGTCCCCGTTGATTTCCCCCGCGCTCACCGAGTCCAGAATTTCTTTTTTGAGGTTGTAACCTATGATCTCTCCGTCGTCCCCCAAAACCGGGTCCACCAAGAGGGTTTCAAGGTTTTCCAAGAGGGCCTCCGGGTCCTCTCGGTTAGCCTCCAAAACATCGAAGATGTCGTCGATGGCTCGGTTACGGGCCCTGCCTTTAATCCCAAAGAGGTCCAGACCGTCGCCCATAGCCCTACTTTCAGCCATGCTTGTTCGTTTATTGCTAAGTGCGGAGAAAATTTTGGGGACGTGTTTCAAAATGGTCAATGTCGGAGCCAAGGACCCTATCGTTTCCGCAGCGACGCGAGCGCCCTTTGAACGGGGAAAGGATTCTTCCGACAGGTAAGTAAGCCCCATCGTTGCGGGTACGGCCAGAGATTCCACGCCCAGCGTCGCGGCCTTCCCGACAATACCCATATTTCGGACAGATTGACCTCCGCCGACCAAGGCGTTTTCCACATAGTCTACGCCCCGGATGGAGTTGCGGATAACAAACCCCATAGTGGGGACTTCTTTTTCCGCAAGTTTGGCGGCTTCTTTTAGCGAGATGGGGTTCCCGGCCTTCTTTGCCGCCGCAAAAATTTCATTTCGGCGCTGGTGCATCATTACACGGTTGGGGGAATTTGCGAGCTTCCCGCTCAAGTACCTCTGGATTAGGGGGTTTTGGGCCGCCTCCGCTGTAATCACGGTTGCCTGATTGGCCACCGGAAGGTTTTTGACATAATGCGCCGTGTTTAGAACGGCCTTCGGAGCCAAGAATGGGAACAGGATGAACGGTGCTACGTTTCCTCCTGCTTCATACGACCGGAAAGCTCTTTCCGCCCGCGGAGTCAGCAGCCCAAGTTCCGGGTTTTCTGCCACGGCATCCGCAAGCTTTTCTCCTACAAAAGCATCCGATAGGACCATACCGCCGGCGAAACCCAGCAAACCTGCCACAGGTTTTGACAGAACACCCAAGGGAGCAAGAGGACCCGGGAGCGGCACATACGGGGGTGCCACACGTGCCAAGGCTTTTGCGCCCGCGATGCCCGCCGCGAGGTTCGTTCCGCCTCGGGTAAGGCCCCGCAAGAATGCGTCGATTTCCGTGGGGGCACCGTCTTCACCAAGCGTTCTCAAACTAGAGAAAAGACGGATGATCTGGTCATCAGACAAACCTTTCCCCTGAAATCCTTCGGAATCCTCTATCGGAAGCATGTCTAGGATTTTAGCTCGACCAGAGACGACATCGTCGTAGTTTGCGGTGCCCTTGAACTGCGGAGAGAGGTTGAGTTCGTTAAGTACCTGCTTGGCAAGCCCCTGCTCTATGTCACTGCCGTATATATTATAGAGGCTTTTAATGGCCTCCGGAGTGTACTCCACGGCTTTGTAGGGGTTGCTTCTGGCGGGCTTTGCGTCAGCGGGCTCTTCGGGGTCTGACACGGTGCTTGTGGACCCGGACGGTACGCCCTCATCCGGCACGGACGGTGCGCCCTCATCTGGTTCCAGATAGGGCTCGGCCAACTCTTCTAAAATGGTCGTGTCGGTCATTTTGGAACTATCCTCACGCCGCCTTGCCCGCGGATGTTTGCGCCTATCGCGTCCACGTCTTCATCGTTCAAGAAACCGCGGGCCGGAACGTCTTGGAGCATAATCAGGGCGGACTCTGTGGCGATAAGACGGGTTTTTGCATCGCGTCGAATAACCTCGTCCCGTTCGTTCGCCAAAATCCCCGTGAGGTTCACTTGCCTGTTTTTTAGCTCACGCTTGATGTTGGCCATCTGTAACAAGGCGGCTTTCGGGTTTTTGAAGAAGAACTCGGCGGTCGGAACAAGCTCCTTAAGGCGGACCTGTTCCCCCTCCGCAAATTTTGGGCTGTTGGACAGACCCACACGAACCAACACGTTAAGGCTGTTGATGTATTGCCCCGCCGCCACTTCTGTGATGCCAACATCTTGCATCCCGGAGAAGACCGCGCCGCCGACTTGGTTAATAACGGTTAATAGTTTAGGGCGAAACCCGATACCTTCTCTGGCCGCGGTTACCGCATTGGTGATGTAGAGACCGCGGCTCTCGGGACGTATCCCCGGCAGGGCCTCCGCAATGATTTGCTGGGTGCTCTGTTCTGTGAGGGTTTCGCCGTTTTTGCCTGTGTAGGTACGCGGCTCGGTCATCGATCCCGCAGTGGGGTTCTGAAGAGTGGCCCCAAGGATTTCCATCTCGTTTCCGAATATCAGCCGCGCGTTCTTTGTTCTGTAGCTTCGCTGCTCGTTTATTTCCCGAATTTGTTCATACGCGACTGCCGGGTCCGTTGGGAAAGCATTTAAGAACCGCTCTTCAGCCATATTCAGCTTCGTGCCCGAGAGGTCATAAAAATCAGGCCCCTTCTGGACTGCCATTATGGAAACGGGGCTGCCCTCCGGCGCGAATGGCATGATAATGGTCTTGATCTCTCCCGGAGGAGGCGTTGCCGGATTGTACTTTTCTAACATCAAAGCCGCCGCCGAGACCTGATCGGGCCTAAGTTGCATGACTTTACCCGCCGCCGTATCCCCGGAAATCCCCGGGATTGTTCCGCCGGGAATTGTAGCCATAGAGATATACTGCCCCGTTGATGAAGACGTGGGAGCGGTGAACCGTTCGACCGTACCCGGTGGGTATTTCGAAATATCCTGCGCAGTGATTTGCAAGGTCGTGTTGGCGGGTATCGGTTTCCCGGTGGGGGACTCTCCGGCGGTGATTTCCCGGAGGGTTCTGTATTGGGTTACGGCACCGCGTTGCCCACCCGGAACAAACACGCGCTCGGTCCCGGGGACACGTTTCCCGGTCACGCTGTTCACCTCAGTCACCCATATGCCAACGTTCCCTTTGTCGTTTTTACCCGGAACTTCTCGGAACTCCGTTTTTGCTATGGTCGACGCTGCCGGGGTGCCCCCAACAGTTAGCTGCTTCCATTGTTCCTTTTCGGGACCGGCACCCACAGGCCGGAACCACGTCTCGGTGTTCCCCGTTTTGTCGTTCACGAAGTTTTTGTACTCGTTTGCGGCCCGACCTACGACGACAGGGAGGTCGTTTTCACCTTTAAACGGTTCGAGTGTTCTCGTAACCTTCCAATTGTCGTCCATCGCAAAGCGCTCGTTCATCCGTATCGTATCGCCGTTCTCGTTTACCGAGTTAAAGCTCTCGCCGGAATTTCCCAGTTCCACACGGAATTTATTACGCTGGAACGCACGCTCCTCCTCTGTTGCGAGGAGCGTCGCGTCGGCCTTCAGCCGTGCGGCTTCGACCCTCGCGTCCGCTAACCGCTTCGCTGCGGCGGCGTCAGCCTGTGCCTTCAGCCCAGCCTTTGTCCTGTCCGCCTCGGCGGCAAGTGCCGCGGTCCGCTCCGATTCCGCCGCGCCAAGCGCCGCCAGATCAAACTTCTGGTTGGCGTCGCGGTAGTTTTTGGCCACGCCTGAAATCGTCGGCAAAACCTTGGAGCCTTCCGCGGCCTGCGCCAGCTTCTCGCCAAACGTCGCTCCGACCCGCCCGCCCGTAGCACCGGCAAGCTGAAGCCCGAAGTTCGCGATGGCGAAAAGAGCATCCGCTTGAGCACCTTCGCGCTGGGCTTCCGGATCGCCTAGAATACCTCGGTACACGTCGCGTTTTTCTTCGAACGTGTCTTGTAGAGAGGCAATGCCGGTGGGGGCCGGAGGAGCGGTCTGCCGTCCCAGCAAAAAACCTTGCCGGACGCCCCCCGTGGCGGCGGCTTGAAGGTCATCTCTACCCATCGAATATACGCCCGCTGCACGCTGCTGCGCGGCAGTGCCGCCCGCTTCCATTCGCTGTTCGTATAAAAGCGGGTTCAAATCGGCGGGGTAAAGATCAATCGCCATTTAGGCCATTCCTTGCATCTGCGGTTCTGCGCCACCGGCCAGCGTCATAACGCCCCCTGCCATGTCACCCTGAACCGGAGTGGTCATCTCCTGTGCGGCTAGTGCACCTACACCCGCATCGATATTATCGCCCGAAGCCATCGTGTCTTCAACCATAGAAAGCTGTACGATGGGCTGAACAAGAGCCAGAACTGACTCTGGCGTCTGCATGGCGTCTTGCTCGCCTACCAGCGAGGCAAGCTCGGAACGGCGCTCTTCGACCGTGGCTTGATCGCCACGGACCATGTTCATCATCTCTTCGTAGTTTTCCGCGGTTTCCGGATCGCCATAGTCCTGCGCTTCAGAAGCAATCATCTGCTGGACTTCTGGTCCACCACTAGCCTGCATCGCGCCCATCACAACTTCTTGCTCGGGCGGCGTCATCGCGGCAGCCGCCGCGGGCATCTGCTGGGCCATCGCGCCCATGTCAGAAGGCATTACCATCGCCGGACCACCCTTTTGGCGGCGGATTACCGGCTCAAGATTCTTCGGATCCCTTTTTTCAGAGCTGTCGAGCATATTAAGCATGTCGCCGAGCTCTATTAAAGACTCACGAGGCTCAAACCTACCACTAGGATTAGTTGCTAGCTCTCTAATTTCATCATCTGTAAAGCCTTTTTCGCTTAACATCATATAGTAAGCATTATGTCTTTCTATTTCGTTTAAATTACGCGGCGCAGGATACATATCTGTTCGGAATATATAATCTAGACGCTTTAACATATCTTTCGTTACTTCAGGGCTTTCGTCTGTTAACGCTTCAGGAGAAGGGGGCAAAACCCTCGGGGCAAAGCCTCCTAGCATGCCTGCGCCTTCTTCTTGGATCGCCGGACCACCCTCTTGGCGGCGGATTACCGGCTCAAGATTTTTCGGATCCATTTCCCTGTCGCCGCGAGGCGGATAGTAATCCTGCGGCGGCCTTTGAAAATAATCTTCAAGATTGATGGGGCGCGGAAGTTCTTGAGACGGGCCCGGGGCAAAACCCCCTAGCATGCCTGCGCCTTCTTCTTCGCCCGTAGTCATCGGGCCCGACAACTGTGGAGGAAGCGGCACAAAATTTCCCTGACCGCGAGGGCCAATGGGGGACATATTAGAAGGCCCCGTCGGACCTTCCTGCATCATCATCCGCTGCGCGTTAGCAATCTGATCAATTTCTTCCCGAGTTGGGGCGCGACCATACTGCTCCATAAACGCAGCAATCGAAGCTTGCAGCGCAGGGTTACCCCCCTGCTGCATCGGAATAACACCCCGACCCATCAGGACATCCTTCTGCGTAACCCTGCCGTCGCCACTCAGATCAGGGAACGCGGCCCCACCGTTACGAAACATCTGTCGATCCATTATGCCGCGGTTCATCATCCGAATAATCCTGATTTAGCTGCACCCGCCGCCGCGCCGAGACCCGCGATGCCAAGACCCAAGAACTGCTGGGCCGGAGACACCGACGGAGAAGCTGCCGCCGAGATAGTTTGTTGAGTAGAAGGAGCGCCCTTATAAATGTCCGACAAGAACGAAACGCGCTGATAAGGTTCGTACAACTGAGCAAGTTCGCCCTGACGCTGCGCTTCAAGCTCGGCTTGCTGCTGGGCCTGCTGACGCGCACCCATTTCGAAGACGCCTTGCTGCTCGCGCAGAAGACGCTCGGAGAGCGTTTCGCCAAGGGCGGACTGTCGCAGGCCGAGCGTTCCAAGCGCCTCGCCAGTCTGAAGTCCTAAAGTTCCAACCTGCTGACCCGCCTGCAAACCAAGAGACCCGATCTGCTGACCGGCCTGTTGCTGACGAAGCAGTTGGTTCTGTGCCGCCTGCTGGGCTTGAAGAAAGTTCTGCGCCTGCGCCTGTGCAAGGGACGAAGCTCGATTACGGTTGATTTCGGCCTCGGAAATGGCCGCACGGCCCCCGCCAAACGCACCCGCGCCCGCGGCTTGCAGGCCGCTCTGCGCCGCCTGAATGTTGTAGGCCCGGTTGATTTCGTCTTGAACCGCCTGCTGGTAGGGGTTCATGTAACCCTGAATCATTTCCCCGGTAATCGGACCAGCGCCCTCGGCCAACATGCTTTGACCCGTGGCTACGCCGGGCTGAATATAATCAATGGCTTGCTGTTGAGCACCCGTGATCGGGGCATAGCCCTCGCCCATTGTAATGCCAGCTTCTTCCAAAAACGGACGATATGCACCGATACCGGCTTCGCTAAGACCAAAAGCAGCTTCCTGAAGACCCGAAGGCGTTGCAACCTGCTGGTTCGGCAGGGTGATAGGCTGATCGGCCAGATCTTTGGCAGACTGTAGAAGCCCCAACTTTAAGGCTTCAATTTCCGGAGCTTCCCGTTGGATTATTTCTTGTGTTTCAGCCATTACGACATAGCCCTTCCGCGCCGCTCAAGGCCACGCATGATACCATACATGTTGTCGATACCGTTATTTAGATTACCGTTACCCGCGCCCTTGACGGCATTCGTGGTCATTACAAATTCGCCCGGCATTAGCAGGGCACGAACGCTGTCTTCGTTCGGAGTGCCTTCGTAAGGCATGATGCCGCCATTTCGGCGCGGGTAAACTTCTCCGCCTTCTGCCGCACGCATTGGACCAAAGGGGTTTTGTAGGCGTTCACGCTGGCGGGCCAGATATTCCTGAAGACTTGCAACTTGCGGGGATTCCGGAAGCCCGTAAGCGCTGGCGACCGTGGTCGGGCCCGTAGCAGAAGTTGGCGTGATGGCCGCGGTCGGAAGCGTATACTGCGTGCCGCCTGCTGCCACGTCCGCGGCTAGAAGGTCTGCTCCGGTCGGTCCTCTTTTCAGGCCAAGAGGAGAAAGTTCTTCTTCCGTTGGAACCGGG
>TARA_R110001583_G_scaffold100991_1_pt1 | contig 27671 bp, 24 predicted proteins | sample TARA_R110001583 | Tara Oceans TARA_R110001583 (sample SAMEA4398432) | marine metagenome | biome: Polar Biome; feature: [MES] marine water layer (ENVO:01000295) within the mesopelagic zone...; material: water (ENVO:00002006), including particulate matter (ENVO:01000060) such... | reverse complement strand
GGGGGGGGCTGCGTTAGGAGCCCAGCTTGCTTTGGCGCAATACGGCCAAGGCGATGAACTGGAATCGGATCATTACGGCATTATCTACATGAAAAAAGCCGGCTACGACCCGCAGGCCGCCGTGGAACTCCAGGAAATTTTTCTTGAGCTGTCCAAGGGGCAACAGGCAGGATTCGTGGATGGCCTTTTTGCCACGCACCCACCTTCAGCAAAACGTGTTCGCGAAAACAGAAAACTGGTCGCCGAGATAGGTGCCGGTGGCTACCGCGGTGCAGACGTCTATAAAAAGAAAACCGCTACCCTGCGCAAGGTCCAACCCGCCTACGACGCCCACGACCAAGCCATGAAGCTTGCATCCGACGGCGATATGAATGCAGCGCTTGAAAAGGTCAACGAGGCCATCAACCTGTTGCCCCGCGAAGCCATGTTCTATTCCCTGCGTGGCCGTATCTACCAGGAACAGGACAAAAACGACAAAGCCTCGGCTGATTTCGACAAGGCGGTATCCCTGTACCCCGAGATGTTTGTGTATCGCCTGCACAACGGCTTGTCCGCGCTGAAGCTCAACAATCTGTCCAAGGCACGGGAAAACCTGTCCCAGGCCAACCAGGTTGTGCCTACTTCAATTGCGTTCCTGCGTTTGGGAGACATTGCAGTGAAAGAAAACAACCGCAAGGAAGCCATCGCTTATTACAGTAAAGCGGCGGAATCCAGTGGCGTGATTGCCGAGGAAGCTCGCCAAAAGCTGGCGGCCCTCACCCGGTAAAATCACCGAAGTGCGAATCTGAAAAGGTCGAAACCAGCGGGGTTTCGGCCTTTTTTCTTTTCTGGTCAGACACTTGCCGATATAACGAAGTTTTACCGTCATTATGAACATTGACTTCTAGAGCAATAACTCTAAAAATCAGATATCAATAACCAGATTCAGGTGACGGACATGTTAGCGAAACGTATCCAGCCTTTGGCTTCCCAGGCGCGACGCCTGTATGTCGAGCTGATGTTCCAGGTTATGGGGCGGGCTCTTCAGGCGGTCAGTGAGGTTGATAGCGAGGTGCAGGCAGAAGCGAACGCACTGCCAATAGGGTTCCTGTTTGAAATGATGGTGATGCCCGACGGCTCAAAGCTGATTGTGGAACACATTGGCCAGGGCCGCTTCCACTACCATGGTGATTCTGCTCCGCGCCCGGTGGATGTATCGATAAAATTCAAACACCTTGCCCACGCCTTTCTGGTTCTGTCGTTCCAGGAGAAGACTTCCGTCGCATTTGCCAATGACCGCATGCTGGTAGACGGCGATGTGAGCTATGCGGTGCGTATGACCCGCGTGCTCAACCGGCTTGAATCCTTCATTCTGCCGAAGATCATTGCCAAGCGTGCAGTGAAAGAATACCCGGAAAATCTTCAACTCCCGGAAAAACTGATCAGTGCCGCCCGGATTTACCTGAAGGTTGCCACTCACTTTGTCCAGTCAGCGAGAGCATAATGACCAACACTTACTATGAGTTCTTCTGCCCGGTAAAGGTTATTGCCGGCAAAGCCGCCCTTGAGCACATCCCTTACGAGCTGAACGGCTTGGCCGCCAAGCGCCCGATGATTGTGACCGACAAAGGCGTTCGTGCTGCAGGCCTACTGGACCCCGTGATTGCCGCCTGTGAAGAGAGCGGTCTGGATATCGTCAGCATATACGACGATGTGCCACCGGACTCATCAACCACCGTGGTTCGTGATATCGCCGCTATTTACCGCAAGGACAAGTGCGACTCCATCATTGCGATTGGCGGTGGCTCAGCTATCGACACCGGCAAAGCGGTCAATATTCTGGTTTCTGAGGGCGGTACGGACATTTCCAGATACACGGGCGCGGGCGTGATCAAGCGTCCGCTCAAGCCGTTCTTTGTAGTGCCCACAACCGCGGGAACCGGTTCGGAAGTCACGTCTGTTGCGGTGATTACCGACGAGAAAAAAGGCGTAAAACTCCCCTTCACGTCGTCTTTCTTGCTGCCCAACGCGGCAATTATCGACCCGCGTATGACGCTGACGTTGCCGCCTCACATTACGGCAGCAACGGCCATGGATGCCATGACCCATGCCATTGAATCCTTCACCTGCATGGCAAAAAATCCCCTGAGCGATGCCTACGCCACGGCGGCCATCAAGAAAGTCAGTCAATCGCTGTTACAGGTCATGGACAACCCGAAAGACAGCGACGGCAGGCTGGAGCTGGCACAGGCGTCCACCATGGCGGGCATTGCGTTTTCCAACTCCATGGTCGGGCTGGTGCACTCACTCGGTCACGCTACTGGCGCCATTTGCCACCTGCCCCACGGCCTGTGCATGAGTCTGTACCTGCCCTATGTACTTGAGTACAACCTTGAAACCATTCGCGAGCCTTTGGGCGAACTGTTGCTATATCTGGAAGGGCCGGAGATATACGCCGCCACGCCCGCCAGCCGTCGTGCGGAAGCCAGTATTTCAACCCTGCGCAAGTTGCGAGACGCGCTTTACAAGCGTTGCCAGCTGCCACGCACACTGAAAGAAACAGGCAAGGTTACCGAAGATCAGCTCGACGCCATTGCAGAAATGGCGCTGGACGACGGCTCCATCATGTTCAATCCGAAAGAGGTAACTCTGAAGGATGCCCGCGCTGTTCTGCAGCGCGCCTGGGCCTGAAACAGCCAGGCCAGAAACAGGGCCCGGTGCTTGGCCCTGTTTCTGGCGAACATAACATTACTCTCAAATATTGAAATAGCAGGGCAGACGAGCAACAATCAAATCATTGCTGGCAGCCTGCAGGCCCGTAGAGAGTCCGCCTTAATGAAGCATCAAAAACATCGCTGGCTCACAACCTTCGCAAAACGTATTGCTTGCCTGCTCTTTTTGCTCACATTTGCCTTGGGTACATGCGCTTCACCCGCAAGCGACGAGAATGTGTTTCGCTTCAATATTTCCCCGAACGGTTATCCGCCCTACTTGATCGTGGATCAGGATGCGCCCTCTGGCATTATGTGGGACGTGGTTTCGCTGATTACCGAACGTCTGGGCTGTCAGATTGTCGCAAAAAAAGTCCCCCGCAAGCGCGTCGACCAAATGTTGCTGGATGGCTATATCGATGGCACCTCCCGGGCTGAGGAATGGACACACGAACCGGAAAAATTCCTGTTTACAGAACCGGTTGTGAAGGTTCAGGAAGTATTTTTTACGCCCAAAGACGCCGGCAAGATATACCATTCCCCCGAAGATCTATTTTCCAAAACGGTAATAACCCACTTGGGTTACATGTATCCGGCGCTGGAACCGCACTTTGAGTCTGGTGCCATCAAGCGTTTTGACGTTTCCCGGGAAAGAGACATGTTTATCTTTTTACTTCACGGTGATCGCTTTGACACGGCAGTAGTCAATCTACTGGTGGGCAAGTGGATACTGAAAAACGAAGGATTGCAGGATCGGTTTACGATCTCGTCCGGGGGAATAAGTTCCTACGGTTTCCGCGTGATGCTGCGCAAGGAAAGCCAGGCTTTTGCAGACAAGTTCAACGCTGAGCTTGCGCGTATTCGCGAGAACGGCGAACTGGACGCCATTCTCGCAAACTACCGGTAAGCAGCCATAGCCGCTTACCGAAATCTTTTATATAGTGCTTAATACTGTGTATTTATGATAAAAACCCACAGAAGTGTGGGTTTTTTATTGCCTATATACATCAATGAACTATAGTGTATGTTATGTAATATATGTATAAATAGGAACTGTAATGGTCGCGGTGAAGGTCAAGGCAAAGATCACGGAAGATAATACAGGGGTGAAAAGCCACCTCCCCATCCTGCTAACCGAGCAGGGTGAGCTATCTCCTGTCACCGACTATTTGCTGCACTTGGAAGCGAACGGCAGAAGCATTGCAACGCTGAATCGGGTCATTCGGGCCACGGCCAAGCTGATGGAGTACATGGACGCCAACACCGATGCCTTTGACGACCCCAAGCGGCTGTTTCAGACCTTCACCAAGCGCCTCTATAGCGGCACCGTGGGTGAGGACGGGCTGGACCCTTCATGCTTGTACTGGATACCCACCTCAACCTCGGAAACGGGCCTGCTGATTTCGGCCCTCACGGGGCTGACCGACTGGTTGGCTGAGAATAAGGGGGCGACCCATCTCAACCCTCTTCGGGCGGCCACGCCCCATGAAGAGAGGCTTAACTACGCCGTTTGGTATCGGAAGAATCAGAATGACTTTCTCGGTCACATCAAGGACGAAACCATCAGTTCCGCCGCTAAGAAAGCCCGCACCATCAAAGGCCGCACCCCGCTTGCCAAGGTGGACGACGATGCGATTGCCTTTCCCGAACCGCACTGGAACGCCTTTTATAATGAAGGAATCGGCGGAGCCAAAAACCCCCGCGTGGCGCTGAGGGATAAATTGATCCTGCTACTCATGCACGGCGGCGGGCTACGGGTGAGCGAAGCGGTGTCGCTCTGGATCACCGATGTTTTTGAAGATCCCAGCGACCCCAGCAAGGCGATTGTTCGCATCTACGATGAAACGGATGGCAGAGCGCCCGATGGCTGGAAAAGCCGAACAGGTGACAAAACCCGCAAAGCCTATCTCAAGGAGTCGTTCAGCCGCATTCCTCGCAAGCAGATGCACGGCACGGCTCGGCTCGGCTTCAAATCCAAGGTGGTTGACCATAAAGACAACTACCTGCAAGTACAGTGGTTCCCTTCGGACTACGGTCGCGTCTTTATGGCGTTATGGAAGAACTACGCGAAGTATCGGGCGGTCACGGACGCCTTCCATCCCTATGCCTTTGTGTCTTTTGGCAAAAATAGCTTCGGCAGCCCCTACACCCTTAATGCCTTTAACTACAACTATGCCAGCGGTTTACGGCGCATTGGATTGGAGCCCAACAAGGCCGAAGGGCTGGACCCCCATGGGCATCGGCACAACTACGGGCGGCGGTTGGAGCGGGCTGATCTGTCGCCACTGGTGATCCGTAAATGTCTGCACCATAAGTCACTGGAGTCACAGCTGCCCTACACCCAAAAGGGCACTGATGAAGTCTCCCGGCTGCTCAGCGAAGCCACCGAGCGACTGGCCCTGCCTGACTCCAAGGTCAAACCACTGGACTGGAAAACACTGGTCGAGCACGGCTTCGAGGACATCGACCCACAGGGCTATTTCACAGGCAAACATCCGAAATTAGGGAGAAAGTAATGCGACGTAAAGGAAGCAAAAACGACGGACGCACAAGCGACCTGACATTCTCCTGGCTGCTGACCACCCATGGGCCAGAGTGGTTGCAATGGCAGCAGTATGCAGCGGCGTGGATGGCAGAGCAGCACAAAGGGACTAGTACTAAGCTGGCGTCTCTTACCGCGTTCTTCGAAACCTACCTGCTGAAACATGCCCCCTATGCCATAAACGTTGCGGAGTTATTTCGCGGGAAGAACGGCCATCACTGCTCCTCGGAGGAGTTTGTGAAGGTGCTGAAAGCTTCGGGGCTTTCTGATCATTCAGGACTAGCAGACCGATCCAATTAAAGCTGCGCCTTCATCGACTGGGTGATAGAGCACCACTTTTGCGCCGAAGATGATAACGGTGTGTTACGCCCTATCGTCACCAACCCGTTGTCCAAGATCAAACATTAAAAAGCCCATACCGAAACCGTCCGAAACCCGCTGCCCTATCGGTACATTCAGGACTTACGTCAGATTCTGTGCCCACTGCCTCAAAAAGCGGAGCTGGAGCAGATAGAGCAAGGTTTGAAGGCTGGCGAAACCCTATTGCCGCCCTATCATTACCGCCATTTCAAGGACTGGACATGGGCGCAGCAGCAGACTGGACAGGGCGCTAATTCAAGTGGCGACTGGTTTGAAGTCGATCCTGCGCTGGTCGACAAATCTGACCCCGACTGCGTATGGCGCAGCAAAGAGATCGAGCGTAATCATAAAAAAATCACTATTTTCCAGCTCTGGTCGCCCGTCAAGGCGATGCTGATCTTTACTAAACTGCACCTGCCGCTACGGACCTATCAGGCGCGCTTCCTCGATTCGGGCGAAGCCGATACCTGGCGCTACAAGAGCGGCAGCTGGGTAGAAAACACCGCCCATAATTTTGCGTTGGGCACATCGAAACGCGAGTTCGCCAAAGGCGTGTTTAAGCGCATTTACGACTCCATGTTGGGCCTCTATTCCATGGGATTGTATATCTCCACCAACAAGACCGCCGACCAGAACAAGGATGAAGTGGATCGGGGCTACACCATCCCTTGGCAACACGAGGAGGTGCTGTACTGGCTGGAAAAACTGCGTAACTGGCAGGAGAAGTACAACCCCATTACCGCACCCACTTCCTGCACCACGCTCGAAATGAAACATTTCGGCAAAATCAAATCCGAGCACGCCAAGGCGCAGATGGGCGACCTTTGTTTCCTGTTTCGGGATGCGTCGGCCAAGGGAGAAGACAAATACAAGCCCATACCTGGGGAAGTAAAGATTGCGGATTTCTGGTATCAACTGCTGCTGACCCTGCAAAACCAACTCGAAGCCAAAGGCCACAAACTCGACGATGACACCCCATTAAAGCTCGTGGTGGACTACCCCGAAGACACCCCAAAAGGCTCCATGGTCTCCACCCTGTTCCCGCTGCACAGCCTGCGCGTTTCGCTGATCACGGCGTACACCATGGACACTGAGCTGCCGCTGCCCGTAATCTCCAAGCTGCTGGCAGGGCATACCCGCCTGCTGATGACCATCTACTACAACAAGATCACCCCGAGCATGATGGCGGAGAAGATGACCGAGGCCGAGCAGGCGCTGGAAGTCAAATCCGTGCAGTCGGTTCGCACCTTCTTAAAGGACGCCAGTCTGGAGCAGATCCAGTGCAAGATGGTGTATCACGATGAGAATAGCGTGATGGCGGCGTTGGCCAATCGCAACCCCATCGGCTGGGAGTACCGTCACAACGGCCTGTGTCTGGTCGGTGGCAACACGGTGAGGTCGGATGAGGTCACCCCGATTCCGCTGATCAGTAACCCCGTGCCGATGCTGGAGCGTGTCTGATGGAACTGGATATCGATACCATTCTGGACGATCTAAAGGACGGCAAGGCCGCGAGAACGCAAGCCTCGCTGGATAAGCTCAACCAGACCCTCCACGCCTACTATGAGAGCGGTCAGCGTGATTTCTCGATCACCACCGTTGGCCGCCTCTCTTCGGCAGACGGTGGTGTGGGGTATCAGTCCCTCCGCGCCACCCGTAACGGGCATTTTCGCAGGCTCCTTGAAGCATGGGCAGCCAAGGCAAATACCACCACCAAACAGCCTCTGGCGGAGAAAAGCCGTAGCCGTCATGTGCCCACCGACAACAAGTTACTTGAGAGAATCACCGATCCCGCCCTGCGTGCGTTGTTCGGGCAGATCATCGCCGAACGCAACCGCTACCGCAAGGAAGTGAACATCCTCAAACAGCATGCCAACGTGGTTATCGATAAGCGCCCCGTCCGTCAGTTCGAAGCACGGGCCGAGCCCGCCGTTGAGGTGCTGCCGTCTTTGAGCGGTTTGTTAACCGCCTCAGAAGCCAAGGCACTCCAGTTTGCGGTATCGGATGAATGTATGGACAAGCACAACTGGCAGACCACGCAGGCAGGCCAGGTGAAGGAGATGGAGTACAACAGCGAAATCTTCCCCCGAGGCTTTGTGACCGGGCTACGCAAACTGCTGGGCGAGGTGAACGATGGCGAACGGTAAGCAGCGGGCCGAGCAAAATGTCGCGGCCTTCGAGACGTGGGTCGCCACGCAATCGGACGAAGACTTTGCCCAGATCATCTTTCAGGGCAAGCTCAATCGCGTGGAAGTGGCCAAGGGCATAGGCTTCGGTAAGTCTGCCCTGAACCAGAACCCCGCGCTACGCAAGCGGCTCAACGCGCTGGAAGAACAGTTGCGTGAACGGGGCGTGCTGCCACCCCTGACCGAGAAAGCCAGAACACAGACGGATCAGCCCAAGGAATACGACCACACGGCGACACGGCGCACCCTAGACACCAAACGAACCTCGCTGCTGGAACAGGAAAATATCGAGCTGAAAGCCCGCGTTCAGGAGCTGGAGACGCGGCTGGCGCGCTTTGGTGAGCTGTCCGAAGTCTTGTCTGAAATGGGGATGATGCAGCGTTAATGGATACCTCAAGCCCTGTGCATACCGACTCCTTGCGAGTAACCAGCATCCCCTACGCCACGGCGGGATACGCGATCTTCAGTGGCGTGCCGCTGAAAAAGAACTCGTACCGCATCAACAACGGCAAGTATTACATCACCGTCAAAATTGAAGCAGCAGTCCTGCCGGTGGCCCCTGCGATAGGTCAGCAGTGGGAAGTAACAGGGCGGCGGCTGATCGACACCGTTGAAAGCGGCGATTTCCTGATGCAGCAGCACACCTACGAAGCCCCTGCCGAGGTGCGCTGCACGCTACCCGAAGATGGCGAACAACTGATACGCTTCATCGCCAAGGAAAAAGCCTTCAAAGGTATCGGCGAACAGAAAGCCTGAGCGCTCTGGGAGCGCTTAGGAGAGGATTTTCACGCCACCCTGAGAAGAGACACGCCTGACTCCAGAGGCGTACTCAGAGAGTTGCTGAGCGAAGAAGCCGTGGATGCCCTCTATGCCGGTTACGCCAAGTATAAGAATCTTGGCGCGTGCAACTGGATGTCAAAGCTCCAAATACCGGCCCAGATCCAACAACGGCTTCTGAAGTACCATGATGACAGATCGATGCAGGCCATCAACAATAACCCCTTTGTTCTGCTCGGCTTTGGCATGTCGTTCGAGGCGGTGGATCAGCTCGCCAAGCAGCGGTTCGAGATTCCTGACAGTGACCCCAGAAGGCTCTCTGCTGCCGTTGAGATGGCGATCCGAAAGGAGATCGATAAAGGCCACACCTATACAACTCAGGACGCCATTCGCCCCACAGTAAGGAAGCTACTTGGCTCGCCAGAACTGGCGACTCAGGCATTTATGGCGGGATATCAGAAAGCACAGTTCGTGCTGAACTGGGAAACGGGCACCTATCACCCTACAGCCCAGTTGTTGATGGAGTCGGTCGTTGCCAAGCGCCTGAAATCGCTGGCGGCGAAGGTCGATCTCTATGATCATGAAGCCAATCACGCCTATCTGACTGCTGTGAGTGAACTGCCCTACGACCTAACCAAGAAACAAGCACAGGCGGTGGCCACCTCATTGGATAACGCGGTGAGCTGCATCACAGGCGGTGCGGGCACAGGCAAAACCACCGTCCTTCGAACGGCGCTGCGAGCTTTCCACACCTTGGGCTACCACATCCATGCGATAGCGCTGTCAGGGCGGGCTGCCATGCGGCTGCACGAGTCCATTGGGTTTAAGACCCTGACCATCGCCGCCTTTCTTCGGCAGGAGCCTGTCGACCCCGGCAGCAATCAGCCCCATCATCTACTGGTGATCGATGAAGCGAGCATGATCGATCTGCCGACCATGTATCGTCTGGTGACGCACATCAACCCCAAGGTGAGGATCATCTTCACAGGCGATCCCGATCAACTACCTCCCATTGGGTGTGGCAAAGTGCTATCGGATATCGTGGAATCTGAAGTGATCGCGAACACGACGCTGGACATTGTGAAGCGGCAGGACGGCTCAACGGGCATCCCTGAATACTCAAAACTGATCAATCAAGGCGTTGTGCCAGAGCGTTTATCTACAGGGACCATCAGCTTCCATGAAACACCTGATGCATCTGACATTGCTCAAAAGTGCACCGAGCTGTTTCTGGCCTCAACCCAAGACAGTCGGATCATGGGAGCGACCAAGGCAACGGTCGCTGAGATTAACAAACTGGTTCAGAACGCAGTGAACCCTGACGGGCAACGCCTTGAGTTTGAACTTCATGGAGACAAGTTCTATCGCGATACGCGACAGGGGGATGCCATCCTGTTTACCCAGAACAACTACGAGAAGGGTATCCAGAACGGCTCGCTGGGGACGCTGATATCAACTGAGGCGACGGGCGAACACTATGGTGTGGTTGAACTGGACACAGGTGATCGGGTTGAAGTTACCCAGAGCCTGCTCGATTGCATGGAGCTGGGGTATTGCATCACTCTCCATAAGGCCCAAGGCTCACAGTTTTCGTGCATCATCATTGCCCTGAAAAAAGGGCGTATCGTTGATCGTGCATGGCTGTATACCGCGATCACTAGAGCAGAAGCAGAGATCCATATTGTTGGCGCAGCCAGGCAGTAGCTGCGACTAACCGGCCATCTGCCTGTAAGTATATTAGGTCGATGATCAGCTTTCTTTGGGGCTCCCTGCATGAACCAAATTCAACCTGGATATGTGTGTGGGAACTATCAACCGCTCGAGGGTGGGAGGTCATCCGATTTCAGCTCATGCGCCCAAACCGGAAATGCCAGAGGTACTAGACCCGTTCGAGATATCTTGGTCATTTTCTATAACGCAGGCGTAATTGCGCAATAGGCTGCCTGTTACACTTTGTTATCTACAATGGTAGGCCCCTAGTTTTCTAGAGCTTCGATAGCGCCTTAAATATCGCCCTACGAACTCTTTTCAACTGACGCTGATTTTAACTCGACTGGTTATCACCAATGAGTTCACCCAGCTCCAAAGCGGCTTGACGGAGGAGGGGTTCAAACTCCAGCAGTTCATCCAAGTTTTTCCTCAGAATTGGAGCATGGGTGAACAGGCAGGCAAATAGTCGTCCGTTTTTATCCCTGATAGGGACTGAGAAGGCGACCATACCATCGACAAACTCTTCGTTGTCGATGCCGCGATCATTACGGGCGGTTTCCAACAACGCCGACTCCAGATCCTCCGGGGTGGCGAGGGTGTTGCGGGCCAGTTTTTCCAAGGGTAGGTTGTGAATGATGCGCTGGCGACGATCCTCCGGCAGGCTACTAAGATACAGCTTTCCGCTGGAGGTACACCATACCGGTGTGCGGCTACCGATGGGTAGGTGCACCTGTAACGGCCAGTTGGTCTGGATCCTGTCGTAATAGATCATCTCTGTGCCGTCAGGGATGGCGATGCCGCAGGTTTCGCCAACTTTGTCGGCCAGGTTTTTCAGAATCGCTTGGCGTAGGGCCTTAAAGCGGCTGGTGTAGAGCACTCCAAGAGCGACGCTGTGTAACCGGTCGGCAGGCACCAGCAAACCACGCATATTCGTTTGCAGGTAACCTTCTGCCTCGAGTTGCTGCAGTATGCGGTGCACGCTGGGTTTGGGGATATTTAACTGCAGGGCTAGATCGGCCGGGCTTAAAGGGCGTTCGGCGCGAGAAACCGACTCGATGATCTCGAGTACACGGGTGATGGAGGAGGTTTTTTCTCTCCGCTGAACTGTCATTGCATATATATCCTGCCATTCAAATTTTGAGCCTATTATAGGCAGACTATGCATAGCAAAAAACAATAAAGGCTAGCCCTCTCCATCAGGAGGGCTAGCCAAGGGGGAGCCACGCTCAAGGTTGGGAGATATGATGACCCGAATGGCGCAAGTGGGCTAGCTGCTCAAGAGACTAAGAGGCAGTATAGGTGCTGCCCCTGGCGCTGGCTGAGGGCAGACAACTATCTGTTCGGAATGACCGCTTATCTTAAAACACCTGCCCGCTCATGGCGTCTGACTATCTCCTCAATGGTTACTTGCAGCGGCAAACTGGGTATGACGGGCGATTACCACTTGGTCTTGCTCAGGTCGCATTCGATCACTTCACCGCGTTTGGCGGGCGTGTTTGGCTGCGACTGAGACTCACAGAGCAAGGTGGTGCCGTAATCGTTTCGCTTGTCGTGAGCGTTGCTGCGCGCCCAGACGGTCACCATCGCCTTTTCTTCCGGATTCGCCTCGCAGCTGCCGTCGATGTCAAAAGCGTGGATGGTGTTCTGGTGGAAATAAATCAAGGGACCGTTTCCGGGTGAGGTCGAGCTCCACATCTGGTGCTCGCCGGCCATGCCCGTATCGAATGAAACAACGCGCTGCTTATCGTCTTCCCTGACCGTTTTGATCAGTTCATTGTCTTCTCTGATCGCAAAGTTCTTGAATTGATTCGCACAGGCTGGCTCTCGCATCGTGTAATATATTTCCGATATCGCGTGATTGTGATACGGATAGAAGGTATCGACCGACTGAGTAACCATGCCGACCTCGGCGCCGACTTTTTCGCCGTTGATTTCGTCGATACGTAACAAGCCCCAGTGACCGAATACTTCGGCATACGCATAACCCCCACGAATATTGACAAAGTTTCGCTTATTCCGCTCACTGTCCTCGGCGTACATCGGATACCAGCCAACCGATGCCCATAGGTTTGGCAGCGCGTTGGCGCTGACATCTCGGGGAAACACCGCCGGCATCTTGATATCCGGGCCAGTCACCATCTTGGCAAAGTTACGTGTAAATTGTCGGCCGTGCTCTTTTACCTCTTTGTCGGTTACTTTCTTGTCGAAAAATTCTTCAAACGTACTTCGTTTCAGCCACTTGGCCACTAGAGAGTTCTGTTCCAACTCACCGCCGGGGCTGTAAATCCAGTCAACATCCTCTCGTGCACTGAAGCAGCGTTTGGCCTTGTCCGGATTGTTTGTCACCTGATAGATATTCTTCACCAGGATCTTCATATCGCGGCGATCCATGATGCACATGCGTCTTTCACCACCTGCAGTTTCGAAGATCGTCGAATCGGAATTGATGCATCCACTGCTGGCATCGTTGGTGAGTGCTTTCGCGTATGCGTCCAGATAGCTGAGCGTCTCATTCCACAAAATGTCGACATATTTCTGCTCGGATACTTGATATTCAGCGGCCTCGGTCAGGCACGTGAATTCGGCATCAACGACATCCTTGGGGTCCAGAAAATCCGGTACCTCCAGCGCATTCGCTGTCAGTGGCCCAAGCAAGCAAGCCAGCAATGAAATTTTTTTTATTGTTTTCATTTCTTCTATCCTCTTGTGAAAGATCCGAATAAGTCGCCGTCCGGACGGGCGGCACTTATTGCAGAGCAAGTAACTGCACCATTTAAAGACAAAAGAGGGGCATTATCGCCTTCCAAATGAGGAGCCCCCTTTAGGGAATAGCTTTAATTTCAATTAAGTCATGCGTTTAGGAATTTCAGCACTGTATCAACACTGTCTTTGGCATCGCCGAACAACATCCGGGTGTTGTCTTTGTAAAATATAGAGGGTTATCGACGCCAGCGTAACCAGTGCTCATCCCCCGTTTCAACACGATGGTGGTCTTGCCATTCCAGGGTTCCAGCACCGGCATCCCAGCGATCGGACTGTCAGGAACATCCTGGGCCGCGGGGTTGACGATATCGTTGGCACCTATGACGATCGAGACATCCACTTTAGGGAAATCCTGGTTGACCTCATCCATCTCGTAGACGATGTCGTAGGGGACCTTGGCTTCGGCCAGCAGTACGTTCATATGCCCCGGCATCCGCCCCGCAACAGGGTGAATGCCGAAACGGACGTTGACCCCCTTATCCCGCAGCTTCTTGGTGATCTCGTACACGACATGCTGAGCCTGGGCCACCGCCATGCCGTAGCCGGGCAGGATCATCACCTCTTTAGCGTTCAGCAGCAGCTCGGCCACCTCTTGCGCTTCAATCGGTTTGACGTCCCCGGCATCGCCTGCCGGGCCCGCAACGCCACCGGCCGACTTAGGCGTACCGAATCCCCCCATGATGACGTTGACGAACTTACGGTTCATCGCCTTACACATGATGTAACTGAGGATCGCACCGCTACTACCCACCAGCGCACCGACTACGATCAGCAGGTCATTGCCGAGCATAAAGCCCATCGCCGCGGCCGCCCAACCCGAGTAGCTGTTAAGCATCGACACCACCACCGGCATATCTGCGCCACCGATGGCCACCACCATATGGACACCGAAGGTCAGGGCGATCAGCGTCATAAGGATCGTGACGCCGATACCACCGCCGGCTGCAGATTGCTCGACGTACAGACCGCATAGCCAGATCGCCGCGATCAGCAGCCCCAGGTTGAACCAATGACGCCCCGGCAGCTGCAGAGGTTTACCGCTGATTTTGCCACTCAGCTTGAGATAAGCCGCCACCGAACCGGAGAAGGTCAAAGCACTGATCAGGATGCCGATATAGGTCTCGACATCATGGATGGTCAGTTCTACCCCGCTAATGCCCGCGCCGTGATCCAGCGCATTGGCATAGCCGACAAACACCGCCCCCAGTCCCACCAGACTATGAAGAATGGCAACCAATTCTGGCATCTGAGTCATCTCCACCCGCTGGGCAAGCACCCAGCCGATGGCACCACCCGCCAGGATACCGCCAACCAGAAAGAACTGATTGTCGGTCACCAGGCCGACCACCGTGACCAGCAGGGCCAGGCCCATACCCAGCATGCCGTATAAGTTACCCCGACGCGCCGACTCCTGATGGCTCAGACCGTTAAGAGCCATGATAAACAGCGCACCCGCGCCTATATATGAAACAGTAATTACACCCGCATTCATCCTATCTACCCCTATTTGCTAAACATGCGCAGCATGCGCTGGGTCACTGCGAAGCCATCCCACGATGTTGATACTGGTGATAAAGACCGCCAGGGTGGATAACACCACGACCAGGGTACTGTCACTGGAGATCTGCATCAGTGCACCTATGACGATGATGCTACTGATCGCATTGGTGACGCTCATGAGCGGTGTATGCAGGGAATGCGACACCCCCCAGATCACCATGTAGCCGATAAAACAGGACAGTACGAAAACCGACAGATGGCCGATAAAGGCCGGCGGTGCCACCGTTCCTAAGCCGAACAGCGCTAAACCGCAGGCCACCAACGGAATCAGGAAGGCCAGTGGATGGGCCGGCTTGGGTTCGGCTTTCTGCAACGCCTGCTTGGCCTTGATGCCGATATCCTCCTTCGGCGCCACGCTGATCCTAGGGGCGGGTGGCGGCCAGGAGATCTCGCCGCTGTTCACCACGGTCGCGCCACGGATCACCTCGTCTTCCATATTCACCACAATCTCACCGTTCTTATCCGGACAGAGATCGGTGAGCAGGTGGCGCAGGTTAGTGGCATAGAGCTGGCTGGCTTGCGCCGCCAAACGGCTAGGTAGGTTGGTATAACCAATCAGGGTGACACCGTGCTTAACGACCACCTTGTTAGCCTCGGTGAGTTTGCAGTTGCCACCCGCCTCGGCCGCCAGATCGACGATCACACTGCCAGGCTTCATGTTGGCAACCATCCGCTCGGTGATCAGCTCGGGGGCGGGTCTGCCCGGGATCAGGGCGCTGGTGGTGATGATGATATCCACCTCAGCCGCCTGGGCCGCAAACAGGTCCATCTCGGCCTTGATAAACGCAGGGCTCATGGTCTTAGCGTAACCGCCTTCACCAGAGCCGTCTTCATCATCAAACTCGAGCATCAGGAATTCGGCGTTCAGGCTTTCAACCTGTTCTTTCACTACCGGGCGGGTATCGAAGGCACGCACAATAGCGCCCATGCTGGAGGCTGCGCCGATAGCGGCAAGGCCTGCAACCCCGGCACCGATCACCAGCACCTTGGCAGGCGGTACTTTTCCAGCAGCGGTGATCTGTCCGGTAAAGAAACGACCAAAATGCTGGGCCGCTTCCACCACCGCCCGGTAACCGGCAATATTGGCCATGGAGCTAAGGGCGTCCATCTTCTGGGCCCGGGAGATCCGCGGTACGCTGTCCATGGCCAGGGCCGTCACACCACGTTCGGCCAGTGCCTGGAGCATCTCCGGGTTCTGCGCCGGATAGAGAAAGCTGATCAGGGTCTGATGTTCCTTCAGCAGTTCAACGCCATAGAACCCCAATTCTGGGTGCTCTTTGGGGGGACGCACCTTCATGATAATATCGGAGCTTGTCCAGAGTTCGCGGGGATCTTCAATGATCTCGACTCCCGCCTGTGCGTAGTGCTCATCATCAAAGCTGGCGGCCTCACCTGCCTTGGACTCGATGGCTACGGTGAACCCGAGCTTCTGCAGCTGGGCGGCGACTTCAGGGGTCAACGCGACCCGCTTTTCGCCCTCTTCTATCTCTTTAGGGATGCCTATGCGCATGATTCTTGTCCCCTCTTTACAGAGTGAAATATTAAGATTTATGGGACTTAATTCAGCCAGCCGGGTCCCCTGGCCTGCACAACAGGCAGGCCAAGTGTTGTCGTCGGTAAATATCACTGGTGATCCAGATCGAAGACCCTTTTTCTTTCGGTGGTCCCCGCATTTAGATGTTTAAACGGCAGTACGGTTGTCGATTCGCTAATTCAGCGGCTGACGTCAACCAGAACGCGTCCTCGCAGCTTGCCCTCAAGCATGTCGCTGGCCACGGGAATGACTTCGCTAAGACCGATTTCACGGCTGAGCATTTCTAGTTTGGACGCATCAAGGTCACGCCCCAAGCGCTTCCAGGCTGAAAGCCGCTCAGGTCGAGGACACATCACGCTGTCGACGCCGGCCAGGGTTACGCCACGCAGAATGAAGGGGGCTACCGAACTCGGAAAATCCATCCCACCAGCAAGACCGCATGCAGCAACCACGCCACGGTACTTCATGGTAGAGCAGACGTTGGCTAGGGTGTGGCTGCCAACAACGTCAATGGCGCCTGCCCAGCGTTCCTTAGCGATCGGTTTTGCAGGTGATGAGAATTCGGAGCGATCCAGTACCTCAGATGCACCCAGGCTTTTGATGTAGTCGGTTTCTGACGGGTCACCGCAAACACCAACGACGGTATAGCCCAGCTTAGTGAGCAGTGACACGGCGACACTACCGACGCCTCCTGCTGCTCCAGTGACTAAGATTTCACCCTTATCCGGGGTTACACCCTGGCGTTCTAGCGTCATGACACAGAGCATCGCAGTAAAACCAGCGGTCCCGATAGACATTGCCTGGGTGGGGCTGAACGCTTCGGGTAGCGGCACCAGCCATTCACTCTTGAGACGAGCTTTTTCAGCGAGGCCACCGGGGTGCACTTCGCCGACGCCCCAGCCAGTATGGACAACGGTATCACCAACCTTGTAATCCGCGCTGTCGCTGTGCTCGACAGTACCGACCAGATCAATTCCTGGAATCATTGGGAAACGTCGAACGACGGGCCCCTTGCCTGTAATCGCAAGCGCATCTTTATAATTAATCGTTGAGTAGTTCACACGAATAGTGACATCGCCTTCATGGAAAACCGCTTCGTCAATGTCCTTCAATTGTGCACGATAACCCGCATCGTCTTTTTCAATCAATATGCCTTTAAACATGCTGTAATCTCCGCTGTGTTGAGTGAGATATTATAATTTATGGGGTTGAATACGGAACGCCGTATATCCTTGTCCTGCGCATCTGGCAAGCCTGTTTTGGCATTCCAAAAATCCCTGGTGATCCAGATCAAAGAACCTTTTCCTTTCGAGAGTCCGCTCATTCAGAGCGCTCCTTTAAGATAAAGATCCGATTTCAGCACCAGATAGGCTGTCAAAAAAGGCGGCACTCTCGATAAAAAGGGTGCCACCAATATTCAGCAACAGAAGGACCTTACTATTGCTAAAAGATTACCGTCGATCACTTCATGGTGGGCATAGAGAATTCGGCACCTTCGCGCACACCGGCAGAAGGCCAACGCTGGGTGACTGTTTTACGCAGGGTATAGAAACGCACGCCATCAGGACCGTAGGCAGCCAGGCTACCGAACAATGAACGCTTCCAGCCGCCGAAGCTGTGGTAAGCCACCGGTACGGGCAGCGGGACGTTGATACCGACCATGCCGACCTTGATGTTGTCAGAGAAGTAGCGGGCCGCCTCACCATCGCGAGTGAAGATGCAGGTGCCGTTGCCGTATTCGTGGGCATCGATCAGATCCATCGCTTCCTGCATGGTATCCACACGAACGACTTGCAGCACCGGGCCGAAGATCTCTTCCTTGTAACTGATCATCTCGGGTGTGACGTTGTCGATCAGGGTACCGCCGACGAAGTAGCCGTTTTCGTACCCTTCGACCTGCGGATTACGACCGTCTACGACGATCTTGGCGCCCTGCTCTTGGGCGCTGTTGATGTAGCCCACTACCTTATTCTGATGCTGTTTGGTGATCACCGGACCAAAGTCGTTGCTGTTATCGGTATGGACCCCGACCTTCAGTTTGGTCATCGCTTGTTGCATCTTGGCGATCAGCGCATCACCGGCGGCATCACCCACCGCGACCGCCACCGACAGGGCCATGCAACGCTCGCCGGACGAACCGAAGGCGGCGCCCAGCAATTGGTTAACGGTGTTGTCCATATCGGCGTCGGGCATGACGATGGCATGGTTCTTGGCGCCGCCCAACGCTTGGCAACGCTTGCCATTGGCGGTCGCAGTCGAGTAGATATACTCGGCAATCGGCGTGGAGCCGACGAAGCTCACCGCCTGTATCCGCTCATCATGCAGCAGCGTATCAACCGCTTCCTTGTCGCCGTTAACCACGCTCATGACACCTTTTGGAAGACCTGCTTCCTGCAGCAGTTGAGCGATAAACAGCGTTGAGCTGGGATCACGCTCGGACGGCTTAAGCACGAAGCAGTTGCCGCAGACGATCGCCAAGGGGTACATCCACAACGGTACCATCGCCGGGAAGTTGAACGGGGTGATGCCGGCGACCACACCCAGGGGCTGAAACTCGCTCCAGGAGTCGATGTTGGGTCCGGCGTTCTTGCTGTGTTCACCTTTGAGCAGTTCGGGAGCACCGCAAGCGAACTCGACATTCTCGATACCGCGCTGCAGCTCGCCGGCGGCATCGTGGCCGATCTTGCCGTGCTCTTCGCCGATCATCTGGCAGATCTTATCGGCGTTGGCTTCCAGCAGCTCCTTGAACTTGAACATCACCCGCGCGCGCTTGATGGCCGGTGTGCCGCGCCATGCGGGATACGCGGCCTGGGCGGCGGCGATGGCCTGTTCCACGGTGGTCTTGGAGGCCAGGTCGACCTGCTTGCTGACTTCCCCGGTAGCCGGGTTAAAAACGTCCTGGCTGCGGGTTCCTTCGACGACGAACTGGCCGTTAATCAGATGTCCTACAGTGTTCATAGCAGTTTCCTCAACAGTAAATCGGGTAGCAGTACGGCCACCCTTGGTAAAAAATAGTGACGGGGTAAGATTTTCGTTCTTGAGTTACAAGGGCTGAGTTACCAAAGCTGTTTGTAGATCTCCATAACCTCGTCTGCTTTGGGCACACGGGGGTTGTTGTTGGGTGATCCCGAGGCTAGGGCCTGCTCGGCCATGGTCGGCAGTAGATCAAAGAACGCCTGACGCTTGATGCCAAACTGCGCCGGGGTGGGCACATTCAGTTCATCGTTGAGCGCAACCAGCTCCTCCAGCAGTTTCTGGTTGGCCTGCTCGGCGCTGTCCTGCTCGTTGGCGACCCCCATGGCCCGGGCACAATCGGCGTAACGCTCGGGGGCGGCGGGAATCGAAAACTCGGTGACGCTGGGCAACAGCATAGCGTTGGAGAGCCCGTGGGGGACGTGGAAGGCCGCGCCGATGGGGCGGCTCATGCCGTGAACCAAGGCCACCGAGGCGTTGGAAAACGCTATGCCAGCCAGGGTGGAGCCCAGCATCATCGCCTCGCGGGCTTGCTTATCGGAACCGTCGTGGTAAGCCCGGCGCAGGTTGGGACCGATCAGGCGCATGGCCGACAACGCCTGGCTATCACTATAGGGGTTGGCCTTTTGGCTGACGTAGGATTCGATGGCATGGGTCAGTGCATCGATGCCGGTGTCGGCGGTAGTTCGTGATGGCAGGCTCAGGGTCAGGCTGAAGTCGATAAGCGCCGCCACCGGCATAAAGCCGATACCGACGCAGAGCATCTTCTCGTCGCTCTTTTCATCGGTGATGATGGTGAAGCGGGTCACTTCCGAACCTGTGCCAGCGGTGGTCGGCACTGCGATGATCGGCAGGCCAGACTCAATCACCACCCGCGGGAATTTATAATCCTGCATCTTGCCTCCGTGCTTGGCTAGGATCGCGATCGCCTTGGCACTGTCAATCGGGCTACCACCGCCGAGGGCGATGATGCAGTCATAATCGCCATTACGAGCCTTATCGACACCCGCCTGAATAGAGCTGACAGTAGGCTCGGGTACGGTATCGTCAAAGACATCGGGGAAGATCATATGGTTGGCCAGATGGTCCTGGATACGGCTGGTGTAACCCAGCTGCACCATAATCTTATCGGTGATGATCAGCGGGCGTTTACAGCCCAGGCTGGCCAGTACGTTGGGGATCTCTTGGCTGGCATTTTCACCGACCTGCATGATGCGCGGGAGAATCACTTGAGTAGACATATCGACTCCTAAATTCGGGATCATCAGAGACAGCAAACCCTCTAGGCTGAGAAAACTCATAGCTATGCCCTGATTGAGTGGTGCACCGCCGCCAGTTGGTAGCAGTGCTGATTAGCGTTAAACGCAGAAGATAATCTTTGTGCTAGCGGTGCCGGAAAACCGGTGCGCGCTTGGCAATAAACGCATGCATGCCCTCTTTCTGACCTTCGGTAGCAAAGGCCGCTTGGAACAGACGCCGTTCATGACGTATGCCCTCAGTTAGGCTGGTCTCGAACGCGACATTGACGGCTTCTTTGGCCATGCGTACGGCGGGGTCGTTGTACCCGGCAATGGTGTGAGCCGCTTCAAGCGCGGTCTGCAACAGTTCCTTCCCGGGCACCACCCGGGCTACCATCCCGGCGGCTTTGGCTTCATGCACGTCGATGGTGCGTCCTGTCAGCACCAGGTCCATGGTCAGGGCCTTGCCGATAGCATTGGCAAGACGCTGCGACCCACCGATGCCGGGCAACATGCCGAGCTTGATTTCTGGCTGGCCAAATTGAGCATCTTCCGCGGCGATGATGAAGTCGCACATCAGCGCCAGCTCACAACCTCCGCCTAGGGCGTAACCTGAAACAGCGGCGATGATCGGTTTTTTGATTGAACGCAGTTCATCCCAAGGGGCAAAGATATCGTCGCAGTAAAATTCTGCGTAGGTCAGGTTCGCCATCTCTTCGATGTCAGCTCCGGCGGCAAACGCGCGGGCACTGCCGGTAATCACAATCGCTCCGATGTTCTTGTCCGCATCGAAGGCTTGGAGGGTCTCCAGCACTTCTCGGGCAAGCTGCCTGTTAAGGGCATTCAGGCTCTTGGGTCGGTGAAGGGTGATAATCCCCACCCGTTCACGTCGCTCGACCAGAATGGTAGTCGGGGCATCTGCGGCCGACGCAGTGGTGGCTGTCGATACGGCATGGGCCTGGGCTTCGACACTGTTCTGTTCGGAGCTGGCTGTCTTAAGTGGGGTGCTGGTTTTTGTTTTCATCATGAGTACCTAAGGGTCTGGGATATGAGATTTAGACTGCAGAAACGGCTTCGTAGAGAGCTACTTGCCCCGTGTCATCGACATCTTCATGGGCGTGCGTTGTGGGTGCGTAAGCACCGTTATTAGCCATCAGTTCTTCAAGGATCGCCTCGCGATGCTCGTTAAGCGCGGGAGACTGGATCGGTACTTCGGGATCAATCTCGGACAGGGTGCTCATCTTGATGGGATTACCGGCGGTACGCACCGGCCGCTCATTTTCCCCTTTCACCTTGACGATCATGTTGCGAGCGAGAAGTTGCGGGTGGGTGAAGAGTTGATCGATGGTGTTGATCGGTGCGCAGGGTACCCCGGCTTCATTGAGGGCGTCGATCCAATGCTGCATCGGTTTGGTTTGGGTGATCGCCTCGACGTCCGTGACCAATTGTTTACGATTTTGAACCCGTAGATCATTGGTAATAAATTCGGGTTTCAGCGCCAGGTGCGGCGATCCTAAGGCGTCGGCCATCAGCAGGAACAACGTGTCATTGCCCGCGCAGATCACGAACTTACCGTCACCGGCCATAAAGGTTTCAAATGGCGCCAGCGAGGGGTGATTATCACCGGTCCGCGTCGGCACGATCCCTTCCACGTCGTAGCGAGCCAGTGCCGTTTCCATCAAAGCCGCCTGGCAGTCAAGCATACCGATGTCGACTCGAGCGCCTTGCGCATCACGACTCCGACTGTAGAGTGCCGCCAGAATACCCACCACGCCGAAGAGAGCGGCCCCTAAGTCGCCAAAACTTGTTCCAACGCGGGCGGGCTCCTCATCGGGCCAGCCGGTCAGGCTCATGACCCCACCCATCGCCTGTACCACCATGTCGTAGCCCGGCAATTCACTGAACGGACCACTGTGGCCGAAGCCTGAGATGGAGGTATAAACAATATGGGGATGGGTTTTGGCAAGCCGCTCGGGTCCGTAGCCGAGACGCTCCATGACGCCGGGGCGGAAGTTCTCAACCACCACATCACAACTGTCTAAAAGGCGCTCCAGAAGTTCCCGGTCACGTGGCGACTTGATATCGAGAGAGATGCTCTCCTTGCCTCGATTGAAGCACATGAAATAAGCGGAATCGTCTCCCACGAAAGGACCGAACGCACGCGTGTCGTCGCCAGTGCCAAACCTTTCAACCTTGATTACCCGTGCGCCAAGATCCGCCAACACCATGGTGCAATAAGGACCTGCAAGCACCCGTGAGAAATCCAACACGGTAATTCCAGACAAAGGGCCCTTTTTTTCTTCTGTTTCACTTGATTGATCCATAAAGGCTAATCCTAAGGTTAGTTTCTATTGGCGTCTAATAACGATACGAAATGTATCATATCTGAAGAAAGTTCAAAAAACGACCAATTTTTCATACAAATATACGTTCGGCCGAAATAAGACGAATGACGAGGAGAGTGGCGTAATTAAAGGCTCTGTCCCAGTTAGCTGTTGTGGCAGTAGCTCGCGCTAGTCTGAAACATAGACGCCTGGGCTGCGAGATCAGGCGGGGCCCTGTGGGAGCCGAACTCCCACGTGTCATTGGCTGAGATTTGTGTGTAATCAAGTATCTTTTTGGAAGGCTTGAAACAGCAATCACAGCATCAGGGTTCCCCCAACCCCTCCCCCGCGCCCATTCTAAGACGATGAAATACAAGCTGAAAATGCCAGCAGGGTCGAGCTAGGGATAGCGAGACTGGCAGCTGAGGCAGGATGCCGAATCTGTCAGCCTCAGGCTGAATTTCATAGCGCCGCAGGCGCGTACCCGCAGGGCGGTTTAGCAGGGTCGCAGTTTCTTTTTCGCGTACAAAGAAATGAAGCCGCTGGGAGGCGGAACATCGCTTGATAGCAAAAATAGTAATGCAGAATTAACGGTTCGCAACAACTAGACTTAGAGCAGATCTCTCCCCATCGGAGGTTGTGCTATGAACGACAAAGCCTTTCACCTGCTCATTTTGCAACTAAGCCAACTGACACCCAGTCAGCGGCATTAACTACAAAGCTATTTTCAATAGATCGATACAGGTGCTGCGGACAAGCTACTCGCCGAGCACTCACCTGCCTGTTGTCCGCATTGCTAGGCTTCACAGCTCTGCAAAGTCGATACAGCAGTAATACATAACTCCTGAATTGGGGCGCCTGAGCACCTACTAGAAATTGCGTACGGAATGTTGGCAGCCAGCACTTCATGAAAATTTTGCATGCAGTGGAGCAGTGGAAGAGTCAGTAATGATGGCAGCTCTGTAGATACAGCTGCCGATAATGGAAGCCGTCGTGATGGTCGCTCTGTATTTCGACCCTGAAGGGGTCAGGCCTGAATAGTTGAATAATTGCCGATCGAATCTATACGTTGCTCATGGCACGCAAACCCCGACTACATCTTCCCGCTGGTCTCTATCACGTTTTGCTCCGTGGTAACGATGGCATCGGCGAAAGGCAGCGTATGGAGTTTCATGGCGGTAAAGCCTGGCGGTAAAGCCGATAGCCGGGTATTGGGTGATGATCGCTTTATCGAGCAAACCCTGGGTAAGCCAGCTTTATCGTCCATCAGCCCGTCACCCTCGCTCGATGAAATCGAACAGCGTGTTTGCGTCGTTTGTGGAGTTGAGCAAACAGAGTTGGCGAGTCCAGGAAGAGGACGCAAATTAGCCCAGGCGCGAGGCATAATTGGCTGGCTCGCCATGCAGTATGGATTCGGTCCATTGCGCGAGGTGGCGGAGTGTTATCATCGGGACGCGTCGTCGTTGACCGTGGCGGCTCGCAAGGTGTATGAAAAGGCCCGAGCATCCAAGGAATTTCGAAAGCAGGTCAATGCCTTAATTCTCTGCTTAATTCTCGACGCTGAAGAGTATTCAACTATTCAGGCCTGACCCTGTGTTCTGTGTTCTGTGTACTGATCTACAAGCGGACCAAAAATTTGCGAGCCGTTCAGTTGCTGCTGGGGCACGCCAAGCTTGAAAGCACCGTCCGGTATCTGGGGATTGAGGTAGACGATGCGCTAGAGATGGCAGAGCAGACCGAAGTTTAGCTTGAGTAGGGTTGTGTAGTGCTCATGACAACGGGCGCTTCACGGCCCATTGCCGTCACTTGGAGTCTGAGAACGCCGCTACATGTCCATCTCATCAGAATCGATAAAGCATAGGTAATCGGGCCGACAATACGCGACATGCTCATCATAATGTCCTTTAGCGTCAGGACTCTTCGAGAAGAGTGTAGTGGTCAAGTAATACTGGCTACGATTTTGCCCCCTTTGCCTGCAGACTTTAGTCCGCAGCCTTGCTGTAGCGAGCATAGATCGCGCTACCTACGAACGTAACGATGAGTAGCCACTTGATCGATACCACGGTGCCAGCAACGAAATAAAGGGATTGAGCGACTGGGCCGGCTTTAAACAAGAAAAACAGATGCAGCGCATTTTCTGTCGCATCCGCCACAGCGGCAACGGGAAGAGATATCGCATGTAGTGTTCTGACCAATGGCGCGACACCCGTGAATAGACGTGTCTTTATTGATATGAGATAGCCAAGTGCGCCATAGGATACGAGAAATGGGTAATCAATAAGAAAGTGTACTTTGAATAGATGAACCCCTGCCGGCTTCCATTCAGCAAGAATGGCGTTAAATGCAGACGCCGTAAATGTAAGCTGAATCTCGGGGATGCTTGGCTCCAGTGGCGACGTATAGATCGCCATCGCCGCAAAAAGCAGTGTTGCGATGATGGCCAGGAAGCCAACCCAACGAATCGACGAGGTGGCGCGAAAAAAAAGCGGAGAAACCATGATTCCCGTAGAATATTTTCCTGTACGTAATTGAGTCTGAAGGGTGGCCGAAAAAGCGTATTATCAGCCGGCCCCCCTATTCTGTTCACGAGTGGTTTTTAAGCGGTACTGACGGGCCTTCTGTAGCAGCTCCGCCGCTTGACTGTGGCTGATGAGCGAACTTGTCGAGTATTTCAAAGTTGATGTCCGGTATCAAATAGTCTTTGGCAGTGGGCGGGGATTTGAGCTTGTTATAGGGTGTCATCATATTCTCATAGAGGTAGATCTTGCGTGCTTTCCCTTGTCATCGGGCCGTGTCCGGTTTTGCGTATGGCTGCAGTGTACCACTCCTGCCGTGAGCTCTAGCCCCGATGGGTGTCCGCTATAAATGGAACTCCGAAGCTTCATCGGCAGCCCACTCGGGCCTGAGGTGAGCGGCAGCTATGTGTCGACGGACTAAACCGCTCGCGCGGCAATGGGTGCCGCAACTAACCATCGGAGAGCGATGTTTAAACCACGGTAATCCCTGATTGCACTATCCTATGAAGTGTGGAGGTATTTTCCTGCCCGCTTCTCTATAGGAGCAAGCCATGGCTCGGCAAGCGCTGGAGGTCTCCGATATCTTCCGGTCCTGTGGCCCTGCCTGGCGCCGAGCCATGGCGGGACATCTCAGCCTCGGTCAGCTTAAGGTGATGTCGGCGATCGAGCGCTGCCGCCGTGCCGACCTAGGTGGCCACGTACTGCGCTGTGAACGTTGCGCAGAGGTTCAGATCGCCTACAACTCCTGCCGCGACAGGCATTGTCCAAAATACCAGGCGAGCGCGGCTAAACGCTGGCTCGCGGCACGCCAAGCCGAGCTGCTGCCGGTCGATTACTACCATGTGGTCTTCACCTTGCCGGCGCCCATCAGTGACATCGCCTACCAGAACAAGTCGGTGATATACGGGCTCTTGTTTAAAGCCGCCGCCGAGACACTCTTAACGATAGCCCGAGATCCCCGCCACCTCGGAGCCCGTATCGGCGTGACCATGGTGCTGCATACCTGGGGCTCGGCCCTCACGCATCATCCGCATGTGCACTGCATCGTGCCGGGTGGCGGTTTGGCCGTTGATCGGCCCGGCTGGCAAGCCTGCAAGCCGGAGACCTCCAGTTCTTCGGCCCACATCAGCGGTTGGCTGACGCACAGACTTTTGCCGACTGGTGTCGACCGTTCAAACGACAGGAATGGGTGGTGTATGCCAAGCGCCCCTTTGCCGGCCCCGAGGCGGTGCTGGCGCATCTGTCGCGATATACCCACCGGGTTGCCATCGCCAACAGCCGCCTCATCGCCCACGACGCGCGGGGCGTGACCTTCAAATGGAAAGATTATCGGGAGAAAGGACGCACCCGGCACAAGACGATGACCCTGGCCAGCGGTGAGTTTATTCGCCGCTTCCTGCTCCATGTTTTACCACACCGTTTCCATCATATCCGCCACTACGGCTTGTTCGCGAACGGCGGTCGAGCCAACAACCTGGTCCAGGTTCGTCACCTACTGAACTGTGACGTCGTGGAAACGCCTGTTGCCGCCGCGGATACGACAATCGTCACAGACAGCCCCTACATCTGTCCGGCCTGTGGATCACTGATGATCGTGATCGAAATCTTCGCGCGAGGCCAGTTGCCCCGAGCACCACCGGGGAGGATTACGCAATGTGCTTAACCGAAATGATCGTCACGCCAAACTGTCTACCCGGACCGGCAGGGGTATGGTGCAGGCTGGGCGTACGAAAAGCGCGCTGTCAGACCGCTCTCACCGGTTTTCCAAATGATCGGGAAGGCGTTCAACGGAGCATCATCAACGTTGGAGTGACCCGGCGAGCAGCGGTATTGCTGTTGCGCCCGATCCCACCGGGGGGTGCCATGCCCTAATCCCCATAGACGATCAGCCACCGCCAGTCCGCGCTTCGAGCCCCGCGGTTTCCTCCCTCGGGTTTTCTCCGACACCTGCCCGCTGAAGTTTAGATAACGGTCTGAGGCATGATGCTGCGGACAGGTATCTGAGAACACTTAACAGCCCGAAATCGGAAGTCACTGTGATGTCCGCTTAGATCGCATAGAACTCTCCACGAAGCAAAGCAGGTGCGTTCCTCCTCATTAACCGGAGCGAAGCGACTCAGCGAAAGCTTGTCTGGAGCACTCGGCGCAGTCGAGTAAACAACCGTAGGAATTTACACACCAGTAGTACACAGTGTGTATAAACAACAAAATAAGAAGAGGCCAGATGAAATCTTGCCTCTCACTCACTCACCCGCTAAATACACAGTATTTACTATAAACTTTCTCGCTACGCTTTACTCGAGCCGCCGCAGCAGAAGCATCGGTGAAACACTCAACACCGGCCTCAACTGCCAGCGCCCGAACAACGACAGTACCGCCGCGCTGATAACGGGTATAGGCAGAATAACTTGCCAATGCCAGTTAAAATTACCCTCAAACATCCGGAACTGCAAAGCCCATACCGCAGCTTCGGCCGCAGCCACCCCGAGAATCCCGGC
>TARA_R110001583_G_scaffold51161_7_pt1 | contig 27700 bp, 21 predicted proteins | sample TARA_R110001583 | Tara Oceans TARA_R110001583 (sample SAMEA4398432) | marine metagenome | biome: Polar Biome; feature: [MES] marine water layer (ENVO:01000295) within the mesopelagic zone...; material: water (ENVO:00002006), including particulate matter (ENVO:01000060) such as...... | reverse complement strand
AAAATACCTTATTCGCTTATGCCGACATTATCTAAAGCAAACTAACAAACGCAAATAATGCATAAAAAACAATCAAAACCGTCTATTTTTGCATGATTTATGACAAAACATGCTTTATACTGCACTTATTAACATGATTTGTGCGCGTTTATATTTGTTTAGTGTGAAGTAATAGGAGTAATAATATGTGTGGGATTGTCGGTGCGGTTGCACAACGAGATGTATCTGAAATTTTATTAGAAGGTTTAAAACGCCTTGAATATCGCGGTTATGATTCTGCTGGTGTTGCTATTGTTGATAAAGACCTAAATCTGCAACGCGTACGTCGTTTAGGCAAAGTAAAAGAATTGGCAGATGCGATTGAGGCAAACCCTGTGCTTGGCGGAACAGGTATTGCACATACTCGTTGGGCCACACATGGAGAACCTTCTGAAATCAATGCTCATCCTCATATGTCTGGTGGCAACATTGCTATTGTGCATAACGGTATTATTGAAAACTACGAATCATTACGCGAAACACTACGTGCACGCGGTTACGAATTTGTCTCGCAAACAGATACTGAAGTTATTGGCCATTTAGTTGAATGGGAACTTCGCACCTCTGAAACATTGCTTGAAGCACTACAAAAAACAGCACTACAGCTTGAAGGCGCTTACGGTACTGTGGCTATGGATCGCAGAGACCCAAGCCGTTTAGTCGTTGCACGTTCAGGTAGTCCATTAGTGATTGGTTTAGGCCTTGGTGAAAACTTTCTCGCGTCAGATCAACTCGCATTATTAAATGTGACGCGCCGTTTTATGTACCTAGAAGAAGGTGATGTTGCTGAAATCACTCGTCATGATGTTAATATTTTTGATGTCAAAGGTAACCCAGTAACACGTGAGGTACTTGAATCCACGGTTGAACACGATGCAGGTAGCAAAGGTAAGTATCGTCACTTTATGCAAAAAGAGATTTTTGAGCAGCCAAGTGCACTGATCAGTGCATTAGAAGGGCGCATTAGTGAAGACAGCATATTAGTTGATAGCATCGGCACTGGCGCAAAAGATATTTTATCTAAAGTCGAGCATATACAAATTATTGCCTGTGGTACGTCATACAACTCAGGCATGGCGGCACGTTATTGGTTTGAATCACTCGCAGGCGTCAGTTGCGATGTGGAAATTGCCTCTGAATTCCGTTACAGAAATTTCGTGGTACGCCCAAACAGCTTATTACTTACATTGTCTCAATCAGGTGAAACAGCCGATACCTTAGCTGCACTTCGTATAGCCAAAGAAAAAGGTTATATGTCAGCGATGTCAATTTGTAACGTATCTGGCTCTTCATTAGTCCGTGAATCAGATTTAGCCTTCATGACACGCGCAGGTACCGAAATTGGGGTTGCATCAACCAAAGCCTTTACTACACAACTTGCCGCTATGTTGATATTGGTCACTGCGATTGGTAAAGAACAAGGCACGATTAATAAAGAAAAAGAAAGCAAAATAGTTAAAGCGCTACATTCTTTGCCTGTTGAAATCGAAAAAGCATTAGCTTTTGACAAACAGATCGAAGCCTTAGCCGTCGACTTTGCAGATAAACATCACACCTTATTCTTAGGTCGTGGTGAGTTTTATCCAATCGCAATGGAAGCGGCTCTTAAACTGAAAGAAATTTCTTACATTCATGCAGAAGCTTATGCTGCTGGAGAGTTAAAACACGGGCCATTAGCCTTGATTGATGCCGACATGCCTGTTGTTGTCGTTGCACCAACCAATGATTTGTTAGAAAAATTAAAATCAAATGTTGAAGAAGTTCGTGCCCGTGGTGGTTTGTTGTATGTATTCGCTGATGAAAAAGCAGGATTTGAAGCCTGTGATGGGATGAAAATAATTACATTGCCACATGTTGATGAGATTATTGCCCCTATTTTCTACACTGTACCCATGCAATTACTGTCGTATCATATCGCGCTTATCAAAGGTACCGATGTTGACCAACCACGTAACCTAGCTAAAGCAGTTACAGTAGAATAATCATTACTTAAAATAATCATTAAATTGTTGGTGAACAATAAAGTTGTTACTAAAACAATAAAGTTGTTACCAAAACAATATAGTTGTTAATTTTATCCATCTGAGCTATTTTTAAAATAAGTTAGTTCAGATGGAAGTTTACTATGGGTAAGAAACAATATTGGAACTCTGAGGCTAAAAATCGACGCTGGATCAAAGAAGGCAGAGGTCAAGGCACAGGAGCAAACTATAAACCCTGGCTTACCGTTCGCGATGTAGCATCAGAAGGCCGATCTCACCGTATTTTTGGACACATAACTCAACGAACCCATCATTTACTCTCCGATCTAGAACTTGCAACATTTCTTCTGCTTCAATGGCGTTCAACTACAAATGATATACGTGAACAATTTCCGCTAGATCGTGAAGTGACGAGAGAAATAAGCGAGCAGTTAGGAATAAGGCATCCAACTTATCAAGGCGTGGATCAATACATGAGCAGTGACTTTGTCGTTGATTGTAATGAAAAAAATAATCCGAGATTTGTCCTCCAAGTAAAAACGTCTGAAGCATTTAGTGACTCAAGAACAATTGAAAAACTTGAGATTGAACGACGTTATTGGCGTGAAAAGGGTTTACCTTTCTATTGGGTCACTGAAAAGCAGATACCGCCAATTGTATTCGAAAATATCAATCTTCTTTATAATCACATTGGTGATGACATTGATCAAGCTGAGCTCTTCGTTCAATTAGAGGTGTTTAATAAACATTTAAGAGTGAATGAAAATCTAAGAGTTAAAGAGTTATGTATGAAACTCGATGCTTCATATGATAACGAAACAGGTGAAGCTTTATATCAAATTAAGCGCTTACTCGCACAACGCTATTTCCATTTTGACATTACCAGACCGTTTACAGAGTTACGCTGTTTTGAAATAACTGCTGAAAACTTTGATGTGTTGCAGGAGGGTTGGCGTGTTTCAAATTAACGAAGTGATAAAATTAGAAGATAAACTTTATAGGGTGCTTATAACAACATATACCCATGCTGTATGGATTTCTCTCGAAGATCAAAAGGGGTTTCCAGATGTTGTAGAGCTTTCGCAACTGGAAGCCCTCCTATTAGAAGAAAAGCTAACTCGTGTTGATGATCCATTTGAGTATGTAATAAATCTACTGCCAGAGCCTGACTCCAAAGAAACAATAATTCGAGATAGAAACTATCAAATCATAAAGCCACTGGTTGATGATTCTAACTTTTATATAAAAAAAGTTCGAACAAAGCATATAGCGAACATTCTCAGAGTGGGTGAAATTTCAAGGCCATACCTTTATAAATTAATCCGTCGTTATTGGCAAAGAGGACAGGTGCCAAATACCCTGCTACCTGATTACAAAAATTCCGGAGCAAAAGGCCAGAAACGCATTGTGAATGAAAAAAAGCTAGGCCGTCCCAGAAAAATAATGGAGGGAATTGGTGCTTTGGTCGATGACCCAACTGAAAAATTATTTCGAATAATTATTGATAAATATATTTTAAAAAAACAATTTTCTATTGCACGAGCACACCGAAAATTCAAAGGGCTTTATGACAACATATTTCCAGGATTGCCTGAATCAGAAAAACCAACAAAGCGTCAGCTAAGCTACTTCTTAGATCGCGAATATAAAAATGTAGATAAAATCAAAGCTAGTGTATCGGATAACATTCTTAAAAAAGATATTCGCCCCTTACACAGCACCGCAACAATTCACGCTTTAGGGCCTGGTTCACGCTATGAAATAGATGCAACCATTGCCGACGTTATACTAGTATCAGACCATGATCGAAACCAACCCGTTGGACGCCCTACGGTATATGTTGTGGTTGATGTGTTTTCAAGATTTATTGTAGGCTGGTATATTGGTTTTGAGAACCCTTCCTATGTTGCTGCAATCCAAGCTCTGCATGTAGCTTTAACCGATAAGAGTAATTTTTTCAAAGATTTAGAAATTGAAACTGACAACTTTACTTGGCCTTTAGCTGGCTTGCCAGACGCAATACTTGCAGATAGAGGCGAACTTTTAGGGCATCAAATTGAAGGTTTAGAATCTAGCAATAAAGTCAGGATCGAAAATACGCCTCCTTATAGAGGAGACGCAAAAGGAATAGTCGAACAAAGGTTTAAAATTCTTCAGGCTGAATTTAAAAAGTTTACCCCAGGGGAGGTTATTGGACCTACTGTAAAAAAAAGAGGAGGAAAAAATTACTGGCTTGATGGAAAACTAACGATTTCAGAGTTTACTGAAATAATCATTTCATCAATCGTTATTAGGAATTTTGTTGATCCTATTGAAAAATATGATCGAGCGAAAGATATGCCAGCTGATTTATCAAAAATCCCAATTCACCTTTGGAACTGGGGACTTCAGAATAGGACTGGGCGGTTGCGTAAAGCTAATCCTGATTCGGTACGTATTGCTCTATTGCCGAGAGAGCAAGCCAGTGCTTCTGCACAGGGTATATGCCTATTTGGTGTTTACTACTCTGCACCTGAAATTATCGAACTTGGTTGGATGCACCGCTCCGATAAATCAAATAGGCCTAAAAAAGTTGAAGTTGCTTACGATCCAAACTTTGCCGATGAAATTTACTTATTTCATACACAAGGGATTAGAGAGCATTGGGTATGTCGGATTACTGACTTATCGCGAGAATTTAGAGGGTTAACATTTTGGGAAGTTTGGCGAAAACAACAGCAAATTAAAATTCAAAGTACAAAAGATAAATTAGAGTCAGACAAGCTTCGGATGCATCATGAAAATCGAGTTGAAAACATCATTTCATCAGCAATCAAGCAAACACCAAAGTCGACATCAACAAAAACAGAGCGAATGAAAGGCGTTGGCCATTCTCGCTCTCAGCAACTATTGAAAGAACGGGAAAATCGTCGCCCCAAAAGACCTGTTCACGACAAAGGGTCAGAAAAAGTAGTTCATTTAACTGCACATGAAGATAATGACGACTACCCTGATTTTGAAGACGAACTATTTAATGAAGGAGATGATTGATGGAACAACCGAATCATTTTGTCACAGCGGCTTACCAGTCAACTGGTATCAAACGTTATGATGGTAACCCCTTCATTGAAGCCCTTCCGCCTATATTGTCTGTTGCTCAAGCAGGTAAAAGCATCAAAGGGAAAATAGATTTCCATCCTTCAGAACGATTAGCCGATCCTAAATCTAGAATGCATATGGTTGTTTCGTTATTAGATGATTACTTTCAACCCCTCTCGCAACATGTTCAGTTACAAGAGAAGATCGATATGATGCTACGTATGGGATATGTCGGGCGCAATATTAGTGACGGTTCTCTTAACAAGAAACTTCAAGAAGGCTATGAATTGATCAAGTCTGGTGGAGTAGCCTCCGCAAATTTTAGTATTGAAAAAACAACGGCTAGAAGTATGTCTTTAGTGGGTATCTCTGGTAGCGGAAAAACCAGTTCATTAGTACGAGTTCTTGAAACATACCCACAAGTGATCTATCACGAACAACATAACTGCTTTCAAGTAACTTATTTAAAGATTGAATGTCCTAGTAATGGCGATCTTGAAAGTCTTTGCCTTAACTTCTTTAGTGCTGTTGATGCTGTTTTGAGTACAGATTATGAACGCCGTTATGCGAAACAACGCCTTTCTGTCCCTAAAATGCTAGCTTTGATGCGTCAAACTGCAAATAATCGTGCGATTGGAATTTTAGTGATCGACGAAATTCAACGTTTAAGCCAGGTGCGCTCGGGCGGTAAAGAGCAAATGTTAGAGTTCTTTGTCGAATTAGTAAATACAGTAGGTATTCCTATCGTGTTAGTTGGTACTCCCAAAGCCCGCCCAATTTTTGAACTGGAATTACAATCAGGAAGAAGAAGTGCCGGTATTGGAGCCATCTACTGGGAGACCATTCCACAATACACATTAAAGAATAGCGGAAAAGAACCAAACCAAAACTGGATTAGATTTTCAGATAAACTCTGGAAATACCAATGGCTGAAACATGGCGATGACCATTTATCTGATGAGATTAGAGACTGTTGGTATGACCTTTCTCAGGGGGTGCTAGATATTGTTGTTAAGCTCTTTGTATTAGCACAGTTGCGTGCCATTGCTAACAAGAAAGAGCGTATCACCGTTGGTACTCTTCAATCAGTGTATAAGCAAGAATTGAAGCCAGTGCATCCTATGTTGGCCGCATTGAGGTCAGGTGATGCCGATAAAATTGTGAAATATTCCGATATGCGAGTGGTAGATCTTGATAAACGACTCATTCAACTCGGTGCTGAAATTCTTGCTGATGCTCAAAAGCAAGAAGAAAAATTGTTTGGTGGGGATCAGGATGCTCTTCGCTTATATAACGTAATTTTGCAAATTGAAGAGTCTTTTGAAGAACAGATAGTGGCTCAGCTCGTCGAACGGATATTTAAAGAGCATTCTGATTATAGCATTGCTCAAATGATCCCAGTTTTAGTAAATTGGTATCTAACGAATAAAGAAATACCTGTAAAACTCACACAGAAAAACACTGTGAAAGAAAAAGATTGGCATGATTTAGAGGCCAACGACCTGCGATATCAATATGTTTACTGTAAAGATGAAAAACAATCACTTTTAGATCGACTTGAACAAAATGGTGAGATGTTCGATCTTGATGGCTGGGCTGCGGGTTACTAATGATTGGATTTCCATTACCTTATCCAGAGGAACTGCTTTATAGCACGATAGCAAGGGCAGGTGTTCACGATGGAGACACTTCACCTAAACAATTGTTGGACAAAGTGTTTAATAATCGGAAGGTGATTGCGACTGTAGACTTGCCTTGCCATGTCCAAGCTATAGCAAATCAATATCCAAATACATTGGGCATGAACGCTAATGTTTTAATCTATCGCCATACACTTTGGCCCATTTATGCTCCTTTTCACCCTCCTGAACGAAATCATGAGGTAATAAAATGGATGTACGGAAGCTCCCGAGGTGCTGTACATTTAGCAAGTGGTGTTATAGCTTCAAGAGTAAAAGCAAAAGGCAGACTTTTTATATGTGTTAAATGCGTGGAAGAGCAAAAGATAAAATTCGGCGAGTGCTTTTGGAAGCGTATATGGCAAGTTCCTCTAGTAAAAACATGTCCAGATCACGGGCCTTTGAATATGACAGAAATCGTAAACGATGGTAAACAACGACATACCTATACAGCCACAGGGGAAGCAGAAGTATTAGACGTATTACATACCAACTCTCTCGATAATTTATTTTCCCAACAAGTAGCTCAATTAATGCAAGTTAAGAGTGAAGGTATCAGTAATGCTCAATGGACCATATTTTATAAAAAATTAGCATCGATTCATGGGTATTTAAATGGCCGAAGGATTGATCATGCAAGGATTTACAATGCTGTAATAACATTTTGGGGAAAATATTGGCTTGAGAACGCCGGTATTTTCCCTTTAGATAGTGAAACATCATGGCTTAAGGCGCTGTTTCGTAAACATAGAAAAAGCTTTAGTTTTGCTGAACATATTGTAGCTATAATTGCCATTTCTAAGGGGGCTTTCACTATTTGTGATGCTATTAACAAAGCTTCAAGCATTGTAATTAGTAATGAAAAAGACATTCTTAAAAAAGAATTGAAACTAAATGCAGCATATCAACCAAGCCAAGATCAAATCGAATGGCAGCAACTAATTGAACAAAGTTCACCAAAGGCACTCCGTGTAAAAAATAAGGCTCTGTACGCCCGACTATACCGAAACAACTACGACTGGTTGATGCACATCAATAGTTTATTTCATGCCGATAAAGCAGTGGTTAATAAACGCGTAGACTGGAAACAACGAGACAGGGAAATTGCTCGAGAGTTGTGTTGCGTTTATAGCGAGTTATGCGAAGATTTAAACGCGCCACACCTGAGCAGAACATTCCTGCTTCATCAACTTAAACAAGGAGGAACGGTCGAAAAAAAACTTCATCGCTTACCTCGTTGCTCGAAATTACTTTCTTTTTATTCTGAAAGCATTACAGAATATCAGGCAAGAAGACTTACACGTGCCTACCTAGCGATACAAAAGAATGAACAAGAGATAAAACGCTGGTCATTGTTAAGGCAAGCAGGCCTAAGTGATGAAAGAATGACAGATATTGTTGCAGAACTTTTAAAGGATATATTGAGTGAGCAAACGTGATGCAAGGTTTAAAAAGCTAAATGACGATTCCAAAATACTTGGTATCGGTTCTCTTTTTCGTGGCAAAGATAGAAAAACTTGGGCGGTCAATGTTGACTTTAATGCTGGTTTTTCTAAAAGCATGCAATTCAGCAATATACCAGTACTTGCCAGAAAACGTGTTTTAAACCCGACGAAGCAATATAAATTAGCCGGTTTACCGACCGAAATCATAATTGAAAATGCTCAATTATGGGAAGTAGCTAAGGCGTCTGATTGTCCTGCTTATCAGGTACATCGTCATGGTGGAGACGGCAATCAACCATGTTTTGCCGTACAATTTGGCAGTCGTAGAGTATTTATTCCCCAGCTAGAAATGGCTCGCGTACTTTTTTATCATGATCCTTTTCTAGCTCGACTAAGCCTTCAACATAATGCATTGGCCGAAGACTTTATTCTCAGTAAAAGGGATGATGGTAAGCCCTTAATTATTGTTCGTGAAGGCGCTGAGTATCCTATTTCATACTTTAACCAAGATGATAATCGGCGTTTTTTGAGTTGGGTACTACTTGATCCCGAGGCCCGAACGTCGTTTGAAAGTATCAGTATTCATCTTATCAAAAACCAGTACCAGAAAAACAATTACCTACATTGGAATTTTCAGTTCACCCCACCATCCTTATCTGGTGTAGAACTTGAGGCTAGAGGTTGGGAAGACAGAGGCTCGAATAGCTTCTTTGTTTGGGAAATAACGAGGCTCATCAATTTACCATCAGAGTTAACTGGTGATATTGATTTTTATCATCCTGGTTATGAAAGGAAAGTTGGAGGTAAACCAACAAAAGGAGATGGTAAGCAAGGAGTGGCTCAGGATAATTTTGAACTGGATGATGATGAGCTTTCCGATATAGATAAAGCCACAATTTCGCTCATGTCAGAGCAAGTTGTAGTGTCTTTTAAAACTCCTCACATCACAAACCGTATCGCGAGAAAAACTAAAACAGTTAACAATTTCATAGGTGATGGTGACAAGGAAGTATTGGATAACGAACTCAGCCCAAATGAAAAAGAAGAATCCGGTAATCTACCTGGGGGATCATGGAATAATTTAGATGATCAAACAGACGACGCACACTTGTATGTAGGGAAGTTTCAATCCTTTTTAACAATGGTCGATCACTTAGTTTCTCACCATGGTTTTACGTTGATCAGAAAAGAGTTGGCAAAACTTCCTAAGGTAGGTGATGGAAACAAACATTGGTTAAACGATACGCAAAACCCTCGTTGCATGGCTACTGTTGAGTTAGAATTTAATAATCAGTTTTTTACTTTATTGGAAGTAGACACATCAGATGGCGTAGCAAACCTTTCGACGATGCTACTCACAATTTCTTCTAGCTGGGTAAAAACAAATGAAAAAATGATTCTACATCGGATCATGAAAAAGCCTTTAGGTTGGCCAAGTGACTACTTTAAAGAACAGTTAGGTGAAAAAATCTATTCAGGTATACCTCACCCTAAGTCAAAGCATTCAGGTGTGTTACCCCCTGAAGAAATACCTCCTTGGGCACAGAGGGTTACGAATTGGATTAGCCGAAATACATAACTTTATTTTCAACTTTACTAAATCAGATAATTACCGCTCAGTATTCCCTAAAAATATTTCTATGATAGGATAACACCTAATAAATTTAATGAGGTTAAAGCCTATTAAATCTTGTAACACAAAACATTTTAGTACTATGAATCCTGTTTAAACCGAAATGGGGCTGTTGAAGTTCCTCTTTGAGCAAAGCTGATGAAAAACCTATAAAGCAAATAATGGATAAACTCCGACTTAGGCAAACAAAACGCATGGCAAATGAAAATTTAAAACAAAAACTTATAATCACTAATGCCAAAACACAATTTGAGCAGTTGCCAAAGGCAACTCGAGATCGTATCGCACACATCGACTTCACCTTGTTATTTAAAGGAGAGGCTGTACGTGCTGATTTAGTAGACCGTTTTAACATTGCGCCAGCACAGGCAACCAAAGACTTTACGTTATACCGAGAGCTTGCTCCGGGCAACATTGAATATGACCAAAAACTCAAAGTACATAAGCGTAGAGAACAGTTTACGTCCTTATTCGACTACGACGTGTTAAGAACATTAGCTACCATTAGCCAAGGGTATGGAGATGGCTTTACTGGAAAGGTAAAACCACCACTGCCTTGTGAAGCACCTTATCATCTCAACAAGCCGAGTTTATCGATAGTGGCGAAAGTCACAGAGGCTATTCACAAAGGTAAAGCCTTGAGTATCACCTATGTATCGCTATCGAGCGGTGAAACAATGCGTGAAATCGTGCCTCATACCTTAGTAGACAATGGCTTACGTTGGCATGTTCGTGGTTTTGATCGCAAGCATGGTGAATTTAGAGACTTTGTCCTGACCAGAATTAAAGACACTGAGGTACTTGAATGCTCAATCCTGTCTGAGAAAGAGCTCGAGACCCAAGATAGACAGTGGAATCGATTTGTAGAGCTGGAATTAGTCCCACATCCTTCTATCAAGCATAGCGAGGCCATTGAGCTCGACTATGGCATGCTTAATGGCGTAATGAAGATTGAGATTAGAGCAGCGACAGCTGGCTACCTGCTTCGTCAATGGCATGTTGATTGTACTAAAAATCATAAACTTAATAGCCCAGAGTACCAGCTTTGGCTTAAAAACCCCCTCACGCTTTATGGTGTAGGGAATTTGAATTTAGCGCCCGGATTTGAAGACTGATTTTAAGACAGGCTTTCAGGGCTAATAGAACACCCAGAATGATGAATGATTAGTAGAAGCTACTCATTCGACAACCTCTTAATGAATTAACAGCAGGAATTAACAGATGACAAGTTTACAACAACGTGCCGAGCTTCAGCGTCAAATATGGGCAATTGCCAATGATGTACGTGGATCAGTCGATGGATGGGATTTCAAACAATACGTACTTGGCACACTGTTCTACCGCTTTATTAGTGAAAATTTTGAAATTTACATTACAGGTGGTGACGAAAGCGTTAACTATGCAGCCATGTCTGACAATGATGAAAACATCGATTTTGCCAAAGAAGATGCGATTAAAACCAAAGGTTACTTTCTTTATCCTAGTCAGCTCTTTAGTAAAGTTGCGGCCAATGCGCATAAAAACGAGAATTTAAACACTGATTTAGCCGCTGTTTTTGCTGCGATTGAAAACTCAGCCAATGGTTATGATTCTGAAAAAGACATCAAAGGTCTGTTTGCCGACTTTGATACCACTAGTAACCGTTTGGGTAATACGGTAGATGCTAAAAACAAACGCTTAGCGGTGGTATTAAAAGGCGTTGCGGGGCTTAACATTACCCAATTTGAAGATAATGAAAACGACCTCTTTGGTGATGCTTACGAATTCTTAATTTCTAACTACGCAGCGAATGCGGGTAAATCGGGTGGTGAATTTTTCACTCCTCAGCATGTATCTAAGCTGATTGCGCAACTTGCTATGCACGGGCAAGCCAGCGTTAACAAAATCTACGATCCAGCGGCGGGTTCTGGGTCATTGCTTTTACAAGCTAAGAAGCATTTTGATGCGCACATTATTGAAGAGGGATTTTTTGGTCAAGAGCTAAACCACACCACTTACAACTTGGCAAGAATGAACATGTTCTTGCACAACATCAATTACGATAAGTTTAATATTCAGCTGGGTGATACCTTAATCGAGCCCCATTTTCTTGATGATAAACCTTTCGATGCCATCGTCTCTAACCCGCCTTATTCAGTAAAATGGATTGGCAGTGACGACCCAACGCTGATTAATGATGACCGTTTTGCGCCCGCAGGTGTACTCGCACCCAAATCAAAAGCTGATTTTGCTTTTGTATTACATGCGTTAAATTACCTATCAAGCAAGGGTCGTGCAGCCATTGTTTGCTTTCCAGGTATTTTCTATCGTGGTGGTGCAGAGCAAAAAATCCGTAAATACTTAATTGACAATAACTACGTGGAAACTGTTATTTCGCTTGCGCCTAACCTATTTTTCGGCACCAGCATTACCGTGAATATCTTGGTACTCTCTAAACACAAAACCAACACCACCACGCAGTTTATTGATGCCAGTGCGTTATTCAAAAAAGAAGCCAATAACAACACCCTAACTAATGAGCACATTGAACAAATCATTAAAGTGTTTGCCAGTAAAGAAAACGTAGCACACTTTGCCAATGCCACTGATTTAGATGTGATAGCATCCAATGACTACAACCTATCGGTGAGTAGCTATGTAGAAGCGAAAGACAACCGTGAAGTGGTAAATATTACAGATCTAAATGCAGAACTTAAAACAACAGTAACTAAAATCGACCAGCTTCGTAGCGATATTGATGCGATTGTAGCGTTGATTGAAGGTGAGGAGATTGACGCATGAGCAATTTGAGCTACATGGAAAAACTTCTTGATGGTGTTGAGATCAAAAAAATTCCCTTGGGGGATGTAACGCAATACGAACAACCGACTAAATATCTCGTAAAAACGAAAAAATATGATGATACATACATTACACCCGTTTTAACTGCGGGCAAAACATTTATTTTAGGTTATACAGATGAAACTGAAGGCATAAATAAAGCTTCAAATAACCCTGTCATCATTTTTGATGACTTCACAACGGCTAACAAATGGGTGGATTTTAACTTCAAAGCTAAATCTTCAGCAATGAAGATGATTAAATCTAGCGATGAGTCAAAATTTATTCTGAAATATGTATATTATTGGATGAACACTTTACCGAGCGGCTTAATTGATGGTGATCATAAACGTCAATGGATTAGTAATTTCAGTAATAAAAAAATTCCTATCCCATACCCAGATAATTCAGAAAAATCACTGAAAATTCAAGCTGAAATTGTATGCATTTTGGATACATTTACAGCCCTGACCGCCCAGCTAACCGCCGAACTTGACATGCGAAAAAAACAATACAACTACTACCGTGATCAGTTGTTGAGTTTTGAAGAGGGAGAAGTTGAGTGGAAGGCAATAAGAGATATTGTAGGTATTAAACGAGGTAAAAGGCTTGTTAAAAGTCAGCTAGAAGCATCGGGTAAATATGCAGTTTTCCAAAATAGTATGACTCCTCTTGGTTATTACCATGAAAGCAATGTTATGCTTGACACCACTTTTATCATTAGTGCAGGTTCCGCTGGAGAAATTGGTTATAGTGATGTAGATTTTTGGGCTGCTGATGATGTTTATTATTTAGAAGCCTCTGAAAATTTAAAAAGTAAGTTTCTTTATTACTTTTTATTAACACAACAAACAAAAATAAAAGGTCAGGTTCGTCGCTCAAGTATCCCTCGCTTGTCAAAAACAAGTTTTGACCGAATGCTGCTACCAGTTCCAAGTATCGAAGAACAAGCTCGCATCGTCGCCATCTTAGATAAATTCGACACATTAACCACATCAAGACAAGAAGGTCTCCCCCGCGAAATAGAGTTACGCCAAAAACAGTACGAGTACTACCTTAATTTTTTATTAAATTTCCCAAAAAAATAGATAACTTAGGAAGCGATAATGAGTGAATCTCTTAAAGAAGCAGCGAAGACACTTCGTGATAATAATAAAAAAACACAGCTGATTTACGCTTTTAATGGAAGTGGTAAAACTCGCTTATCTAGATCTTTCAAAGAATTATTAACACCAAAGCTAGATGAGCATGAAACAGTTGATAGTAATTCTGAGTTAGAACATAAAAAGATCCTCTATTATAATGCTTTTACAGAGGATCTTTTTTATTGGGATAACGATTTAGCTAATGATGAAGAGCGTGTATTAAAAATCCACCCTAATGCTTTTACCGACTGGGTTTTTAAAGACCAAGGGCAAGACCGTAATGTTGTTGAGCATTTTCAACGTTACACAGATCCTAAGCTTACGCCTATCTTTAACGATGAGTATACCTTCACCAGTAAACATGAAGAACAGATCACTGTTCCCGCATTTGCTGAAGTAAAGTTTTCTTTTGAACGAGGAAATGAAGAGCCAGAGGAGAATATTAAAATATCTAAAGGTGAAGAAAGTAACTTTATTTGGAGTGTTTTTTACAGCCTATTAGAACAAGTAATTGATGTACTCAATATTAAACGTGTCGAAGACCGAGAGACCACTCAATTTAATCAACTTCAATATGTTTACATTGACGATCCTGTCAGCTCGTTAGATGAAAACCATCTAATGCAACTTGCTGTTGATTTAGCTTCTTTGATTAAAAAAAGTACGTCATCAATCAAGTTCATAATATCAACTCACGATACGACTTTTTATAACTATCTTTATAATGAAGTGAATTCGAAGTCATGTTTTTTATTGGAGTCAGCCGAAAATAAAACCGTTTCACTGATAGAAAAAAAGGGCGACTCGAATACTAGCTTCTTCTATCACCTAAATCTTAAAAAGCAGGTCGAGTTAGCAATTGAGAGTGGGAATATCGAGAGGCAGCATTTTATATTGATACGTAACCTCTACGAAAAAACAGCAAGCTTCTTAGGGTACCCAAAGTGGTCACAATTATTGCCTGGTGATACCGAACTAAATAGGGATTCGTATTTACACCGAATCATTCAGTTTTCTAGCCATGATTCTCTGGCAAATATGCGTTCAACGCATTTGAGGACAGAAGAAAAACAAATCGCTAGATTTCTTCTAACACATTTAGTAGAAAACTATAGCTACTGGAAGCTCGAGGAATCAAATGCGGAACAATAACCTCAGCTTACAAGACCAAACCTCAGAATTCTTACTCTATACCGCGCCTAATGGCGATGTAAAAGTGGAAGTCTTACTCAGCGACGAAACTATTTGGCTACCTCAAGAACGCATTGCACAGCTTTTTGGTGTACAGCGTCCCGCTATTACTAAGCATTTAAAAAATATTTTTGAAAGCGGTGAATTACAAGAGGAAGTGGTATGTTCCATTTTGGAACATACCACTTCACACGGCGCTATAGCTGATAAAACCCAAACTAAGCCTGTAAAATACTATAATTTAGATGCGGTTATTTCAGTGGGTTATCGAGTGAACTCCGCGCAAGCAACCCAGTTTCGTATTTGGGCGACTGCCTTAATTAAGGACTACATCATCAAAGGCTTTACCATGGATGATGAGCGACTTAAAAATGGGTGCTTCTTTGGCAAAGACTACTTTAAAGAGTTACTAGAACGGGTTCGCTCGATACGCGCCAATGAACGACGCATTTATCAGCAAATCACTGACATTTTTGCCGAATGCAGTATTGACTACGATCCTAAATCAAAAACCACACAATTATTTTACGCACATGTACAAGACAAGTTTCACTTTGCTATTACAGGCCATACCGCCACAGAAATTATTGCCCTTAAAGCTGATGCAAATCAGCCGTTAATGGGCATGACCACTTACAAAAATGCGCCTGCTGGTCGAGTCATTAAATCCGATACCACGATTGCTAAAAATTACCTCGCCGAAGATGAAATCAAAAAACTAGAGCGCACTATCACGGCATTTTTTGATTACATTGAGGGTATTATTGAACGCCGTAATACCTTCACCATGGAAGCCTTTGCCGAAAGCGTTAATAAGTTTTTAGCCTTTAATGAATATCAAGTGCTAGAAGGCTATGGCAATGTTTCCCGCAAAGCGGCGGAACAAAAAGCCCATGCAGCGTATGAACAATTTAACCAACAACAAAAAATAGAATCGGACTTTGACCGTGAAGTTAAAAAGTTGCTTGGTCAATCGAAAAATAAAAAATAATAAAAGAAAGGATTCAGAATAATGACGAGCTATAAAACCATCGCAGAATCTAACAATTTTATTGTTTTAGATAAGTATGTCAAAGATTGGCAAGTCTCAGAAAACTTTCAAAGTGAAGGCGATTTAGAGCGAGAATTAATACAAGATTTAGTCGACCAAGGTTATGAATATGTATTGGCGCTAACAACGCCTGAAGCCATGATGGCGAATGTGCGTCAACAGTTGCAAACACTTAACAAAACTGAGTTTACTGATGCAGAATGGTTGCGCTTTCAGGAACAGTACCTCAATACGCCAAGTGATAATATTATCGATAAAACGCGAAAGGTTCACAGCGACTATATCTATGATTTTGTTTTTGATGACGGTCATATCGAAAACATATACCTGTTTGATAAAAAGGTAATTGCACGGAATAAATTACAAGTCATTAAGCAATTTGAACAAACTGGTAGTCACGCGAATCGTTATGACGTCACTATTTTGGTCAATGGTTTACCGCTAGTTCAAATAGAGCTGAAAAAACGCGGTGTTGCGATTCGTGAAGCCTTTAATCAAATCCATCGTTATAGTAAAGAAAGCTTTAACGCTGAAAACTCATTGTATAAATTTTTGCAACTTTTCGTTATATCTAATGGCACAGATACTCGTTATTTTGCCAACACGACGAAACGCAATAAAAACAGCTTTGACTTCACCATGCATTGGGCTAAATCTGATAATGCATTAATTAAAGATTTAAAAGACTTTACGGCAACCTTCTTCCAGAAAGAAACATTACTCGAAGTAATCTTACGCTACTCTGTATTTGATATAAGCAATACGTTACTGGTAATGCGCCCTTATCAAATAGCGGCAACAGAACGCATTCTATGGAAGATTAAAAGTGCCTTTAACAGCAAAGGTTGGAGTAACACTGAAAGTGGCGGTTATATATGGCATACCACAGGTTCTGGCAAAACACTGACCAGCTTTAAAGCTGCTCGATTAGCGACTGATTTAGATTGTATTGATAAAGTGTTTTTTGTGGTAGACAGGAAAGATCTCGATTTTCAAACCATGAAGGAATACCAGCGCTTTTCACCTGATAGTGTGAACGGCTCTGATAGTACAGCGGGTCTTAAAAGTAACCTCGATAAAGATGATAACAAAATAGTGGTAACGACCATTCAAAAACTTAACAACTTAATTAAGAATGAAAGTGACTTACCCATCTATAACAAACAAGTCGTATTCATTTTTGATGAATGTCATCGTAGTCAGTTTGGTGAAGCACAGAAAAACTTGAAGAAGAAATTTAAAAAATACTATCAATTTGGATTCACTGGTACGCCCATCTTCCCTGAAAATGCGCTAGGAGCAGAAACAACGGGCAGTGTTTTTGGTCAACAATTGCATACTTATGTGATTACCGATGCTATTCGTGATGAAAAAGTCCTTAAATTCAAAGTCGACTATAACGATGTTCGCCCTCAATTTAAAAGTATTGAGCAAGAACAAGATGATAAAAAACTAAGCGCAGCCGAAAATAAAAAAGCATTTTTGCACCCTAATCGAATTCACGAAATTTCACAGTACATTTTAAATAATTTTAACCAAAAAACGCATCGTGCCTATTCTGGTGCAAAAGGCTTTAACGCTATGTTCGCAGTAAGCAGTGTTGATGCAGCCAAAGCTTATTACGAAGCCTTTAGTCAATTACAGCAAGAGTCCGATAAACCACTTCGAATCGCGACTATATTTTCGTTTGCAGCGAATGAAGAACAAGATTCTATTGGTGATATTTTAGATGAAAGTTTTGAAGTAAATGCAATGAATAGCAGCGCTAAAGAATTTTTAGGCGCAGCGATTACTGATTACAATAAACTATTTAAAAGTAACTATGGCGTGGACAGTAATGGCTTTCAAAACTATTACCGCGATCTTGCTCAACGAGTTAAAAATCAAGAAGTTGATTTATTAATTGTCGTTGGCATGTTTTTAACTGGATTTGATGCACCAACGCTAAACACTTTATTTGTTGATAAAAACTTACGTTATCACGGTTTAATGCAGGCATTCTCGCGCACTAACCGTATTTACGATGCCACCAAGACTTTTGGTAACATTGTGACCTTCCGAGATCTAGAACAAGCAACCATTGATGCTATCACCTTATTTGGCGATGAAAACACCAAAAATGTGGTCTTAGAAAAAAGCTATAAAGAATACATGGAAGGCTTTAATGATCTCGTCACTGGTAAAGCTCGCAGAGGCTTTGTCGATATCGTTAAAGAATTGCAAACGCGTTTTCCTGAACCTCAATCGATTGAAAAAGAAGAAGACAAGAAAGCCTTTGCGAAATTATTTGGTGAATATCTAAAAGCAGAAAACATTCTACAGAATTACGATGAGTTTACTGGCTTAAAAGTTTTACAAGGTTTAGATACGAGTGACGAAGAAGCCACTCAAGAGTTTAAAGAAAAATATTATTTAAACGATGATGACATAGCTAAAATGCAAGCGATTGATATGCCTAGTGAGCGTGCAGTTCAGGATTATCGATCAACTTATAACGATACGCGTGATTGGCTCCGCCGACAAAAACAAGGTGATGATAAGGATGAGTCAACAGTTGATTGGGACGATGTTGTCTTTGAAGTCGATTTGCTTAAATCACAAGAAATTAACCTAGATTACATTCTTGGGCTTATTTTTGACCACAATAAAAAGAATAAGAGCAAAGAAGGTTTGATCGATGAAGTTCGTCGTCTTATACGAGGGAGTTTAGGTAACAGGGCTAAAGAAAGCTTGGTTATTGATTTTATTAATCAGACTGATCTGGATAAAATAAGTGACAAAGCCAGCATTATTGATGCTTTCTTCAAGTTCGCGCAAGCGGAGCAAAAGAGAGAAGCAAGTGACATCATAGCTTCAGAAAAATTAAATAGTGACGCGGCTAAACGCTACATTGCTTCATCCCTAAAGCGAGAATTTGCATCTGAAAATGGCACCGCACTTAATGAAGCGTTGCCTAAACTCAGTCCGCTTAATCCGCAATACCGCACACAAAAGCAAACCGTTTTCCAAAAAATAGCAGCTTTTGTTGAGAAGTTTAAAGGTGTGGGTGGGAAGCTTTAAGGGAACCTATCTCTTCACCTAAATGAAATAAATGGAAGTATTAAATGCCTTGGGCATGTGGGTTATGGAGGAAATAATTTGCTAAGAGCGATATCCGATTTGTTGCACAAATCACCAGGAATGAAAGGGCGTCAAATTGCGAAAAACTTGAGGCTGGATAGGCATAAAGTAAACTCTTTCCTTCACAAAAATCAAAATACGTTTGTGAAAAACTCAGAACATGAATGGTGCCTAATCCGAACTCAGCATGTGGAAATTAACTTTGCTAGCGGTTGGATTGATGCTAAAGATTTTGAGGGTGCTATCGTGAAGCTTGCATATCAGCCAGACAGCCAAAAAGTGACTTTTAAGTTTGGGTCAGAGTGCAAATTTCTACTAATTGCCCTAGCGCGTTTCCTAGCGCTAGCAAATCAGATTGTAGCCTGTGGCAAGGAAGTAGAGATAGATACTACGGCATGTCCGAACACACATCGTTTCTTCAGTAGAAATGGTTTTTTTGATTATCTTAATCAAAGGGTTACTTGCCTTCCTGATAGACCAATGTTATCAGCAGCCAAAACCTATCGAGACAACAGCGATACGCTTGTTGAACTCGGGGAGATTGCTCTACCATCTCAAAATAAAGAGCTCATTATTCGTTTAAGTGACAGGTTTGTAGAACATTCTTCAGCTAACTATACCTTAGCCGCTAAGACTGTTTTCTCGGAGCTTGTAGGCAACGTAACCGATCACAGTGAGTCAAATATACCAGGGCTTACGGGTCTGCAAGTTTATCGACCGTATAAAAAGCCTAAGCATATTCAAACGATCATATCTGACTCTGGCTTAGGTATTGCCGCAACATTGAGAACGACTTTACAAAAAGAACATCCGAAATTGTATACGATGTTTTCAGAAGTATCGGTTGAGAACGATATCGCGCTAGTTCAAAAAGCTTTTACATCCGGTGAGGTTAGTCGCTTTGGTAAAGGTCGAGGGCTCGGCTTTAAGAGTAGCCGTGAGCATGCAAGTAAAGAGAGGGTTCTCATCGTTATCAGGCAATTAACCTTCTCATTGGCTTTAGAGTACTCAAAGGGGCAACTAATAAAGGTCTCTGCGGAGCCAGGCTTAATTCCTATTACAGGAACCCACATCTGTTTTGACTTCTATGTTGACAATTTCTGATAAATAGTGTCAACTTAACCAGATGAAACAGTTAACCCATAAAATTCTTCTTACAGAAGTCGTAGGTTCTGATCATGCCTTTGGTAATGATGAAGGTAGTGAAGCCTATGTGAAAATAAAAAAGATCATTGATGGTTATCCGTCATGCGATGTTTTTGCTATTAGCTTGGAGGGGATTCGATTCACCGATGCATCATTCCCGCGTGAAAGTTTGATTTCATTGGCCAAAGCCTTAAAAGGTGAAAAAGGTTTTTACCTTTTCAATGTTCCGAGTAGGGATCTTCTGGATAATTGGTCTTACGGAGCTATAGCTAAAGATCAACCACTTCTTGTTAAGAATGATTCAGGTCATGAAGTACTTGGTGTGAAACTAAGTGCAACTGTCAAAGAGCTTCTTGATTTTGTTATTGCTAAAAAAATGGTTACTTCTTCCAATGTATCGAAACATTTTGATATATCAGCACAAAATGCCAGTGGTCGCTTGAAAAAACTGCATGCTACCGGCCTTATACTAGGCCAAAAAGAAGTTGCAGAGTCCGGTGGTTTAGAATTTATTTACCGTTCAATCATCTAATTTTTAAATTATCTGATAAATCTGCTTGCGTTAAGCAGAATAAATAGTTAGTATTTAATCTGATCCTTTGGATCTTTTTTATTAATATCTGGTAAATGTGATTAAGTTAAGCGGAATAGGAGGACTTATGGCTACAAATCCCCCATCAGGTGATGGACATAGAAACGGTGCTGTTAAAGGTAGATCTCAGACTCAAACGCCAAGCGGACATTGGGTAAAACGAGATGCAACAACAGGTCAATTCATGGATGTGAAGACATCCGACAAAACGCCTTTTAAGGGTGTTAGAAAGGAGAAATAAATTGGCTAATGGTGAGATTTATTTGGCGGTTGATTATCTTAATAATCTCACCCTGACGCACTTACATCAAGATCGCTGTCACTAACTAACCAACTATAAAATGGGTGGAACATATGGTTAAAGAAGTTAAGTTAAAAAGAGATATCCCAGACCATGTTCAAAGAGAACTTTGGGCAAGGTCTGCTGGGCGTTGTCAATTTGCTGGTCATAACCGTTTGTTGTATTCATCGTGTGTTACGCAAGAATCAGTAAACGCCGCCCAGAAAGCTCATATTTATGCATTCTCAGAAAATGGGCCTAGGGGGCAAGGTCCTTATAAAGAGAATCTTAGTGCCCTAAACGATGTAAGTAACTTGATGTTAGTTTGTTATGACTGCCATAAAAAAATCGATCAAGATGGTGGCAGTACTCGATATCCTGCTGACCTATTGATCCAATGGAAAGGTGAGCATGAAAGAAGAATTGAAATAATCACAGGCATATTACTCGACAGAAAATCAAATGTTGTTCTGTATGGTGCCAATATTGGTTCAGAGAAATCACCCATCAATTTCCATTCGTGTGTTGAGGCAATGTTTCCGCAATGGTATCCAGCGACTGAAAAACCAGTTCTCCTATCCATGGCATCAGAGCTCAAAGATCACACAGAGCAATACTGGCAAGCAGAGTCACAACATGTTTTAAAAGCTTTTCAACGCAAAATTCTCTCGATTATTGAAGATGATTCTTGCAAACACTTCTCTTTGTTCGCACTCGCCCCTCAGCCATTGCTAATACAACTTGGCGCTTTGCTAACCGATAAAATCGACGTTGAGACTTACCAGCCACATCGAGAGCCTAAAGGTTGGCAGTGGCAAGACTGCGCAGATGATTTCGATTACCTCGTCAATAGACCCCAAAAAACTGATGGTAAGCCTGCTCTAATTGTCTCCTTGAGTGATCATGTCTCTCATAAACGGATTACTGCGGTCTTAGGAACAGACGTATCGATCTGGGAAGTGACCATACAGCATCCTCATAATGATTTTATGCAAGCTAAGCAACAACTTTCGTTGTTCAGAAAGTGCCTGAGAAACCTAATAGTCGAAATTAGACAAGTACATGGTGAAGCGATACCGCTACATATTTTTCCTGTGATGCCTGTCTCGTGTGCCATTGAGTTGGGTCGGGTAAGAATGCCGAAGGCTGATATGCCATGGCTGATTTATGACCACGATATAAAGACACAAGAATTTGTAATGGCAATCGAGCTACGAGGAGATCTTCATGAGTAATACCAAAAGCAACGACGTTCTAAAAAATATCCTGGAAAAAATTGAGTTATCTGATAGTGCCTATGAAAAAGCAGAAAAACGCTATCAAGACTTAGGCGATTGGTTACATCGCCCAGAATCATCATGTGTCAATTTTGATCCCCACGTGTTTTCTCAAGGCTCTTTTCGACTTGGTACGGCGATTAGACCCGATTCTGAAGAGCAGTATGATCTAGACATGGGGTGCAACCTTCGACGTGGTTTGGATAATAGGTCCGTCACCCAAAAGCAATTAAAGCATCTAGTCGGTCATGAGTTAGAGTTGTATCGAAAGGCCAGAAGTATTAAGGAAGACCTAGCGGAGAAGAAACGTTGTTGGCGGTTAGAGTATGCCGATGGATTGAGCTTCCATATGGATATCGTCCCTTGTGTGCCAGAGAGTGATACAGGAAGAGGTCTTTTGAAAAAGCGGATGATCGAAAGCTCTAAGTTCGATGAAAATTTAGCTCAAAATGTTTCACAGCTTGCTGTTTCAATAACTGACAACACAGATTCCTGCTACGCTGTTATAAATGAAAACTGGCGTATTAGTAATCCTGAAGGATACGCTCGATGGTTTGAAACGCGCATGAAAACGGCCCATTTAATAATAAACGAACGTGAAATACGATTTAAAGCCAGTATAGATAGTCTGCCATACTACCAATGGAAGACGCCATTACAGCAGGTTATTCAGTTACTGAAGCGTCATCGTGACACCATGTTTAAGAACAATGAAGATAGCAAACCAATATCGGTAATCATTACTACCTTGGCTGCTAAATCGTATAAAGGTGAAAGTGATTTAGCCTTAGCTTTGAATTCGGTTCTTTCTGAGATGGATGATCACATTGCTTCTCAAATGCCACTAATACCGAATCCTGTAAATCCGGCCGAAGACTTCGCAGACAAATGGTATGATGAAAAATCTGTTCAATACAGATTGCAAGAAAACTTTTATAAGTGGCTTTATCAAGCAAGAGCTGATTTTAGTGCACTTTGTTCAAAGGGAGAGACCAAACGAGTTGTAGATGCAGCACAAAGTGGTTTGGACCTGAAGCTTGACTCAACTGCTGTCGCTTTGGCATTGGGAATATCCTCGGTTACAAGTAAACCAACACATACAATTCATTCATCTGATCCTAAGCCATGGTTCAGTAATAAATGAAGCATTGGAAAAATATTGGTCTAGAGGAGTTTCTAGCGTCCTATTCGAAGATTAGGTTATCTGATATCAATACTAACAAGGTAGAACTTTTGGGGGAATATCAGTTAAAAGCACAACTTGATGGGAGCAATCTTATCGAGAGAAACTTTTATCTTAGAATAGTTTGTCCTAGTGATTATCCTAATACACTCCCTACGGTTTTTGATGAGACCGGTTATTTCCCTCGCAGTCAGGACTTTCATACGTATGCCGATGGTTCTTTATGCTTGGGCTCGGAACTTAAGATTAAGTCAATTTTGAAAACAGATTCATCGCTTAGTGCTTTTTTCGAAAAGGTAGTCGTCAGGTTCCTCTATGCGGTATCGCACAGGATTGAATTCGGCAACTTTCCCTATGGTGAACTTGACCATGGAGAAAAAGGGTTGATTGATGACTATTCGGAAATGTTCAAGATAAATGGTAAGTCATCAGTGTTACTGGCGCTTAAAGCACTGGGTCTTCGCAAGCGAGTTGCTAACAAACAACTGTGCCCATGTGGTTGTGGTTATCGTCTGGGCTCATGCAATTATCGGTTCTTTTTGAACGAGTTTCGTCAAGTTGAACGCCGTCGTTGGTTTCGTTCCCATTTGTCAGAGTCTTTCACTAAGATTGAAAAATCCATGAAAAGCTCTCGAAGACAGCATAAAAAAGCCACCAACTAAAAGTGTAATTGGCGTAAAAAGCACTAAAGTTAGGGTTAAATGTTAAAATTTGTTAGAAGAAACTTTAGACAATAGTGGCCTGAGCCATACGACGACTTATGCTCTAAAATTAGTGGCGAGGTCTATATGAACATATATGAGAAGTACCCGAATCAAGGAGAAAGTAGCATAACTATGCAGACACCAATATTACTTCAATTCACTTAATCCTAGAGCGACAGCCTCTTGTTTGAAGCGTCCAAAAATATTAACTACTTGTTCATAAGATCTAGTTAAAAAGTGAGATTCACTTTTATCAGTAATATATGGAATGACAGGTATTTCATCATGGGCTTCTGAATTGGCTACGTGAATTTCTGGTTTTAGAGGTTTAGCGCTTTTATCACCTAAAGCATCTTTGTCTGAAGTAGCCTCTTTTAGATCATTTTCAATGGGTGATTTCATTTTATCAAATCTAACAATATCTGCCTCAAAAGGGATGTCTTGCTTAACACGGTAAGCGTATTCTAAGAGCTTCGGCTGAGCAGGCATATACATAATTGCATCTTGGTTTTTTGAGGTCGTCATTCTGAGAATTCGGCCTAATATTTGTCTAAAATGCATTTCCGTTTTTATATTCGTTAGGTGGCAACATACTTGTAGTCTTGGAATGTTCGTACCTTCTGATATCATACCTACTGAAACAATCCATTTACTGAAGCTATTTCTAAATCTCTGAATAATTTCTGTTGGTTCATTTTCTCGATAGGTAACAACAACACACTCTTCGTTAAGGTGCGTTTTGAGTATGAATGCGATATTTTTTGCGTGTTCAACAGAACTGGCAACAACTAAACCGGCGGCATTAGGTGAAAATGAGCGAATATAATTTAACTTTTTTTGCGCAGCCGAAAGAATGTATTTTATAACTTCTTCGTTTTCTATGACGCTTTTGTAGGGGATAACAGATTCAGATAATAAGCTTTTGAAGCTATTAAATATTTTAGTCTCTTCGTTATCAACAACTGAAATATTACTATTATCAATGGCAACTATTTGAGGAACTCGACATACGTGGTCTTTAACTGCCTCAGCAAGGCCATAAATATAATCACAAGAGATTTTGTTACTTGGGGATAAATAGGTTGAAAGAACAATTGGCGCAGCGTCAGATCGCCAAGGCGTGCCAGTTAGCGCCAATGTAAAAGAAGCTTTATCTTGAATATTTCGTATTACTTGTTCACCCCATGCGTTAGCATTATCAATATTTGAACCTGCACAATGATGGATCTCATCAAAAATAACAAATACGCGAAAGCGAGTGAATAATTGCCAAAAGGTGCTATCTAGATGCTGTAAGCTTTGATAAGTAAGTGAACGCCCCTTAGCACCTAAAAGCCCGTCAAAACTTTCTTTGGTGATTGATTGTAGGTTTTCACAAAAATCATTTGCGACGATAGATGCAGGAGAAAAACACATAACCAAATCAATACGATTATCGTTTAACATCTGATTTGCTAACTCTGAGGCCATAACTGTTTTACCCGCTCCCGGAGTAGCCAAGGCTAAAAAATGTTTTTGCCCATCTAAGTACTTCTTGAGTGCCAAATTTATACATTCAGACTGCCAAACTCTTAACTTCATGTGCTTTGCTGTTTCTTTTGGTTAAGTAAGCTTTCTATAGCTTTAATTTTTCCTAAAATTTTAGTGTTGTTATCCCTTGCTTGGTTGTACTGATTCTGAATTTCAGTGACTAACTCGGGAAATTCGTCGTAGAGCTCCTTATAGGCCTCTGTTTCACCAAGGTTTAACAGTAATTCTGCTTTATAATTATTTAACTTTGCTGTTAATGATTTTTTCATACCATCACAAGGCGTGATGTCACGAGGATTCTCTGCGACGTGTTCAATGAGCTTTTGCGCGTCAAATAAATCGGTTTTACTAAAGCGAGTGCCTCTTTTATTATTTGGCGATTTCTTCTTCAACCAGCCTTTCTTAACAAGCTTTAGTAGTTCAGCGTAAAGCTTCCGGCGAATTATTACAGGGTCTAAAACATGATCTTTACTAAGCGTAATATAAGCAGCTCTGACATCACTTGTTGTAAAGTTATTAAAGTTAGGAACTTTAATTATTTGAATTACTAAACTGTCTATTTTCAAAAGAAATCCCAAACTGTATTAACTAAAAACATTCTGCTCCAATAGCGGAGCAATCTTAGGCTTTTTTTCTGTGACAATCAAGCTCCGCTATCGGAGCAGGTTGGTTCATGAATATTGTCGGTAAAAATGTAAAGAAAATTCGAGAAAATCGAGGCTGGACCCAAGAACAGCTTGTGGCTAAGTGCAACCTTAATAATTGGGAAATTAGCCGCAGCACTTTAGCCAAAATTGAGTCTAATGTCAGAAGAGTGACAGATATTGAAGTACAGAAGTTATCGTTAGCGCTGAATGTTTCAGTTAATGATTTATTTTAAAATTTAATATGTAAGTTTAGTATAAAATACAGATCAAATGATGCCTGAATTAGGTTGATTTAACTGTTGTTAGGAGAAGCACCGAAAGTGGACCAACACTGGACATTCAGATAAAAGAACATTCCAATTGTTTGGCTGTTGGCAACCTTCTAGATAAGAAACAGTCTTACGGCTTTGGTGAGAATCTACCATGGCCGGTACTTCGTATCCATTTATAGGAATGGGTACTGGCACTCAGACCTCGAATCACGTGGACTCTACATTCCCAAATGTACTCTTGATGATCAAAAGATTATTGGTTCATCCTCCAATGGTTTGTATTGCTACACTCTTGAAGGCGCTACTATTGGTTTTTCAGGATTCTGGTACAACAATTGGCAACCTATTCATCCGAAAGAAGTTCGATCCCTGTGTGGTTCTTATACTGCGATCAGCAAGGAAAAACTTGGAGAATGGTCAAGCCAAATTGATACTCAGGATGCGAATCGTTATATATGCAATACTATAGTACTTAGCTCTGAAGAAAGTTACAGCGAGCACAACCAACAAGAGTTGAATTTTTTTGTGGGTGATTCAGATAAAGATATAGTTTATTAACAACTTTATTGTTTAATTTATACTTACTAAAATTGTATGTATCAAAAAAGTTAACAACTTTATTTATTATTAATAGAAATGACTCCTATAAAATAAGTAAGTTACACACTCATTTGTTAGCAACTTTATTGTTCACCAACATAAAATCATTTAAGCCTCGATTAACAGTTAATCGGGGCTTTTTATTATGTTAATAATTAATCTTTATTTATACCCCCTAACAACAAACGATACCTATAAAATTCAAAAGATACCCCCTTTATATACTATTCAAACCTTCGATAATCGATGAATTATTATTATATAACCTCAGTTCTGGATAATGGAA
>TARA_R110001583_G_scaffold31043_2_pt1 | contig 27725 bp, 34 predicted proteins | sample TARA_R110001583 | Tara Oceans TARA_R110001583 (sample SAMEA4398432) | marine metagenome | biome: Polar Biome; feature: [MES] marine water layer (ENVO:01000295) within the mesopelagic zone...; material: water (ENVO:00002006), including particulate matter (ENVO:01000060) such as...... | reverse complement strand
CCTCGCCGCCGCCTGAGAGTTCCCATGAAGTATCATCCATGCTCTCACTAGGAAAAAGGTCAACCTGAAAGAGCTGTTCAGTTTCAGAATCTTGAACCATTACTGCAATAAGCTGACCAAGCTTTAAAACCCTAGGCACGTCTGGCACCAGCTCCTCTCTCAAATAGGGTGAGCTAAGCATAAGCTGATACAGCCTATCCTTACTTGGTTCGTCTACTATCAAGTCAATGTCTCCAATTTCTGCCTTGTTGGTTCCAGTGCTGCCTGCAGGTAAAAATTCTATCCCGAGTGGGCCTAGCAAGTTCTGCCTAAGATCATCCATGATGCGAACTGCCTGTTCACGTGTAATTCTATCCTCTGAAGTAGCAACAATCTTTTTGCCCATCTCATCTTGTTTCTTGAAGGCATTCCCACCCTCAGCAAGCATTTTTATAATTATTTTCTTTAGAGACTCCCTAATCTCTTCTTTGCTGCTGTTGTCAGGAAGTGATGCCTTTCCAAATCCTTCTCGACCCATTGCACTTCCAAAAAATCCGCGCATCTTGTTAATTGGTGTAAAGAGTCCAGTTAGCTTGTAGGTTTTTCCATTGTAAGTAAAGACTATGCCTTCAGTTGCACGCTGAAAGAGGTCTTCATTTGCCTCAAGGCGTGCTAGCGCAACCCTGATTCCCTCAAGAGACTTTGTATCGCCTGCATCAAGACCAAAATCAAACCCAGATTCAAAAGCTCTCCTAACATCTTTTATGAACACTAGCAACTCCTCATGATTGCTAGCAGTGAGTGCTAAGTCGAGCTTATCAATAATCATTACGCCTAGCCTTTGAATGATATTTTCTAGGGGTACAATTGCCTCTTGAACAACTCTAGGTTTAACCTTATCTAATGCCCTAAACCTCTGGTAATCTTCGGGTGAAACCATTTTCTTTAGTCTCAGTGCGATCTTTCCCTTACCAGTCATGAATCTATCAGCAACGTCTGGAATCAATAGTTCAGGAATGAAGTCATGCTTTTCGCTTAAGAATTTTTCCAGCCTAGCTTTGATGTAATCACCAACTGTGTTGTTACTTACAGACATTCCAACTTCACCAACCACAGCCTCTAAATCTTTCTCAAGCTGTTCAATCTGTGCATCATCCTGCTCTAGGCCCTTCATAAGCTGCGCAGTAGGAACCTCATCCATCGTAAATGCTTCAGTTGAAGCTTGGCTCATCTCTGATTTAAATGTTTCAAGTGCTTCTTGATTAACAGGTTCATCAGTTAGCGGAATTGCAAGAACAGTTCGAAGTGAGTCTTTATCATATAAAATTGTGTTAGGATTCTTTGACACCATGATCTGAGATGCCATTACTACTTCTCCATTTCTGAAAAGTGAATCCTGATATTTTAATACAACCGGTTCAAGTGCTTCATAAGCGATAGCAAAACCCTCAGCAATATTTGATCTGCCTCCAGTATAGGTTGACATTATCTCGTCAAGGGTCATGCCACCCCCTTTTCCTCCCGTCTGTATAGCAGCAAGTTTTTTATCTTTGGCTGTCTGTCCTTGAAGATCCATCTTTGTAAAGAATCTTAGTTGTCCATTAACAACTGTAAATGCAAGGAACTGACCGTCCATCTTTTCCTGAACGTTCTCAAGCTTTCCTTCTAGACCTAAGCGCCCGATCTCAATAATATCGCTAAGCGGCATCGAGAATTCTTCATAGAGGTTATAAATGTGTGCCTCTTCTCCTGGAGCGCCTGCTGGTTCGACTTGTTCATTAAGTGAAAATCGAGCGACTGCTCGAGTCAACGACTGCGGAGTGATCAAAATTGCCATATCATTATCCCCTTATAAACCCTCTTATTAAATATCGCAATTGGGTCTCGGCTACCCTCTGCTTCTCTCCATCTTGTCCAACTAGAATTTGGATAATCTGATCCTTTTCTGAATCGTTAAGAAAAGGAGGAAGATATCTCTTTGCCTCAGCTGATGTCTGTCGTGAGGAGGCAAGATTTCTAACCTGTGTTCCCCTTACACTTTGCCTTGCAGCGACTTCTTTATCGTCAAGCTCTTCACCCTTGCTGGCGTAAAAATCCTTCAATGCTTCGCGTGCTTCAGTTTCACCCTGTGCCATTAGCTGATCAAGCTTTTCTGTATAATCATCAGAGCTAGATGGAACTGCTCCGCCAAACTGGATCTTTCCTGTCTGGACATGATCTTTAAACTTAGGACTCCGCATATATGGTCGCATCGAATCCCCGTCCCCATAAATTGTTACCTTTTCTATCTCGCCTGGATCATCAACAAAGCCTTCTAGCGTTTTGAAAATTGCTGTAACAGGGGCCCGAATAGCCGCTAGATTTCCTTGTTCGTCTTTTGCTTGACTTTGAACGAGAACAACTTCAACTTCAGGAATTCTTTCAAGTGCTGTTTTATATATGTTAAAAATATTCTGTGCAACATTTTCATCGTAAGTTCTACCTGTATCTCCAAGTCCTCTAAACTTTTGGCGTGCTTTTAGAGGCTGTCCCTTCTTTCCGTACCGCGTAGGTTCGAGCTGTTGCATACCGTAGAATAGATATACCTTATCATTATCACGAATTGCATCTGCAAGCTTTGCAAAGTGCCCTGTAGTAAAAGGTTTAAACCCGCCACCGTAAAGACCTAGTTTCATTCTTTTCTCCGGTTTGGCCATTTTTTTCCCATAGCCTTGTATATAACATCAGCAGCACCAGAAAAATCTTCTACATCTATCTTAATGCTTGCACAAATATCACCAGTATCTGCAATAGAAATTTCAAATTTTTCATTTTTTGAATTATCGCTCAAAGAAATACTATTTAAAACATCAACTGGGATTGGTGAATAATCCCAAATATCACAACTTACATTTATCTTTTTCCCTCTTGATCGCTTACCCAAGTGGATGTGACCATGAATCTGAAGATCGTACTCACTCTTTATGAGAATATCTGGCATGGGATAATGCTGTAGAAGAGCACTTCTACCGTCTGGCATTATATACCGAAATTTCGAATGACATTCATCAAATCCAGATCTAACCATAGCTGAAGACTGATGATCGTGGTTTCCTTTTATTAAAATCTTATAGCCGTTTAATTGATTTACATAAGACGAGCCCTCTTCAATATCGCATAGAAAGACGTCTCCTACCACAAAAACTTTATCTCGATCTCCTACCTTAGAATTCCATCTTTCTATTAAAGACTCATTCATTTCACGCAATGTATGAAAAGGCCTGTCACAAAATCGAATAACGTCCCTGTGCCCAAAATGAAGATCAGAAGTAAAAAAATCCATTTTTGTCTACTAGTCCTCTTTGTGCTGCTTAAGTATCTCACCAAGCAGGCCTGACTTGACACCTGACCTCTTTGCTACTCTTTTAAGGTATCTAATTGCGCCTATAGCATCTTGAATTCGATGCATCTCTTTGCGATATTTCATTCTATCTGGTCCTTTCCTAAGGGATTTTTTAAGACCTTGCAATTCATCAATGAGCCTATCGAGCTCGTTGAGGTGAGGTTGAGATCCATACTCTACTTGCATATCATCTCTCAGAGATACAAATGATTCTCTTATAAGCTCTCTTAGTAGTACAATAGAAGACATCTTATCCGCCCAAAATATAATTATGGAAGAATTTGCAAATATAAGACAGCGAGTAGCATGTTAATCTAGATTTACATCTGCTTTTTCAAAAGCAGATTTAGTACTCCCATAAATAAACATACGAATATGATCATCGCTTATCTGTGATACGTTCTCTAAATTGAAGTGATCAACTATAACATTAAGAAAGTTAGGGGTTAGATCAACTTCAAGATTTCCGCCACGTGGTAGCTCTATTATTCTTTTTTCCATTTTTTAATTTTATCATATAGATGTCAAAAAGTACAACGATTAAGAAATCATGAGCTCTCTAACTCTCTTTCTTATTTCTGCTACTGACTGCTTTTTGCCTACTCTTATCGGTGGTGATGTATCCTCTTCCTCTTCTACGTCTTCCTCTTCAACATCTTCAACATCTTCAATATCAGTAGCTTTGACCTGCTTCTCTTTTTCTTTCTTTTCTTCGTGGCTCATTGTAATATTAAAAGGAGGCTCACTTGGGTCAGGGGCATCTCCGCCTGAGGCGCCCCCTGTTAAAATTCCTGAAAATGCTCTTAAGAAAACTAAAAGAACCTGCCTCTCTGTCTCGTCAAGCCTATCAAAATATGCTCTCATCTGGGCTTTAATCTGACTATCCTCAACAGATCTTCCGCTTCTTAGCTGGTTAATCGAATCAGAAATACTATCAAGTGAGACCTCGAGATCTTCTTCAGGCGAGGGAGGCTGAACAGCAGAAGATACATTCTCGACTTCTTCCTCTTCTACTTCCTCTTCTGCTTCCTCTTCGGGCTGTTCAGTGATGTCTCCATAAACTTTCATATCACTTTGCATTTTTCTAGAAAGCGTTTCTTGATAAGGATCATTTTGCAATGATTCTTTTGCTTGCTGAACACTCTCTTCTGCTAAAATTTTAAGAAAAGTTGTAATATCCCCTGCGGTGTCTAATCGTACTGTACTCATTTCTTTCCTCGAAACTGTGTTGAGTTGCGCCAGTTCTCTCTATAGAGCCTATTATACTTTCTCTGAGGAAGCTCTTCTTGGCCTTCTAAGTGCTCTTTTACACGCTGCTTTCCAGCTTCTTCCCTTTTGCAAATATCTTTTACAAATTTATCAAATTTAAACTGATCTTTTTTCATAGCAACTCTCCATTATTACATATTAAGCAAATCGAAGACAATCTCACAATCATAACATCCAGCGGGTATGCCTGGTGATGAAGTTCGTATAGATCGTAAAACTATTTCAAGATTGTCATAGTCACCGATAGAATCCTGCGATCCTTCCTTGTGGAATGAGATGCTTTTTGCTTTCTTACTTAACATAAAAGTACCAATAGAATCACCATTACAAAAAAATCCTATTCTCATTTTTGTGCCAGATAGCTTTATTCTATAGACTTTGCTTGTAATTAGTCCGTTTTCTAACCAAAGTGTTGCTATGATACTAGCTGCTTCTGGATTTTCATAGAACTGGCCCATATCAATTGTATCAACAATAGAATCGCTTACCAGTATTGTAGATTTTTCCATAGCAAAACAACCTATCTGTTAAAAAACTTTGTGTCTTCGTAAATTTCATCGCAAAATTTTGCAAGATTTAAATCCTGTCGAGTTACAGCATCAATATCATGTGTGTAAGTCTCAACTGTAATTATCCTATGATTAATTGCCACAAGTGCGTGATGACTGTTTTTTTCTTGATAAGCCAAAAGCTCATCAATAAAATAACCCATTGTCTCAAAGCTAGAAAACTCAAATGTCTTAACAATCCGATTCGGGTCTTCTAGCGTTATCCAAGATGAACTCTCAACGCTTACAGGGAGAGAGTCTGATGGAATAGTTGTCGCCAAAGTCCCAAGAGCTTCTCTCACAGAGTTTGAAGGTGATCCTTTATATTTTTTCTCATTGCTTTTTAATAATGAAATTAGGCTCACTTGCTTCTCTCTATGCTTCTAATTATTTTTCGAACGTATGACTCGGCAAGCTTTTCTTCATCACCCATTTCAGCCTTTCTTATTTTCTCTTCCCTGTCTACGTCTTCCTGAGATGTGGTTATTGCATTATCAAATAGTCTGCCTAGTGTCTTCTTATCGTTGAGCAGCGTCATAAATTTCTTTTCTGATTGTTTCTGGTAGTCGCCTGTAAAGAAGCTCTCAGAGAATTTTTCGTGTTCTTTAACAGCGCTGTCATAAATTTCAGGTGTTATTCCCAAATTTACCATCTTTTGACCCTTCTTGCTCTGCGGGTCACTCAGATCTTTTTTATCAATAATATCTACTTCACCGTTAAACATTTTTGCAAACGTTGCTGCACCCTTTGAGTCTACTCCTGCGGACTGCAAAAAGCTAATCATGTACTTCTTCATTCCGTTTGCAAAGTTTCTAAACTGATTGTCAAAATAAGCTTCAGCAAAAGCATTTCTAAGAATTGCTCCAGCAGCTGTGTTAATCAGAAGATCAGATGGAATATATCCAGACTCGTCATCCAGAGATGCTTTGACCATTTTTTGTAATTGTTTGTCTATGTGAGACATTGAATTTTTCATCTCTTCAAGCTCAGTATCATCAGGGTTTTTAGACAACTCGCTCTCCATTCCTGAGACTATCTTTTCAGATATGTCAGCAAATTCTTCGAGCAAAGCACCCATATTATCCATTATTCTGTCAAAGTATTTTAAATATTCTGGTTTTCCAATCTTACTACCCAGTAGCGATTTAAATTTTGGGTCAGCATATTTTCTACGCCATTGACGAATACCGCTTGCATTTTTAAATCCAAAAAATGGAGCCATCGCGTCTAGCGCTTTTAATCTTTCTTCTTCTTCATCTGAAGACTCTGGCATTTCATCGATCTCTGCTTCCCATCTTCTCTCTTTTTTGGCTTCCTTGGATGAGAGATCAGTCCTTTCTCTTTTTCCTGTGTCTCTCATTCTTACGCGAACTATTTCAATCATATCTTGATATGCAATTTTTTTCTTTTCGTCATCTTCCTGTGAGATCTTTTCATTATAAAACTCTATTATCTCATCATAAGTTTTTACTGGTAAAAGTTCATCAAGCTCTTTTGCAACTATCTGATTTATCTTTGCTTGACCATGATCTGTAACAGAGGCTTCTTCAGAAAACATTTTGAGAAACTCATATCTTACCTGATTTAAAACCCATTCCCGGCTGCCTTCGGGCAAGTCACTCAGTACCTTTTCTACGCTTTCATTCACAGATGTCGGACCAATAAAAGCGGCCAGCTCTTTCTCAGCTTCTGGCTTAGATAAGGGTACTTTAAATTTTTCTCCTGGCTTTCGTCCATAGAATCCAAACTTTAGCTCCCTTTGATCATCACTGTATCCTACTTGATAAAGCTCGAGCAAGATAAGAATGGAATTTACTGCTTCTTTATTTTCATCAATTTCATCATCAGTAAAGTCCTCTTCATTGAGCACCCTCTTTACAGATCTGCGGAATATGTTTTCACTCGCCATACCGACAGGAGACCATGCTGCCAAGTTGGGCAGCGGCTCTTCTTCAGTGACTGCTTCATGCCGATCGAGTGTTGCGTCGAGCAGCTTATGGATTTTCCTATAAAAAAACTCGATCTGCGCCTGCGGAACTGCACTTGCTACAATAGACGCTGCACGGGTTAGCTCTTCAATAGAAGCAGGAATAAACTTAGGGTCCTCCACCGGAGGTCGATCAACTACAAACTGAGTAGACATCAATTCACTAGGCACTATTGGCTCGTCATCAGTGTCGACATCTATGTCACCTGCAATAGTGTCTATACGCGTAGATCTAATGCTGCGGTCTTCTGTAAGCATATTTTCAATAGCTTCCTGTAAAGCATCCTTGTTGACAATAACTCTCATTTCTGCTCTCCCGACAATAAGTATCTCTCTAAGTTAAAAGATTTATCTATTAGATAACTGAGACATACTATAGCCTGCGCCTATTGCTAAGCTTGCCCCTGCTATTGTCCCAATTACAAACCATAGCTCGTTTGGAACTCTAGGTTTAGTTAGCTTTTTCTCAAGATAATCTATTTGTCCATTTTTTATTTTAATAATTTCATCATGTCTTATTTGTAAAGAATCACGAGATGCCTGAAGGATATCAATCTTCAGTTGCATTTCTGTTTTTTGAATGCCTAGCTTTCTATCTGCCTCTATTTCACACCATTTTTTATTTGTTTCTAGGTCTGCTAGCAACCTCGCTGCTGCTTCTGTGTTAAATAGCGTGCCAGTGAAGGGTGCCCTTTCTCCTTGCTTTACTGTTGCCACCTTTTCACTTCCGCGTGCGAGAGTTGGGAAAAGTAGAATATAAGAAAAAAAGAAAAGGCATGTTGTAAAAGAGATTATTTTTTTTGACATTGTTTCACCTGTATATACAAAATTATATCAAATTTTATATGTTAGTTTATGAAATATGAATATCAAATCCAGTAACCTCAGCAATCCTTCTCGTAATTTCGTCTGGATCATCAGCACTTTCTGATATAATTTTCTTTATTTCTTTTTTCTTTTTTCTATCTAGCGTCTTTTTTTCTTCTGCATATTTTTTTTCGACCTCAGCTAAAGAATCAGCGTATCTTTTATTAGCCTTGTCTCTAGCCTCTATCTCTTTCTCATGAGAGCCGTTTATTGCATCGATTTCTTTTTCATAGTCTTCTCTAACACGTGATAAGACAGTCCTAAGACTTGGGCCTTTTTGTGTCAAAAGGAATACTAAAGCAGTTATAACTACAGCAGATACGACCTTCCAGTTCTTCTTGGACCATATAAAGGCCTTCTTGAGCCCAGAAGCAATTCCCAGAGAGCTAATCATTTCTCGGACCATGCTTCCAGGAAAGTGCTGCATCGATTACACCTTGACTCCCAATATAAACTATTGCAATCATTCCCCAAGTATCTGAGGTCAAGTCTGACCATAGCATTAGAGCTGTTGCAGTTAAAAAGACAGTGAACTTTCTCGAAATTATCTTTTCAGTAATTCTATCTAACCAGCCTTTTTTCATATTAATTCTCCGCAATAATATTAAATATTAGCTTCCAGCAGCGTCATCACTGCTTTTCTCTAAATAGTTTTATCGTACTCAAATTCATCAAATACCCATTCCATCTTTTTCAATATTTTCTCCTTGACATCTCTGCCTAAAAGAGACCCTTGTCCAGGAATTCCTCTTTTTTCTCCAACGTGAGAGAGATGAACTCTTGGCAAAACAGCAGAGTAGCTATCATCTCTTTTGCTTGTGGTAGTTTGACCTGTTTTTGATATCTCAGCATTTTTACCCAGAGACGTTTCCAGTAAAATTTCATTAATTTTTTTATCAGTTACTTTTTTATTAATTGTATTTGACAGAAACAATATTCTGTCACTGTCTTTATTCCAATAATCCTCATATTTTAAAAACGTAATATTCATATCAGAACGGTATCCAGTTGATTCCTGAAAGTTCTTTAATAATAAAAATGCCCCAACATCATTCCACTGCGATTCAGCAACGTGCAGGCTATTGTTATCCCCTCCCCATACTCTCTTAGCTGAAAAATATGCATCAAACGGATGTCTAGTGGTAATAATAACATTTTCAAATCTAAATAGAGTGGGACAACAGTCTTGGAATCCGTGAGACTTTAAAACTTTTCCATTATTTAAAAGATTAATAACTTGCCATGCAACTGTGCTTCCAGATCTAGCAACTCCCGACACAAGAACACTATTTCTCTCTTTTTCAAACCCATGCCTACTTTCATACGGAGGTAATTCAGGCATTGGGTGCTTTCCGCAAAAGCACTTAAAAACGTTTGCAATGTTTCTAGTGGAAATATTAGAATTAATACATTGATGCCATTCACTCATCGCGTCTTTTCCCATTACCAGGCACTAATTCATAAAATCATCATCAGGCGGTACATTAAGCGGTATTATAATCTTTTGAGTTGACCCATCGTCGTCTTCGTATTGACTGCCGTATGGGTCTTGCAGGCCTAGCATTAGCTCACTTTGAACACCTGCTACTATGCCTATTATATCTGTCTGTCTATCCAGGACTGTATTTACTTCTTTTATTTCTGACTGTAGTTTGTCAAGTCGAACTACAACTCTTTCCCAGTCTTTTTTCTTTACAATTTTTCTTCCAAAAACTGCTGCTATCCAATCAATAATCATTTGTTCTCCGATAGGGGATTTTCACTCTCTATTATATTAAGAACAGAGTCAGCATCCGCATTTGAAAGTTTTTTAATTGTTTTCTCTCTCTTTTTAGTTGCAAGATTTTCCAGGAATGTCATCATCTCAGGAGACTCAGCTGCAATTAATTGTGCTATTTCCTCAAAGACTTCTTGCATAGACAGCCTATGTTTAAAGCATTCAATCCTTAATCTGGAATGAGCTTCACGCGTCACATTAAAATGAACTGTCTTTTTTGTCTCAAAGTCGGCATAAGATTTTGACATTATGCTCCGCCACCGCCGAGGCCGCCGGTTCCGCCGGCCCATGCGCCTGCAGCATAGGGCTGGGGGGGAGGATCGTCAGAAGGGCCGCCAAGATCAAAATCAAACTGTGTATCTAGAATTTCTTTCATTTCACTCACATGTTCTTTGTTGTAGTGCTCTAGGAGAAAATTCATTGCACGATTGACAATTGTTGTCTTAACATCCAGCAGCACATCATAGTTCATCGCCAATCTAGCTACTCGTTTTGTAAATGCATCCATGTCAAGAGGTATCTTGGGAACGCTTTCATTAGCCTCGACATCAGGATTTACATCTTCACTTCCAGCAGGCTCAGACACCTCTTCTTCTTCCTCTTCGGCATCTTCTGTCTCATCCGCATCTTCAATTTCTTCGTCCTCTGCTTCTTCTGCTTCGACATCCTCCGCTTGCTCTAGAAGTGCTCGAAGTGAAAGGCTAGTAAATGATTCACTAAGGCCAGCTACTTCAGCATCAGAAGGTTTGACAATTGATTCTTTTTCAAACTTTATTAGAAAAGAGTCTATCTGATCATCAACAGAATCTTTTTCTAAGAGAGCTGTCTCTTCAGCATCAGAGTCTACAAATAACTCCTCTACTTGTTCTAATATAATCTGTCTTATAAGATGAATATTCATTTTAGTTCCTCAAAGACTTGGAAATTTTCTCAGCCTTTTCTATTCTTGATTCAATGACTGGCCAGCTTAGCTGTTTCATCATACCATAAACATACACTTTTGAATCGCTAAGGTAATCTCTATAGTAAGCATGTTGCCACATATCCATTACGACAATAGGATAGCAGCCCACTGGAACATTTAAACTATGAAGATCAATCGGGCAATTCATATATCGCTGAAGATATGTGTTAAAATATGTTAGTGCCCAACCGCAACGAGACGACATGCAGCAAGCAATAAAGTCTTTTTGCCATGCATCAAACGTTCCAAAGTCTCTCGCAAGCCGCATGTAAGCAAGAGAATCCATTGAAATTTCGCTATGCAAATCACTTATATTAGAGAAGTATAGCTCATGAAGATAGGCCGCATTCATATTGTAGGTCTCATCTATCTTTAAGCTTCTATATTCAGAGTGATTAGCATTAGCGTGTTCTCGACTCGCTGAGTCTAGCTCGGCACTTATTCTATTAAAGGTTTCTACATACCCATGATATAAGTCAATGTGACTCTTTTTAGCTGCATTGCTTAAGAGCTCTGTTGGTAGATTGAACTGCTTTACCTGTGCAACGTAAGACTCGTCAAGCCTTTCCTCGTCTTGCAAGCCTAGTGTCTTTTTTATATTTTCTTTTAAGTCCTTGTTAGTGAACTCTGCCATTATTGCCTCTCATAATCTTTAAATTCATCGCTATGAATAAGTAGTTTCTTTCCCGGACGTTGACACAAGACTTTTGCATCTGAACAGTCAGGAGACAAAAGCACCTTAATGAGAGTATAAACCAGACCAGTAGGTTTGTGTCTTATTTTTAGTCCCTTTTTTACAACGACTTTTTCACTCTTGCCCTTGCCCGCACAAACGTCTAAGTTTTCATTTTTCAGGTGTGTTTTTGCAATCATGTGGACAATATCTATACTAGAAAAGATTTTCATAATAATACCTGCAATATTAATTATGACGTTTCTTGCATAATATTTTGAAATGAGAAAACTGGAATGCCTTTTTCTTCAAGAACATTTATTCCAGAGACATCTCTATACTTCTCATTATAGATAACGATGTCTATGCCTGCATTGATTATAGCCTTTGCACACATTCGGCATGGAGAAAGCGTAACGTACATAACTTTTGTTTTATGATTGTTATAATCCATCTTTAGAAGAGCATTGATCTCAGCATGAAGCATACCTGATTCGCCTGGAGATTCTGACTCTACTTCATTTGGCCCGCCAGAATAGTTTCCATTATAGCCGACTGCCAAGACCTGGGTATTATCGTCTGTAACGACTACAGCACCAACCTGATATCGAGGATCATATGATCTCTTTGCTATGGTTTGCGCAAAATCCATCCAGATTTCATTCCAGCTAGGTCTTAAATAGCTAGCACTATCCATTTTCTATCTCCGCATTTCTATAGTAGGTTCTCAATATCTCTATAGTGATTAACAAACATATCGAGAACTGTTGTGATTCCATTGTTTAATTTTAGCTCTCTTTGCACACGTTTTGATATTTCATCTATAAAATCTATATCGTGTAGTTTCAACTCGGTGTCCAGATTGATAAATTCATCATAAACGCTTACCTTTCTCAAAGGATTATAATATCCATAGCCCTTGACATTCATCGCATTTTTTCCATAATTTTCCATAAGGTGCTCCTCGGGCTCGTTAAGCTTTGGTGGCACCGAAGGACATAGATTATAGAGAAGCTTTTCTAGGGACTTGGTTGGATAGCGAATAAAATCTTCCTGAAAAGTAGGTGCGATTGGTGACGCTAGATTTGAGTTGGTCCAGCCTAGACTTATGACCCTGAACTGGTTTATAAAAAATTCCACAACTTCTGCGGGCGACAGATTCCACTCTTCTTCACCTGTCCTGCTATACATCTTTGCGCATGATCTAAATACCAATGCTGGATGTCTAAAGTGCGGGATTAGTATAGTGTTTAGATGTGTCATCTTATCTAGCATGTTAAGCCAGTGTGGCTGCCCGTCACAGATAATAATTTCTTCACATTCTGGGTGGACCGCAATTTTTTCAGAATTCTTTTTCCAGACTAATGTCTTTGCGCTTTGAAGTTTGCTGATGAGATTCGACTCAGGTAAACTGGACTGTTTCCCAGCTGCATTTCCCATACAGTCATGAAACCACACCCAGCCCGGGTCTACTCTCTCAGAAAATGCAAAAAAATTATCCTGTATGTGAAGCATAAAAGACAGGTTATTGCTTCCTGTGCGAGGTGGAGCTAATATAATTGCGTACTTATCAAATTCTGCATTAGCTTTGCTAATATCCAGTTTCATCAGAACGGATTCTCCTCGCAGTAGCCTATTATTTTCATAACATTCTCTAGCTCAGCATCAGGTAAATTTTTATAGGAGGTGCCCATAACGCTCATGATAACTTTTGGAATGTGAGCATACGGATTTCTACCCGATGGATGACGAGAGGACTGTGGTAGCTTCCCCATTAGATTCTGGGATGCCTCCTGGATCCTCTCCCTGATCACTTTGCAATTCTTCTGATTCATTTTCTAACTTTTGATCCTCTTCGACAGGGTCGTCTAGCTCATCAAGCAATGCTTCCATCTGATCAACAGCTTCTTCCTTGTCTGTCTCTCCCTTGTGCTCTAGCGTTACCCTTATCTTCTTTAGCGCTTCTCTAGCGCTAGCAGTATCTACAACTGGCTCTGCAACACGATCAAATAAGTCATCGACAATGGTATCGCCTGGAAGTGTAAACCCTGAAGACTTTTTGTGACCGCCGCCGCCAAACCTCTTGGCGATCTCTGAGACGTCTACTGTGTCGTGAAAACTGCGTAAGCTTACTTTTATATTTCGCTTCTCATGATCATAATACCATATTACGGCAAAATCGCAGTCAGACGCAAGACGACTTCCAATTTCAGACATCCAGTGAGAAGAATTTACGACTAGTACATCTAATCCATCAAATTTTCTAGGCTTAGCCTTTTCACAAACCTTCTTAACAACTGTCTTACTGTAAGCAAGAATAAAAGATCCTCGTTTTACAGAATCATCAAACACTGAATCGTCTTCAAACTTTTCAAACTCTTCAAACTCGAAAGGGACCATGTCAAAAGCAGCACTAAACTCTTTAGAATATTCAAGCTCCCACTTCCAGAGATCTCTATCTTGAATATATCTTATAAACTTAGGAGGTTCTTTTCCGGGATGGAAAAATTCCCATGATAATATTGCACCAGATTTAGTCATGTCAAAATGAGTATGTGTAATATCATGTAATTCAACCATCGCTGACTTGTGATGATCAATCACTATTAATGCTTTCGCTTCCTCTATCATTCTTTTGATAGTGATATTGTCATAAGAAAAATCTAATATTGCAACAATCTTATCGCTTACATCAGGAGCTGGTGTTCCGTGTTTAGCCGGATAATACTCAGGCTTGTTTCCCAGTAACTTCCATGCAGAATAAGCAGCACCAAAGCCATCTGTGCAGTCAGCATGATAAATGACTATATCAACTGACGTGGGATCTGTTACGATCATTCTATTCTCCGTGAGTCTGGTTCATGAAGCTATGATGAAACCAGCAGCGAGGTTCATAGAGATCTGACCCACCCACAGTTATTTCCTGCATATTATCAAATTTTCTATGAGTATAGAAAGCGTCTTGTCCAGAAACTGTACAAACAGCTGGGCAAACTTCTATTTTTGTTGCCCAAGGCATCATGTCTCGAACTTCCTCAAATACGTTTCCAGTAGCAGATATTTGTAATGAAGATACAACAATTGTTTTTCCCCTTCTAAATAAATCCAAAAGTGCTAGTGACACCCCTTCTATCATAAATGCTTCGTCGACAGCAACAACATCGATTATCTCTTTAGATTCTTCTTCTACTTTTTCTACTTTATTAATTATATCACTACCACACTTAACTATGGTTGCTGCAAGCTTTCCTCCACTGTGAGTACAAATTTCTGACTCAGAGTACCTCTCATCAATAGAGGGTTTGAACGCAATAATTTTTCTATTTTGATATCTATACCTGTCAACTGAAGCTAAGAGGCGGGTTGTTTTAGATCCGAACATTGGTCCAGCATAAATAATAAATTCAGGTATGTTCACTGATAGCCTCTAGCAAGTCTTTGATATCCTCTGATTCTCTTTCATAGTCATCCAAAACTCTGATAGGTTTATCTGAACTATAATTTCCTATTTCAATTATTTCGCTATCCTCTAATGCAATTAGACGGTACGGACAGTCTGACTGTACAAGCAATGCATCGCCTGGTTGCAAAATTTTTGTCTGTAATGGATTTGCAACAGGATCTGAAAATGAGGCTTCATTGCCAAATAGCGCTTTGATTTTTCCAGTTGTTAAATAAAGCACTTCAGACTTTACCTTGTGGAACTTTAAGCTTGTTCGCTTACCTTTGCAAACAGTCAAAATCTTTCCGTGTATGCCGCCGAAGCCAGACCAAACCTTTTCTGTACCCCAGGGTTTTGTTACAATTTCATCTTTTCCGCGCGTAATCCAGGCAGTCTTAAGATGCTTTTTAGAATTATACTTCATCTAGCCCCCACCAAGAAATTGTTCTTTCAAGCCCGTCCCAAAACTTAACCAAAGGTGTGTATCCTAAATCTTTCTTTATCTTAGAAATGTCTGCTTGTGTATGCATTACGTCTCCTTGGCGCCAAGGCGCATCTCTAACTAGAGCGTGCGGGTATTTTTCAAGAAGGTAATCTAAAATCTCCTTGTTAGCAGTCCTATCGCCGCAAGACACATTATAACACTCTCCAAGAAAGGTCTTGTCTGATTCAGATGCTAGAATGTTTGCTAAGATAACATTGTCAATATAGCACATATCCCTAGACTGAGATCCGTCTCCGTCACTTCTTAGAGTTGAGCAATTCTTAATAGCATGACACCATGCTGATACTGCTGTAGAATATGGACTGTCACCATACTGGCCCGGACCAAATACATTAAAATATCGCAAGCAGACAATGTCCAAGTTGTAGAGGGATCCAAACATAGATGCTATATCTTCAATTGCGCTCTTTTGCCATGCGTATGGAGACTTTGGATTTTTTGACTCTTTCTCTGATGTAGGAAGGTTCTCTGATCCGCCGTAGACAGACGATGATGAAGCAAGTACGACTCTTCTTACTGAATCTCTGCATGCTTCGAGCAATCTAACAGTTCCTGCAACATTTACATCAGTAGTTATTCCAGGGTTCTCTACTGAAAAAAGTACGCGAGGAATTGCTGCCTGATGAAAGACTACATCATACCTTTTTTGTTTTATATTCTCTAGAACATATGGATGCGAAAAGTCTCCCTGGATTACAAGAGCACCTCCATCTGGAATTTTTGTCTCAGATCTTTCAAACTCTCTTAATAGGTCAATAGGTACAGTTCTAAATTTTATAGAAGATAAAAGTTCTAAATGACCACTAGACAGATCGTCTACGATATCAACTTTCCACCCATCTCCTAGAAGCCTTTTTGACAAATTTGAACCTATAAATCCGCACCCGCCGGTGACTAAGCATCTTTTTTCCATCTTGTTTCTCCTTAATGATAATCTTATAATATAATGTGTGCAGAGTTTAAATTAAATCTAAACCTAGCCTTGTTACAATGACTAGAAAATCGCTTGAAGCAGGTAGACCCGAGATAGTATAAAAATCTTAAATCATGCTGAAACGTATCCTTGACATTAGAAGACCGTATGACTACGTGAAAATCCATTATATCTTCTCTGACAGCTACTTGAATAAACGAGATACAGCTATTATCTGTGTAGACAAATCGTCTTGATATTTCGCTTTCTCTTCTTTGATATTCATTTTTTCCTGTGAGCTCTTTGGTTATTTTATCGTGCAGGGTTGAGTATATTTTTTCATAATAATCTAGCTCTGGTTCATAGGACATACTTGCAGAAGAGGCATCTTCAAATTTTCCATCATCATAAAACATAAACTGAACAGGGTATGCTTCATTTTCCTTATAGCGAACAAACTGCTCGACACATGTAGAAATATCTGATAAATCCATTTTTTCTTGAAAGTCAATTAAACTGCACACACTTTTTGAAAACTCTTCAAGACCTGGGTGAAAGCTAAATGTACTAATGTTAGGACATCCGCGAAAGAATTCTGAAAACTTTCTAAAAGATCTATACACACCGTGAAGAGAATCGAGATCATGTATTTCATCACCCCTCTTTTCAAATCTCCCTCTAATCACGCTAAAGTCTGGGAGTAAAATAAAGTAAAGATTATTAAGATTGCTTATTTCAAAATGAAGCGAATCATCAATATTTGAAATTTCTCTACCGTAAAAGCTATTAAATATCTTTCTGGAAATTTGAGATCTATCCATGATATGCCATCTATAGCCCGTGTCTCGATGAATCTGATTAATCAGACTTGTCTTGCCTGAGCAATCAGGGCCTTCAATAAAGACAGTGCTTGCTGGAAAAGTTATCATTTAAATATCAAGCCTCTTCATCTTATAAGCAGATGTACTGCAGCCCCAGGATTCTGTAGAAGCAACTTCAGCTAGCCACATGGTATACAACTTAGGCATTTCCTTAAAAGCTCCCCAGACGCGAATCCAGGTACTCTCAAAGTTATTATCGATCACCTTCATCCTATAAAACGTCTTTCCATTTTTTGTAGTTCTTTCTTCTAGAGATTGAATACAAAACCATACAACGTCTCGATCTTTTCCTACTAGATCTGAAACTGGCTTTACGTTAGCATTTTCTATTTTTTTCATTATATGAGGCGGAAATATTAGAGATTCATCAGCACCTGACATGAGATCTACGCTAAACATTATTTTTGCCTCACGAGACCAGTCAGAAAGATCTTCATTTTCTTTAATTTTTTCTAAAACAAAGTCAGGTACTCTTCCTGTGTCTCTCATCATTCTTTTCGCTGCAGTCTTAGTAATTCCGTGGCGACCCTTTTTTAATTGATCATAATTGCCAACTATAACTTCATAAAGCTGACGATGGTTTTTGATAGTTCCAGACTTCATCTCTTCAAGTGAGTCAAAAGCTTCAATTTGACAAAGAGAGTTAAAGCATGTTTTATTCATCTTTGATGGTCTCCACTTTCCGTCTTTTGTAAACAAGAGCTCATCAATGTTTCTGAAGGGTCTGTTTTCTACTATTTCGGCAACAGCTGCATCTCCGACTCCCTTTATCGCTGTGAGCGGCGGTGTGAATCCTCCTCTTTCTTCGTTGTAATTCCAGACATCTGCTGAAGTGTTAATGTCAGGTGAGAATATTTTATACCCAAGAGCTTTAATCTCGCCCATCACTTTTCCAAACTTATTTGTTCCATTTTGTGTTTGCAAGCAAGTAGCAAGCCATTCTTTTTCATAATACGTGTGCAGCCACGCTGAATAGTAAGAATCAATTGCGTAAGAAACAGCGTGGGACTTGTTGAAGCCATAGCCAGAAAAGTATTCAATAGTTTCATACAAACTCTCAGCCCTTTCTCTTTTCATTCCAGAAATCTCTACAGCTCCGTTTACGAATTTCTTTCTTAGGTCGATCCTTTCTTGCACCTTAGCTGCGTTTGAATCAAGCGACTTTTTAACAAGAGTTTTTCTCATTTTGTCTGATGCGCCTTTATCAAAACCAGCGAGGCGCTGAGCGAGAAGCATAAACTGCTCTTGAAAAGATATAAATCCGTAAGTTTCGCTTAATATCTCTTCAATTACTGGGTGATCATAGTGAACTGGGCTTCCGTTTTCTGCCTCTCTTTTTGTCCTTACATATTTTTTATCCACCTTCGCTGCAAGCGGGCCTGGCCTGTAGATAGCAGTAATAGTAGCTAACTCTTCAAGAGTTCTAGGCTTAGCTCTCATGCAGAAATTTCTAGCGCCCTGTTGCGTAAACTGAAATATTTGAACAAATCTTCCCTTATGATAGACATGCTCCCACACTTTTTGGTCATCCAGATCATTATATCGACAATTTATATTTTCATCGAAAAAGTCTCTAATTTCTCTGAATGTGGGAGACTCGTTGCCAGCCTTTCGCAAGATAAGGCGTATACAGTCCTCTACCATTTTTAATGTAGCTAAGCCGAGAAAATCAAACTTTAAAAATCCATTTGGCTCAAGATGCCTGAAATTCATTCCTTCTGACCATGGCGTCTGTAATTCTCCCCTAACTTTGATAAGAGGCATATACTTTTCTAGATCAGGGCAAATAAGAACCCCTCCGGCATGTCTACCAATAGATCTCGATTCCATAAAGAGCTTTTGAACTTGCTCAGAGACTTTGGGGTACTTAGACATAAAATCTAAGTAGTTGTCTGAGTACTTTAGACAATCTTCATGAGTAAGGACATATGTAGACTTCTCTTCGTGATCTCCCATTGCCTTATGCATCACTTCTCTTTCAAGCTTGTTAGTCATAGAATTTACTTCTCCGAAGTCAATTCCGTAAAACTTTGCAACATCCTTGATCAAAGACTTAAGCTTAAGAGTGTTAAAGTTAGACACAGGTATAACTGATTCATCTCCAAAAAGTATTCGAGATGAATCTATTAGAACATCTCTGTCCCCAGCATCAGTATCAATATCTGGCCAACCTGCTTTCGATCGATGCAAAAATCTCTCCCAGAGCAACCCGTACTTGATTGGATCTGTCGTCGTAATCCCTAAAAGATAGTTAACCAATGATCCAGCTCCAGATCCTCTACCTGGGCCAATGATAGTTCTTTCAGACGCTAGATCAAAAACCTTTGTCATAGTAAGAAAGTAATTTTCAAAGCCAAGGTGCTTAATATCTTCTAGCTCCATTTTAGCTCTATCTACATATTCTTGCTGTGTATGAAGGCCTTCTTTAATTAACGACTCCTTTACTCTTCTTGCAAGCTGATTAAATGCAGAATTTTCAGGTGTGTCAAAGTTTGGCAACTTTGCTTCTTCGTCAAACCAGACTTCCTGACATTGATCCCATGCTATGTCATAAGATCTTTCTATTGCATTAGCTATTAGTTGCTCTGTCCCAGCATAGAATGGATATTCATGAGCATGCTTGGAAAACTCTTCCCACATTTGACTGGCATTTTTAGGGTATAATTCACATTTTAATTCTTCGAAAGCAGGTAAGCTTGGTGTTGCGCCGCCTCGTGCACCCATTCTTCCTAGCTTTCGATAAAGCTCTCTTGCTTCCCACATATCTCGACTATAATAATGGCTGTCTGCGGTTGCAACAAGCGGGATGCCTGTCTTCTGATGCAAGGAGATAAGATGTTTGTTTGTCTTGTGCTGCATTGAAAGAGAGTTAAACTGTATTTCAAGATTAAAGTTTTCTTCACCAACAGAATCAATAAATCTATCAGACATGTTCTCTAGGTCTCGAAGAATTTCTACGTTCGATTTTCCAAGTGCTTCTCCTCGTGAGATAATTGATGCCGGATAGCCGCCAATACACGCTGTGCTTACGATAAGGCCTTCTCCGTGCATTTTCAAAAGATCGTAGTCGATCCTCGGAAATCTATAAAATCCATCTGTGTAAGACTTTTTCACAAGCGTAAAAAGATTTTGAAGACCCTTTTGGTTTTTCGCTAGCACAACAAGATGATATCGCCTTTTCCAGTCATTTTTTTCATGATCGTAGTCTGACTTAGTCTCATCTTCATTTTCAACTACAAGACCTCCAGTGATCTCATCCTCAGAATCTATGTCAGTTGTCTCCTTGGCTTTTTTAGCAGATCTTGCTTGCCGCACAGCTTCCCGGTGATCTTCATATTGCTCACGCCATGTCCTAAGAGAAGGCACAAAGTAAAACTCTACTCCGTAAATTTGGCGATATTTTCGACCTTGCTTTTTAAGCTTTTTCGCATATGCGTGAGCGTGGGCAAGGCCATTGCCGTTGCCGTGATCAGTAAGTGCCCAAGAATCCATCTCATTAGAAAGTACAAAATCAATATGCTGATCAGGATATCCAAGGCCGTCGTAAGGAGATCCAGTTCCGCTATGGCAGTGTAATCCTGCAAATCGGTTAGGCATTATAATTTTATCATTAAAGGACACTACTCTCTCCATAAGAAACAGGCTATAAGGTAATTTTACCCTATAGCCTGTCAATTTACATGACTATTGAAAACTTAATTAATCTGTACTTTCTGATTCTGTCGCGTTTACATCTGGCTGGGGCATATCGTCAGGATTAAAGTTTACACCCATTGATGACAGATCTCCGTACATCTCTGTAGCCATAGCTCCAGAGACTTTTTCAAGATCTCTAAGTGCTGTCAAGAGCTCTTCGTCTGTGCCAGACTTAAGCGACTCTCTAGCTTTAGCTGATATTTCACTATAGGCTTCTTTGTTTTCATCAGAGATCTTTTCGGCGTGCTCTTCAACAAGCTTGTCAGTTTGATAAATAATAGTCTGAATTACATTTTTTCTTTCAATTCCTTCTCTTCGTTTTCTATCCTCTTCGCCGTACTTCTCAGCATCAGTGATCATTTGTGCAATCTCGTCGTCAGACAAAGAACCGCCGCTTTCAATTACAATAGACTGCTCTTTTTCTGTAGCCTTGTCCTTAGCGGTAACATTAACAATTCCATTAGCGTCAATATCAAATGTTACTTCAATCTGAGGAATGCCTCTAGGGGCTGCCGGGATGCCATCTAGTTTAAACCTTCCTAGTGTTCTATTGTCAGCTGCAAACTCTCTTTCACCCTGCAATACATGAATTTCAACTTCGGGCTGGCTGTCCTGAGCGGTCGAAAAGACTTCGCTTTTTTGACAAGGAATCGTTGAATTTCTTTCAATTAGTGATGTCATAACATTCCCAACAGTTTCAATGCCTAGAGACAAAGGGGTTACATCAAGCAAAAGAATATCATCTACTGCTCCACTAAAAATTCCTCCCTGGATGGCTGCACCAAGAGAAACAACTTCATCAGGATTGACTGAGTTATTTGACTTCTTTCCAAAAAAATCTTCAACTGCTTTTCTTACAGCAGGTATTCTTGTCGAGCCGCCGACCAAGATGATCTCATCAATTTCAGATTTTTTCACCTTTGCATCTCTCAGAGCTCGCCTGACAGGTGTCAACGTCTTTTTAACAATAGCTGCAATCATATTTTCGAACTCAGCACGTGACAAACCAGTGTGAAGATGCTTAGGGCCTGAAGCGTCTGCAGTGAGGAACGGTAAGTTTATCTCTGTCTGCAGAGAACTTGAAAGTTCAATCTTAGCCTTTTCTGCAGCATCTCTGAGCCTTTGCATAACCATTTTATCACGAGAAACATCTAATCCTGTATCTATCTTGAAACTCGAGATAAGATAGTCAATGAGAACCATGTCTACGTCATCGCCGCCGAGATGTGTATCTCCGCTTGTTGAAAGAACCTCTACTACTTCACCAGACACATCTAGCAGAGAGACGTCAAAAGTTCCACCTCCCAGATCGAAGACTAGTATTTTCTGATCGCCCTCTTTGTCAAGCCCGTATGCGAGGGCAGCTGCTGTAGGCTCGTTAATAATACGCTTTACTTCAAGACCGGCGATCTTTCCAGCATCTTTTGTTGCCTGCCTTTGAGCATCGTTAAAGTAAGCGGGAACAGTGATAACAGCTTCCGTTACTTCTCCGCCAAGATAGTCTTCAGCTTCTCTCTTAAGCTTTTGCAAAATCATTGCGCTTATCTGCTCAGGAGCGAATGTATCTTCGCCGATGACAATTTCACAACTGCCTGAATCTGAATGTATTATGCTGTAAGGAATTTTCTTGATTTCCTTTTTAGCATCCTGATAACTCATTCCCATAAATCGCTTAACAGAGAAAATAGTTTTCTCAGGATTTGTGACTGCTTGACGCCTAGCAGGAGTCCCGACCAGCCTTTCTCCTTTTTTGCTAAACGATACTACAGAAGGTGTCGTCCTTGATCCTTCGCTGTTAGTTATAATTTTTGGACCCGAAGCCTCCATGACAGCAACAGCGGAATTTGTTGTACCTAAATCAATACCAATAATGTGACCCATGATCTTTTTTCTCCTTTTAGAACCTGGTAATAATAAACCTAAACACGGTGTTTTATTTGAAAACTATAAATTGTACTATGCTTTATTTAATTTTTCATTTTTTTCTAATCTTATTTCTTCTAGCTTTGCTAAAAGCACTTTCTCTTCAGCAGAAGTGCTTTTGGGAATTTCTATTTTAATTTCAATAATGTGTCGACCTTTTTCTCTTGTCTCCGGATTTGTAACAATACCTTTCTTGTTTAAACAAATAAGCTCGCCATGTGAAGTTCCTGGAGAAATTGGAATATTAGCTTTTCCATCTAGCAATTCAACATCAGTAATACAGCCTACAACAGCTTGACTGTATGAAATAGTATGTGAGCTAAAGAGATCATCGCCTCTAATCGAAAATATTGTGTGTGGCAACACAGAGATCTCAAGAAAAACATCGCCGACAAAGTCTTTTCCGGGCTCTTGATTTCCCATCGATTCTAGACATATATGAACGCCATTTCTCACACCGGGTGGAATCTCAACTTCTAGATTAACTTCCTCTTGAGTCACACCATTTCCCGAGCAGCCATCACATGGATTAGAAATATATGTGCCTGAGCCTCGGCATGCATTACAGGGAGCAGCCACTTGAATAAATCCCATTCTTTGAACTACTTGTCCGTTGCCGCCACACGTCTGGCATTGACAAATGTCATCATCATTATGATATCCTATTCCCAAGCATGACTCACAGGGTAAATGACGTGTAAATGAAATATTCTTTGTAGTGACAGACTGTGTCTCTTCAAGCGTGAGAGAGACTTGTGTACTCAGAGGTGAGCTTTTTGATTGTCGATTTCGTGACCTTCCAGCTCCAAAAAAGCTGTTCATATCAAAGCCACCAAAAATATCTGAAAACTGACTAAAGATATCCTCAGTAGATCCTTGAAACCCACCGCCAGGGCCGTCGTGACCAAATGTATCATACAACTTTCTCTTTTCAGCATCAGAAAGAACTGAGTACGCCTCAGTTGCTTCTTTAAACTTTTTATCAGCATCTGGGCTTTTATTTTTGTCAGGGTGATATTTTAAAGCAAGCTTTCGATATGATTTTTTAATTTCATCTGAAGAGGCGCTGCTGTTTGTCCCTAGAATTTCGTAATAGTCTCTTTTCACAAATGTCTCTTAAGTCTGGTAAAGGATGAAAGGCTGGTTACTCTATGCTTCCGTAATAAGGCTCGAATAGAAGCTCGCCGGCAGACTCGCATCGATGAAGATAGTCATTAAGCTCATCAGCAGAAGTACAAACTTTAATTCCGCTTTGTGCTAGCATTAAATTAAAAGTTGCACCCTCAGGTAACCCAACACAAAAATAAACAATAGGCTTTTCTATAGCTTTGAAATACCCAGCTTCAAAAATAGATCCCATGTCTTTTCCGTGAGTATTGCAGATCATAAAATCACACTTATGAAGGTGGTGTAGGTTTCCTTCATAGGTTGATTTTTGCGTCTCTAAGTCTGCGCTGGGTGGGCAAACAAAGAAATCACGGGGTGAAAAGAAGTTAAAATTATTTGTGCTTAGCGCTTCGATAATATCATTAACTTCCTGGTTAGCTACTGGATTAAACCAAGAGCTTGCAATATATGCTTTCATTTTTTCTCCAAATTTATTTTAATGTGATTGACTTATTGTTCATTCATATAGGTGGCGTATTTTTCTTTTATTTCACTAATTTCGCTCAAAGCTTTTTCCCACCTTATTTCAAAAGCTGTAAGTGTCCCTGGGTTGTGAGTGCCATTAATCGACTCTCTCCGTGCCTGATATATTGAGTCATCTGGGTGATAGTCAAATAAATCATTCTTTGGCTCTGGCCAGTATAAGTTTGTTCCTCGAGAAGTGTGTCCACCGTTACCATCAGGAACTCGGAATGTTTTAATATAATGCATATCTGGCTTGTTAAAATCAATCCTTGCTGACGCCTCTGGAATCACTTTGAGAAGCTCCTTTGCCATCATGATGGCAAGAATATTATCTGCTGCTGGCTGGATTTGCATATCTTGACGCTGAGAGATAAAACCTAGCAAGTCTTTTAAATTTAGCCGCATCAGATAAAATGATGTCATACACTTTGGAAGAATCATCCTGGCATCCATCATAGATACTGCCTTTGAATCAGTCATATCGGCGTAAAGCTGTTTGGAGTCTTCTACTATTTTTGTATACCTTTTATTGAATTCAGGTGAGTTCTGGACAGCTTCAGGGACAACAGCTGGGTCACCTCTTAGATCTCTGTCTCCAGTACACTGTGCAGCAAAAGACCCAGCTCTATGCCTAATAATGTGGGTTACCTCTTGAAATGACAAGCCACTAAGTTTAAAAGTAAAACCTAAACATTCCATGGGTGTAGGAAGTGCTCTAAAGGACAAGACATCTTCAAGATTTCTTGACATCTCTCTTCTGCTTACATCTACAGGATTTGTATCATCGGGATGATCGGCCCAGGTGGCCTTGACATACTGCCAAGCAACGTTGAGTGCCTGAGATCTTGTAGGTGAATCAATTAATTCAACCTTTAGCGCATCAATATTATTATAGAAGTCTGTCTTTGGTTCTTGATTAAATTTCAAATCCATAGGAAGTGAGATAGGTTTTAAGTCTAGATTTTGTGGCAATTTAATTCTCCTGCTCTACCAAGCTGTGCACTAAATCATAAACATCTTCGTCATCAGTGTACATATGAACGTTCCTAATATTTTTTAACTCTTGATTATACGATTTTGACGGAGAGAATACTGTCACTCCGTGCTTCGCATATTCTGATGCATGCTTTGCAGAGTCATCAATTGCACAAATCGTAACATTGGAATCATAAAAATTCTTTTGGACAAGCCACCTAAATTTCTCAGGTGAAAAATCAACATGGTGAAACTTTATCCCAGACCTAGACAGCCAGAAAAATGTATCGTAAAGACACACAAGCTTCTCTTTTGGTCGTGCAGTAATAATCTGTATCCAGAATCCATCTTCGTAGAGCCTGTTGATAGTATCAATCATTGACTGGTTTTTGTATATGTCCCTAAGACCTCTGTCAGCTATAAATTCTTGAAAAACATCTTCAGGCAGAAAGCCAGACTCTTTAACCTCTTTAGTAGAATAATACTCTGTGGAATTAGGATCGACACTTATGCCTTTTTTGTTTTTTAGCCAGCTTGTAAAAGAATATCTAAATTCATTAAGAACATCGTCAAGATCGACTAAGACAACATTTTCACCATTCCACTGATTTTTATTCATCTTGTTACGCATATGAAGATGAAGATCTTTATCCCAAAATGCTCCGGCAAAATCTTCTGGAGATAGCTTCCACATATTCATAATTGCAAGAAGGTATCTAAATGAATCAACTGCTTTATAAAGTATTTTATCTCTATCTACGTCGTTCTTCAGTAATCTGTGATCTTTAAAATTAATAGATGACGCCAGGCTTGTAACTTCTGAATGCAGTGCAAGCGCAAATGACTTAGTCATCTCTTCTCTTTGCTTGTCGTCAAGCTCACTAGAGTCAAAAAATAGAGATGAAAATTCTTCCTGCCTCTCAAACATTATTTGAAGTAAATTTTTATTATTCTTTTCTTTCATTTTAGCTTCCTCCTTTCAGCGGCCTATTATTTTTAAAATTTTCAATAGTGGAAATTAAGACTGACCTATCAACATTCTCAAAGCAAATCATCGACATGTCATCAAAGTAAATTTCACCGGAAAATGTGTCTTTGCTTAGACCTTTAAAAATTTCAATGAGCGCTTCTTTGGTTAAGCATGAAAATTCTTCTTCCTTAGATCTATAGACAAATTTTGAACTTTTAATATCCACTATCTAGCCTATCATGAATAATTTTATCCTTTTTGATATAAGCATTGTATAGATCTTCTGAGGAAAGGCCTGTTAAAACAATTAGAGAGAAAAAATAATTAAAAGCATCTACAACCTCTTCAAGAAACTCGTCTCTATCAAAATCTTGTAACTCAGTTTTACGATGAGGCTTCCAGTTTTTTAAATGTTGTAATGCTTCAAACATCTCTTCTACACCACGCAGCGCCATGTCTCGACAAAACTGTTGATCAGACTTGTTCGATAGATCAAGTGGCCACTCAGGATACGATTCAGGAATTTTATTCCGAAGCTGTCTCATAAAGTCTTCTCTTAAAGAAAACATCTCGTCTAGCTTGTCCATTTTCAACGTTAGCTCTCAAATGTTATTGTAGCAGAATCTTTATGATTTTCTATATCTAGAAGCATTTTTTCTATATTGCCATCACTAGCTTCCCTGTAACTATCGCTTAAGACGAGAGATCCATCACTGGATTCAACTAGCCTCATCGTTCTTAAGTTATCTACTATGTCTGTTCCGCTTAAAATTGCAATTTGAATAAGCTTTGCAACGTGTGCTATAGCCTCGTCTGATAAATTATAGTTAGTTTCATCTGCCATGATTTTTCTCCTATGTCTGGCGTTTAAGACAACTAAAAAGCTGTTCTTCAGCTTTGTATCTTTTCTCTTGTAGTGGTGTAATCTCTTATATCGTGTTTTGATTATAAACAGCAAAGTGTCAACTGTATTTGACTTCTTTTCAACAGACAAAAACACATTGATATTTAATATTATAATATAACAATTAGACGACATGTTCAAATGAAAAGAGTTATTATATCAGACACACACATTGGCACAAGGTTTTATCGTTCAGATAAACTTTTAGCATTTCTAAAAACTGAAGAGTATGATGAGCTTATTCTCGCTGGTGATATCATAGACTTTATTAAGGTTCCGGTGTTCTCTGAAAGATGCATGGAGATACTAGATGCTATTGACTGTGAAAATAAAAATGTCATCTACGTTGTGGGTAATCACGATGCAAGCTTAACGGGGCTAGTCGGAAAGAGATTTTTTAATGTCTCGTTTATGAAAAGATATGATTTCGAAGAAGAG
>TARA_R110001583_G_scaffold167425_2_pt1 | contig 27772 bp, 29 predicted proteins | sample TARA_R110001583 | Tara Oceans TARA_R110001583 (sample SAMEA4398432) | marine metagenome | biome: Polar Biome; feature: [MES] marine water layer (ENVO:01000295) within the mesopelagic zone...; material: water (ENVO:00002006), including particulate matter (ENVO:01000060) such... | reverse complement strand
GCCATCACTTCGGCTTTTTTATGGGTGTTTTTAGCCTCCAGGGCTCCCGAGTTCGACAGTTAGAGACGTAAAGCATTGATTTACCTAGACGGCAGTTCAAAACGCTACCCTACATTGTGCTTAAATCGTGTGTCGTTGTCGGTTTTTTAACCTCGAGCATGGCAAGAAGGCTCAGCTGCTCGCTGCTTATTGTCGAGAGACCCTCGACCGGGTTGTTGTTCAGATGTGCCTTGTGGTGCTGTATGCGTTCCAGCTGCTCCAAGGCGCGCTCTGGCGAGTAATCGCTGCCTGCCGCTCGGAGACGCATGCGCATGACACGGTGCAGAATGAGCGCGATAAAGCAGATCATCGCGTGGGCTTTAATGCGCTTCGGAAGCCGGTGGTAGATCGGCCCGATCTCGATCTCCGTTTTGAGTACCCGAAAGCCGCGTTCGATGTCTGCCAGCGATTTATACCGTGCAACAACGCCTGCCGAAGAGAGATCCGTCGTGTTGGTCACCAGCAGTAACTTACCGTCCATCAGGCGGGCCTTCTGCAAAGCGACGGGGTCAACATCGTAGCAAAATAGTGAACTTTTCAGGTCAACTTTGACGATTTTCGCCAACTTTGCCTCGCAAACCTTCTTGTAGAGCGTGGCACTGGCACCACCATCGGAGAGCTTTCTGCCCCGGGATTTAGCCCCGTCATCCTGTTGATCCAGCTTGCTGGCTAGCTGCTCGGCAACCTCTTCGAGGACGGCAATTTTTTTGTCTCTCGCCGCATGCTGCTCTGCTGCCCGAACAGGATCATGAGCCACGACTAGGCGCAAATCTTGCCATTTCGTTTCTGTTATGACCTCTTCAGCAGCCTCAGCAAACAGGCTCTGTTGTAACGGCTCCAGGATCTCTTTGAAGTCGCCATAGCGTCGTCCAGGTACTGCCAGAACAAACTCCAGCGGCAGTCCACTGGGCAGCGTCACACTTTGCAGTTCTTTGAGGTTATCAATCGATAGCAGTCCCCGGTCGGCCACCACGACAATGCGCGTCACCGGGTAGCGCTCGGTGATTTTCTTAAGGGTCGGCATTAGCGTGCTGACTTCAGCAGTATTACCTTCAAACACTTCATGGTGCAGCGGCAGCCCATCTGCGGTTTGCACAATCCCCAGCATCACCTGCTGCTTGATGCAGCCCTCTTTTGACAGGCCGTATTTACGCAGGTCATCGGCCGGTTCTGAGTGGCCTTCTGTGCGGATAGTGGTCATGTCATAAAAGACCACGGAAAGGTCTTGATCGACCAGCGGGCGAAGCAATCCGGTGACGGTATCATTCACTTCATCTTGCCGATCAGACAGGGCATCCATCGCCCGTAAAAGGTGCTGATGATCAACGTTTTCAACGCCTTGAAGGCCAGGCAGGCTGACGGTCTCCAGCCAACGAAGCACACCCAGTTTGGAGTCCGGTTCAGCCAGCCGGTTCAACACCATAATGTGAATGAGGGCTTCAATGTGAATGCTGTGGCGGGTACCCCGGAAAATCTTCCGCAGCTGGTCGAACCCTAACTGTGACCAGAGTTCACTGAGCGCCCAGACGTTGCCCATGGCACGCGCAGATTCAAATTGAATCTCGGGCTTGTCGGGCAGTGTTCGACCGGTGATACGGCACAGGCCATCAATAACGGTTTGGAGTTCATCGCTGAGCTTTTCGAGTCGGCCGAGGGAGGCTATGGTGCGTTGTTTTGGACGGCCGTTCTCGTCTCGATAGGCTTCAACGAGCTGAACGTATTTGCGCGGGCCTGACTTTGTGATTTTTACATACATGCCTCTACTTTATCACAAGTAACTATTTTTGCCAGAAAGTAACTTATCAACAAGCGGCCACTACAGAAAAATTCGTTTAATTCCCTACAAGGCCCATTGTTGCTGTAGATAACGCGCAAAAAGTGGATAAATCAGGGGATAACTGTCGAACTCGGGAGGGCTGCTGCTCGTCGTGATTTAGCACTCGCCTAAACCCACCACCGAAACCCGGAGTACTTATGAGCGATCAGGATATTAAAGGTCTTGCAGAGCAAAACGTCGAGATTTTAGGGGTCTTGATAGCTGCAGCGCAGACGATGTTAACGCATACCGCCGCCGCGCAGAGTGGTTACAAGGCATCGCGCGAAGAGCTAGAGCAGATGCTTCGAGTAGCCGGGCAACTGGCCAAGATCCCTTGCCTGGCAGCGGAGAATATTAAACGCATGCACGAAGCACTTTAACCAGCGGTGACAGTGGTTCCTTAGGAGTTGAATTCTCGGTCATTCAGTAGAGGAAACGAGACGGCGGCTTAATCTACAAAGGCGACAGGCAGTCCGTTAGCTTAAGGTTTTCACAAAGGAGCAAGGGTCAGTCACAAACCGACTCATAGAAACCATCCCTAATAACCTAGGATCCGTATTTTACGGAAGGGTGTCATTAGATCGTGATCGGCTTTGTCCCAGCCAGTGAGCCATTCAATTGAGGCTGATCGAGTAATTGTGTTCTGATAGGGGTCGGCGCCAAACTGTTTACCAGCAAGTCTGGCGTTGTAGCCTTCCTCACTGATTTTTACATGGACCCCTTGTTGCTAAAGCGATTCGTCCATCACTACTCTCCCTGTAGCTATGCATTCAATTAAATCAAAGTACTATAGGCAGCTACCGTCAAGAAAGACGCTAACTTCAGCCTAATTTGAGGTACCGGGGCGTATCACCTCAGTGGTGTTATTGGTCAGCAGGCTGCGCCATAACCACTCTGTTGCCGCCGTTCTTCTTGGCCTGGTACATGGCCATATCCCCGCTCCTGATAAATTGCTCTTCCGGATCCCCGTCAATGTACACCACGATACCTATGCTCAGGGTCAGGCAGGGAAGCGACTGAGGACGATTTTGGAGGGTGCCGGTGGCGGTGTCGTAAAAAGCCTTGCGCAGTCGTTCGGCGACGAGAGCGGCTTTTTCCCGGCCAGTTTGCGGCAGGATAAGCATAAATTCGTCGCCGCCGTAGCGGAATCCTAAATCGGCGCTACGCAGTTCGTTCCGGATCAGGCTTCCCAAGTGGGTGATCAGGTTATCCCCCTCCAGATGCCCCAGGGTATCGTTTACGGTTTTGAATTTATCCATGTCGATGCAGACCAGCGAAAACGGATAGCCGTAACGACTGCTGCGGGCAATCTCCTGGGACAGGGTGGCGTAGAAGTAACGTTGATTGTAGAGCCCGCTTAGGTTGTCGGTAATCGAGAGCAGGCGCAGGGAGTGTTCCAGTCCCTTACGGGGTGTGAAGTCCAGTGGAACGAAAACGTACGTTAAGGATTAACAGCGTTCAGTCAGGCCGCGACTGGAGCGCAGATTCCTTTGGCGCACTCCTTCAGGATGCTATGCTTGTGTTAACTATTAACACAGGAGGCTAGGCCATGCCCAGAACAACGAGCGTCACTATCGGTTCACAACTAGATGATTTTGTGGGTAAATTGATTGAGTCTGGACGCTACGGCTCAACCAGTGAAGTCGTGCGTTCAGCCTTGCGGTTGCTCGAACGCCAGGAGAATCAAACGGCAGCACTGAGAAGTGCTGTAGAAGCTGGGGAACGAAGCGGGGAAAGTGACTTGTCTCTGCGCGACATTGCCGCTCAGGTGAAGCAGAAACACCATGTATAAGCTTTCCAAGCTTGCGGCAGAGGATTTCGCAGCCATCTACGAATATACCTTGCTTAACTTTGGTGCTCGCCAGGCCTATGCTTACACCGATGACCTGGAGAACACCTTTCGTCTTCTGTCCAGCTCCCCACTAATGGGGTATGAGTGCCAAGAGATCGCAGATGGGGTTAGCCGTCACGATCACCAACGACACGCCATTTTTTACCGGCGGCGTCAGCACGATATTTTTGTCATCAGGATACTCCATCAGCAGATGGAACCTATGAGACATTTCTTTGGGCTTTAAGGGGTTACCGCACGAAACGGAAAATATTGTACGTTAAGGTTTCCACGGCACCCATTGAGGGCGAACTAGCCCTTTTTTGACCTTACGGCGCCGACGCCCTATCACGGTAGTGCATTGCAGATTTAGAGAGGGAAGGCATCGGGGACCCACCGGTGTCGACACGTTGCTGTCGCCCCCTTCAGGCCTGAGTGGGCTGTTGATGAAACTTCAGAATTCCATTAAGCGGACATCCCTCTTGCTCGCGGCATGAATGGGGACTGAGCGGTCTCTGCGATATTTGATTCGGAGCTGGAAATACCTGACTTTTGTACCAATTCAGCCCTTGCCTTTGCATGACGTCGCGTAAATGGTGATGCAGACAAACAACAAGGCAAGAGCGGACAATAGAGCGCAATCGAGATCGCCGACAGTTTTATCTGAGTTAAACTTTTTCATGCCTGCCCTCCCTCAATGTGGCTCTGCCACATGTTTTGTTTTCTCAACAATCAGGGTAATCCACGAATGTTGAGGTTGGGCAGGTCAAAACATCATGTCTAGAGGGGACGTGCGACCAACTTGACAGTCGAAATGCGCTATCATTAGGGTGGTCTAATGTTTGGTGGTACCAGGGAGGTGCATGTCATGTGGCACGATCACATGTGGAGCGGACCAGGGATGATGGGATGGGGGTTTATCCCCATGGTGCTGTTTTGGTTGTTGGTTATCGGCGTGTTCGTCTTTCTGTTCAGGTTGTTCTCGGGCAAGCGTTCGGAACTCTCGGATGACTCCAGCATACAGATCCTAAAGGATCGACTTGCTAGTGGTGATATCGATCAGGTGGAGTTTGATTCTCTGTACGAGAAGCTCAAACGCGCTCACTGAAGCAGTCGATCGCCGAGCCGCCTATAGTAGCGGCTCGATGCTGCTTTCGATTAGGCTTTAGATGCTTCGCAGCAAATCAACGAAATCAGCGACTGTTGGTACACCAATAAGGGTCTTTTCTGGCAGTGGTTTACCTTTGTGGTCATAAAAGATTTGTGCGGGCGGGCCGATGATATCGTATTCCTTGTTCAAGGCGGTCGCGGCATCGTCGTTGGCCGTAACATCGACCTTGATCAAAGTAAACCGCTTGAATTCTGCTTGCACACTGGCGTCAACAAACACAAAACTTTCCAGCTCTTTGCAAGTGATGCACCAGTCCGCGTAAAAATCGAGCATCACGGGTCGTCCTTGGTCACGGGCTTGATCAAGTAAGGGGCGAAGCTGATCGAGTGAAGTGACCTTGGCAAAGGGTGCCAAAGCCGCGGAGCTGTTGGATGATCCTCCAACGATTCCCCCAAGCGGTTTCAACAAGCTGGCGTTTCCTGCAGCTACGCCGACCAGCAGGGTTGAACTGTAGATCAGCATCAGCACCCCGATGCCTTTACCCAGCTTCAACCAACCAGCCGAGCCGTCGGGTAGCCGATCCAGTGCTTTCAGGTAGATGGATGAGATAACGAGGATCGCACCGACGAGCAATACCGTCACCGTCGGAGGCACAATGCGATCCAGCATCCAAACAGCCATCAGCAGCATGATAACGCCGAACCCTGCCTTGATATGAACCATCCAATGCCCTGCTTTGGGCAGCAATTTTCCCGCAGATGTTCCTATGATGATCAGTGGTGCCCCCATACCCAGGCTCAGGCTGAATAACGCGGCCCCACCGAGTACAGGATCTCCGGTTTGTCCGATATAAACCAAGGCGCCTGCCAGGGGTGCGGCAACGCAGGGGCCTACGATTAGAGCGGACAGAATCCCCATTACAAAAACACTCGCGGAACGCCCTCCGCGTTGTTGGCGGCTGAGGTTGGCCAGTCGATTCTGAATCACCGCTGGCATCTGTATCTCAAAAAATCCGAACATCGAGAATGCGAAAACCACAAACATCATACTGAATGCCGAAATGATCCAGGGGTCTTGGAATGCCGCTTGGATGTTGGCACCGAAAATGCCCGCTGCGACTCCGGCAAGAGTGTAGGTTAGCGCCATCGCAAGCACATAGACGCTTGAATAAAGGAAGGCCTGCCGGGTGGTCACCTTACCCTCGTGACCCACAATAACCGAAGATAGAATGGGGATCATCGGGAAGACACAGGGGGTCAGCGACAGGGCCAGACCTGCCACAAAAAACAGCAATAGGGTAACGGTGAAGCTACCTGAGGCCAGCATGTCGGAGAAGCGGCGCTGATCCGTCAAAGAGAAGTCGAGTGGGTCATCAGAGATTTTAGGTGGTGAGGCTTTGGTCAAGAGAGGTGCGGCTGGAGTGGCATCCTTTGGCACGGCAGTTAGCTGGACCATTTTGGTCTGGGGCGGATAGCAGATGCCGCCCTCCCAGCAGCCCTGGTATTCAACCTTGAACTCTGGATTCGGGTTTTCCGCTGCCGATTGCTGTACCGCTACACGAACCTCCGCTTCGTTAAAATAAACCCAGCTCTGGCCATAGATAGCGTCTTCTTTCTGTACGGCGGGGCCCTTTTGAATATCAACGACTTCAACCTGACCGTTGGTGTGTAGTTTGATTTGGTCTCGATAGAGGTAGTAGTCGCTTTCGGGCATGGTCCATTGCAGGATCAGTAATCCTGGCTCGGGCTGGCTGTAGCTGAAGAGATAGGCTTCTTCTACCGGCAGGGGTCCTTCGGGTTTCTGACCCGTCAGCGACTCCCACAGACCCGCATTGGCTAGGCTCAGTTGCGCCCACAGCAGAGCGGCCATTGCCAGCCGCCAACAGAAACTTAACTTTAGGAAAGAGGAGGGGTTCTGCTGCTGATTTGTCGTTCTGGTGTTCATATCCACGTCTCTAACGTATCGGGTCGTCTGTTTAGGCACGATTATTCCTTAAAGTTCATAAGACTAATCGGCGGGCTGAGGGTGCTGGTGCCCACTGCATACGCCCTCCGGTTGGCAAACCTCCAAGGATTGCAGGATGCCGCAATTGGCCGCCTGCCCTTCGGGATTGATGACTTGGTTGCATTGCGTACGTAGTTGCCGCAGCTGCTTTTCCAACTGTTTCAGCTCTTTTATCTGCCGCTGAGTTTGAACAATGTGGCCATCGATCATGTCATTGACCTGTTGGCAGCTGTCGACCGGATGATCTCGGCACTGAAGCAGCTGCCCGATTTCGTCCAGGTTGATGTCAATACCGCGACAGTGGCGGATAAACAGCAGCCGCTCCCGGTGCTGTTCACTGTATACGCGATAATTGCTGGTGGTGCGTTCTGGTGGCGGCATCAAACCCTTGCGCTCGTAAAACCGGATAGTGACCGTTTCGGTATCGGTTAATTTCGCCAGTTCTCCAATTTTCATCTCGGTACCTGCTTGCTTGACATTATACCCACTATAACCTTTATAGTGATGGCTAAGCAATTTTCTCAAGCAGGAACCCTTATGCAACCAAAATCATCAGCCTCCTGTTGTGGCGGCTGCCAGCCCGAAGGCGTCGTGATCGATACCGCATCCCAGACGGAGCCGTTGACGGGAGGCGTTCGCCTCTACATCAACGCGATGGACTGCCCCACAGAGGAGCGGATGATCCGCGCCAAGCTGGAATCGATGCCAGAAGTAAAGAGCCTGGCATTTAACCTGATGGACCGAGTCTTGACCGTTCAGCCCGCGACCAGTGGTGGCATGAAAGCCATCACCCGAGCACTGGACGAGATCGGTTTTTCTCCGAAGGTTCTCGACGATGATCAGCCGCCCCCTGCTGGCCCATCCCCTAGCCTTTTTCAAGACTATGGACGGCTGGCGCTCGGTGGGCTTTGCGCCTTGGTCGCAGAAACTCTACATTTCCAGGCTACCGATTATGAGTGGCTGATCGTGACTTTTGCGCTGCTGGCGATCGCGTTGAGTGGGCTGACCACCTACAAGAAAGGCTGGATTGCGCTCAGGCACCTGGATTTCAATATCAACGCGCTGATGTCTATCGCCGTCACTGGTGCCATGCTGATCGGTGAGTGGCCGGAAGCAGCCATGGTGATGGTGCTGTTTACGCTGGCCGAGGTGATCGAAAGCAAGTCGTTGGACCGTGCGCGTAACGCCATCAAAGAGTTGATGGCGCTGGCTCCGGATACGGCGACCGTCAAAGACCTTGCCGGGAATTGGATGGTGCGGCCGGTGGCCGAGGTTGAACTCGGTCAAACTGTTCGTGTCCGTCCAGGGGAGAAGATCCCGCTCGATGGAGTGATCATCATGGGGGCGGCGGCCGTGAACCAGGCTCCGATTACCGGTGAAAGCCTACCGGTCGAGAAAACGGTAGGTGACAAAGTCTTTGCTGGCACGCTAAATGAGACCGGAGTGCTGGAACTACAGGTCACGGCGCTTGCAAGTGACTCAACCGTTGCGCGCATTATTCAAGCGGTGGAGAAGGCGCAGAGCGAGCGCGCACCGGCACAGCGTTTTATCGATCGTTTTGCGCGCATCTACACGCCCGCTGTTTTGGTTCTTGCCGTCTTCACCGCACTGCTGATGCCGCTCGCTTTTGGTTGGAGTGGGTTTGATGCGGTGTATCGCGCCTTGGTTCTATTGGTGATCGCCTGTCCATGCGCGCTGGTAATTTCTACGCCCGTGACGGTGGTCAGCGGATTAGCGGCGGCGGCGCGCCATGGCGTACTGGTTAAAGGCGGGCTCTATCTGGAGCTGGCCAGCAAACTAAAAGCTTTGGCGTTTGATAAGACCGGCACCTTGACCGAAGGGCGCCCGCAGGTGACTCACGTGGAGCTAATCGGCAATGCGCGCCACTTCGATGCGGTGCTGTATGCCGCCTCCTTGGCCCATCACTCAAACCACCCGATCTCGCAGGCGGTGGTTCGATTCGCCGACGAGAGGGAGCAGCTCAACAATGTTCTATCCGTCGATGGGTTTGAGTCGCTGACCGGACGCGGGGTAAAGGGGCGGCTGAGAGGTCTGGACTGCGTCCTGGGAAATCATCGATTGATCCATGAACTCGGGCTATGTTCCAACCCCTTGGAAACTGCACTGGAGGCGATTGAGGAGCAGGGACAGACCGCCGTAGTGCTGGTATGTAACCAGCGCCCCTGGGCGATTTTTGCCATCGCCGATCAGCCCAAGGCGCAGAGTCGTATGGCGTTGGACCAATTAAGGGAATTGAATATCCATACGCTGGTCTTGTCCGGCGACAACCCCCATACCGTGGCCAGTATCGCCGAGCAACTAGGCGTTGACGATGCCCGAGGTAACTTGCTGCCGGAACAAAAGCTAGAGGTTGTTCAGGCATTAAAAGCCAAGCACGGTATCACTGCGATGGTAGGTGACGGTATTAACGATGCGCCAGCGATGGCAAGCGCCGATATCGGTTTTGCGATGGGTGCTGCCGGTACCGATACCGCCATTGAAACCGCCGATGTCGCGTTGATGGACGACAACCTCGAAAAACTACCCTGGTTTATCCGGCTCAGCCGCACGGCGAGTTGGCGCCTCAAGCAGAATATCGCCTTGGCGCTCGGCATCAAGTTGGTGTTTATCGTGCTGGCGTTAATGGGTGAGGCGACACTCTGGATGGCGGTATTTGCCGATATGGGTGCTAGCCTGTTGGTGGTATTCAATGGCTTACGCTTATTACGTTTTAAATAGTGGAGGAAGACAAAAGGATGAAGTGCCCCCATTGTGACACCCTGCTGCAGATGACCGACCGGCAGGGGATCGAAATTGACTATTGCCCGAGCTGCCGTGGCGTTTGGTTAGATCGCGGTGAACTGGACAAAATCATTGAGCGTTCAACTCAAGCCTATGACCGGAAGACGGAACCGCAGCGTAGTCAGCCACAACGCTTTGACTACCAACACCAGGTCCAGCACCGGCAGGGTTCGCACTATAAAAAGCGCAAAAGTTTCCTAGGGGAGCTTTTCGACGTATTCGATTAAAACCTCTGGAATTAATCAGCCACCAAAAATTACTACTCAGTTAAGGACTGAACAATGCTTAAACGAATCACCGCTTTGGCTGCGATTGCCGGACTGCTTATTATGCCCTCCGCTTACGCAGAGCAGCCTCCCAAGCTGACCTATGACGTAGCAATCGAGGGGTATCCTGCCAAGGGGAACGCAGATGCAAAAATCACGTTGGTGGAACTTGTCGATTACCAATGCCCTCACTGTAAAAATACGGTCGAGTTCGTCGATACACTCCTCAAACAGTACGGCGATAAGCTCCGTGTCGTATACAGAGACTTCCCGATCAATCAATCCAGTATCTCGCGTTCGAGCGCCAGGGCTACCTCAAGTCGATCCCTGTCGATGCCCTGGCCGAGGAAGCGGATTTGGATATAAGCAAATTTGGTGGCAGTTACAAAGACGCCGCCAAGGCCAAAGTAACCGCATCGCTGAATGAAGCACGCGAGCTGGAGCTCTTTCGACACCATCCTTTTCCATCAATAGTCGGCCGTTGGGGCACAACCACGGCGACCTGCAGCAAGACTTGAAGTAGCTGATCGATGAAGAGCTACAGGCCGGTAGTTGAACTAACGCATTTCAAGAGGAACAATAAAATGAAACATCTACTCACATCGGCGCTACTGGTGCTGGCTTTAGGCAACGGAACAGCCGCCGTTGCCGCTAACCCTGCTTGGCTCGAAGGCAAGTCGGAGAAGGGTTACGAAATAACCGTTTATCGCAGTGCTTCTTGTGGTTGCTGCAAAGGTTGGATTTCCCATCTTAAAGACCATAACTTTGCCGTCAAGGATGTCGTGGTCGACGACGTGAATCCTTATAAAGAAAAGCTGGGCGTGCCCGCCCAAGGGACTTCCTGCCATACGGCAGAAGTTAACGGCAAGGTGATCGAAGGGCATGTGCCTGCACAAGACATCAAGGCCCTGCTTGCCTCAAATTCAGATATTCGTTTGTTGACCGTGCCGGGGATGCCTTCGGGTGGGCCGGGCATGGATATGGACGGCGCAAGAAAGGATGCCTTCAAGGTCTATGCTGTCGACAGTGCAGAGCAGGTTAGCGTCTTTAACGAATATAACCAGTATTGATGGGGGATATGTTCGGTACCTCCCTAACATCGAGCTGTAGTGGTTCTGAGATAACAGGTGAATAAACAACTATGATGAATCTCTTTTGGCCGCTGATTGCGGTTTTAGTGGTACTCGCGCTGCTGTTCGTGTGGTGGCCCTGGCTGAAAAAGTCCCGCAGTCAGTCGCTAACGGCGCCTGACCGTAACCGACAAAATATCGATATCTTTAAGCAGCGGGTGGTCGAGCTGGAGCTGGAGCTGGAGCAGGGCAACCTGGATCAGGCCAGTTTTGATGCGTTGCGACAAGAGTTGGAACAGACCTTATTGCAGGAAGTCGATGAAGAAGAGGTGCAACATACGGATTCTCAGGCCGGTATGCTGTGGTTGCCGATAGGAATGACCGTATTAGTGCCGCTGCTATCAGTTAATCTGTATCTGCAGTGGGGGGCAAGTGAACAGTTGGCAATGCCCAAGCAGGCGATGGCAGAGGAATCACATCCTGAAACAGGCCATGACATGGCCGGTATTGATGGCCAGGTTGCTGCGCTACGAGCGCGCTTGGAAGCTGAACCGGATAATTCGCAAGGCTGGTTTACTCTTGGCCGCAGTTATTTGACCCTGCAACGTTATGATGATGCCTACTGGGCCTTTGGTAAAGTCGCCGAACTGGTGGGTGAGCATGCAGAAATCCTCAGCCAACAGGCCAATGCGTTGTATTTTAGAAATAACCGTCAGGTAACCGCCAAAGTGCAGGCGATTATTGATCGGGCACTCGAACTCGATCCGCAAGACCCCGGCACGCTGGGCTTAATGGGAATCGCTGCGTTTGAGTCAGGGCAGTATCAGAAATCGATCGAGCACTGGCAGGCGCTGATCAATAGCGATCGGCCGAATGTGAATCGTGAAGGGCTGCTTGATGCCATTGGGCAGGCTAAACAGCAATTAAGCGCCCGAGGTGACACCTACCAGCCTGCAGTCGCAGAACCCAGTGTTGCACCAGATGCTGCCGCGGTGACGCTAAAAGTATTAGTGGCGCTCGATGACAGTCTTAAAGGGGACCTTGCGCCTGAAACGATCGTCTTTGTAACCGCTCAGTATGTTTCCGGCCCTAAAATGCCACTGGCTGCGGCCCGGCTGCAGGTACGCGATCTGCCGACGCTGGTGACCCTGGATGACTCGATGGCGACGGGGCCGATGGCCAAGCTTTCATCAGCTAAGCAGGTTCAGGTTCGCGCCACGGTTAGTTTATCTGGCAGTCCAGGGGCCAAACCCGGCGATATGCTGGGTAGTGTAAGCCCAGTTCAGGTCGCGGGTAATGACAAGCTGGTTAAGATTCTTATCAATCAGGTCGTGAAGTAGTTTCATCACCGGATAATCAATTTTTTGAGTTTCAGAGGTAGTTACAATGACTCCCAAGTGCAAAAAACGGATGGCTTTTCCCATCGCGATAGTGGCAGGTGTCAGTATCGCTGTAGGGCTGTCGCTCTATGCATTGAACCAGAACATTAACCAGTTCTTCTCAGCGAACCAATTAGATAATGAAGAGGTGTCTGTCGGCCAGCATATTCGGGCGGGCGGCATGGTTGTTAATGGCAGTATTGAGCGTGAACAGGAGTCACTCAAGGTGCACTTTGATTTGACCGATTATGAGTCCATCGTGCCTCAGGGAGCGATGAATGCCGAGGGGGTGTTTGAAGCCTCAGAGGTTCTGGCCAAGCATGACGAAAACTATATGCCACAGGAAGTAAAAGATGCCTTGGATGCAGCGGGTAAAACAGCTGATGGACAGGATATCGCCCCTGAGAAAAGCGGAGGTCAAGGATAATGATCCCTGAATTTGGTACTTTTTCTCTGATCGTCGCACTGTGTTTAAGTCTGGCGTTAGCAGTGATTCCGCTAATGGGTGCATCGACCGGTAATGTGGTGATGATGAATTACGCCCGCCCGCTGGCCAGTGGCGTGTTTGTTTTTCTAACCATCAGCTTCGCTTGTCTGTTTCATGCTTTCTGGACCGACGATTTCTCGGTGGCTTATGTTGCCAATCACTCCAACTCGGCGCTTCCGCTTGAATTCAAGCTCAGTGCGGTCTGGGGGGGGCACGAAGGCTCTCTGTTGTTATGGCTATGGATTCTGAGCTGCTGGACCTTTGCGGTCAATGTCTTCAGTAAGGGGATGCCGCAGGAGATCCTGGCACGGGTATTGGCGGTGATGGGAATCATCACTGTCGGCTTTGGTTTGTTTGTATTGCTGACCTCTAGTCCGTTCACGCGGTATTTGCCGGACCATCCGGCTGATGGCGCGGATTTGAATCCTCTGCTGCAGGATCCGGGACTGATCTTTCATCCGCCGATGCTGTATATGGGATATGTGGGGTTCTCGGTAGCCTTTGCCTTTGCCATTGCTGCCTTGTTGAGCGGCAAGCTCGATGCGGCTTGGGCACGCTGGTCACGTCCGTGGACCAACGTCGCCTGGGTGTTTCTGACGCTGGGTATCTCGCTGGGTAGCTGGTGGGCTTATTATGAGCTTGGCTGGGGTGGCTGGTGGTTCTGGGATCCAGTTGAGAACTCCTCCTTTATGCCGTGGTTGATCGGTACCGCGCTGGTGCACTCGCTGGCGGTAACCGAGAAACGTGGTGTATTCAAAAGCTGGACATTGTTGTTGGCGATTTTTGCCTTCTCCTTGAGCCTGTTGGGTACCTTCTTGGTGCGTTCCGGGGTGCTAACTTCGGTGCATGCGTTTGCGACTGACCCGACACGCGGTATGTTCGTGCTGGTATTGTTGGCGATTGCGGTGGGGGGGTCGCTGCTGTTGTATGCTTTCAAAGCGCCGAGCGTGAAGAGTGAATCCAGCTTTAATCTGGTGTCGCGCGAAAGCTTCTTGCTGGTCAATAACATTATTCTGACCGTGGCCTGTATCACCGTCTTGCTGGGAACAATTTACCCGCTGATTGTTGATGCGTTGGGGCTGGGTAAGCTATCGGTGGGGCCTCCGTACTTTAATGCTTTCTTCGTACCCTTTATGAGCATCATGACACTGTTTCTGGGTGTGGGTATCCTCAGCCGCTGGAAACAAAACAGCGATAAGATGTGGAAGCAGCTGGCCGTCCTGGCTAGCCTTTGCGTAGTGATCGGTATTATCACGCCGTTTATTTATGGTGGGGAACTAGCTTGGTGGCCGGCAGTGGGTGCCGGGCTGATGGCTTGGATCGTGCTGACATCGCTGAAAGATATTGCCAATAAAATCGCGCATAAATCTGACAAATGGGCTGGCCTGAAAGGCTTACCGCGTAGCTATTACGGTATGATACTGGCGCATTTAGGTGTCGGTATCACTATTATCGGTATTGCGATGGTGACCATCTATAACGAAGAGCGTGATCTACGTATGGCGATCGGCGACACGGTGAAGATAGGCGATTATAGCCTGGTCTTTAAAGATCTGCGTGAGATTAAAGGGCCTAACTTCATCAGTGACGAAGGTGTTTTTGATGTGCTGGTCGATGGTCGGGTTTACACCGAGATGACCCCGGAAAAACGTTTCTACACCACCTCTCGTCAGACCATAACGGAAGCGGCAATCGACCCGGGCCTGACTCGTGACCTGTACGTCGCTCTGGGTGAGCGTCTTGATGATGGCTCTTGGGCGGTGCGCGTCCAATTTAAGCCCTTTGTGCGCTGGATTTGGTTGGGCTCGATCTTCATGGGCATCGGTGGTTTATTGGCCGCCATGGATAAACGTTATAGTCGTAATCGGATGAGCGGCACACGAGCGGTTTAAAGGGGGTAGTTGTTAATGAATATGCGTCGTGCGATGCTTTTTTTGCCGATTGTACTGGCGATTTTGTTAGGCCTGTTTTGTGGAAGGGGCTATCGTTGAACCCGCGTGAGCTGCAGGCTGCAGACCGGGTATTGTAGTGATGTGATGGACGCCTTTCCCTGAATGGCATCGCAGTGCGCCAAAATTGAGTTGCTATGACTTAATTTGCAGAAAGAACGTCCATCATGAATATTAAGACTGTTGGTATTGATCTGGCAAAGAACGTTTTCCAAGTTTGCGTATGGCAGGAAGATGGCACCGTCGATTCGAATAGTAAGATTAAACGCAAAATGCTGCTACACATGATACGTCAATTTCCAGAAGGCACATTGATCGCCATGGAAGCCTGTACTTCATAGCATCACTGGGCTCGCACATTTGAGGGCATGGGCTACCGTGTAGCACCGATCCCCGCACAGGCAATGAAGCCTTTTGCTCGCAAGCAAAAGAACGATGCCAATGATGCCTTAGCCATCTGTGATGACGGCACATCACTACACCTCCAATCAGATCTGTGCTCTGGCCGGAGAGTACGGAGTTGTTTTTCTACAAGGCATTCAGCCATTGCAAAGGCTTCTTGCCGATGCTCTTGCTGATGCAGAAAATGGGCTGTCTGCCGTGATCCGATCGTTAAGGACACAAGAACTTATATTGCAAATGAATACCAATTAGGCCTCGATTCGACAAAGCGCTTAATCTCTTGGTAGATAAAAAGCGTAGCTCTACCCGCTCTATCAACTTCGACAGCGTACGTATTGCAAACGTGCCTGATAAGTATTTGTTATTGGTAGAGTTTGGTGCCTCTATGATGGTGGCATCCATCAGTGTGCCTTCTTTTACCAGCACACCGGCTTCGCTCAGCCAGGCACTGACCTCTTCAAAATCTGACGAGCCCAGCCATGCCGATCAAGCAAATGGCGGAAGTTCATGATGGTGGTGTAGTCGGGAATAGCACCGTTTGATGACAAACCGCAAATAGGCTATTTCGGGGAGCGCAACTTTCATCATGGCCGGATTACTCATGTTGTACATGTGTTGCATGCCGTGAATACGCAACATTGTCTCCAGGGGATAAGGACGGCGACTATTACCGGCCTTGGATAGTTCGGTTCAATCAAAGCGACTAGGCGAGTCCAGCGAATCAGGTTCGCCATACGGCGAGAAACTTTTCTTTAGCGAAGGAGAGTTGCTGCTCCATGGGAAGCCCTCAGTACATCAAAGCGCAGATTGTCTAATGCCTAGTGCTTGCCCTAGACATTAAGTGGAAAATAACCAAGGAGGAAGTTGCCGTAGGTGATTTTCAACGCTTTTCACTCCTTCAGTGCTTTCCGCCGCGATTTGTGCTGCACGCATTTCTGTTTCTGTCTTAACAATTCCCCAAATTTGTACGACACCGTCATCTACAATTACGTTGATCCTTTCAGAAGCTAGTCCGGCCTCAGCTGAAAACTCTTGCATCAATTTTTCCCTGATCGTTCGGTCAACGGGGGTGCCAGATGCACCGGCCTTATCGCCCTTTGCCGTTAGGCCGTGCAGTAAATTTGCTCGGCTGACAAGACCTACCAATAGCCCCTCATTAACTACGGGCACACGCTTTATATGATGTTTCTCAAGTAACTTTGCGATTTTGTACAATGGCGTATGCTCTTCTACCGAGATAACATTTGAGGTCATGACATCACTTGCAGTACGGCCATGCGTCTTTAAATACGTTTCAGCATTATGTGTTGTTAAGAGTGTCTCCGCTTTCCACCATGAATGCCGTTGAATGGTATCGTTCTCTAAAAGGCGCATCAAATCACCTTCGCTAACCATTCCAAGCACATGCTGATTCCTGTCAACAACTGGAACCGCACTGATTCTGTGTTTCAACAAGAGGTCCGCGATTTCTTTGACCGTGGTCTCGAGCGAAACGGTTATAATATCTATGGTCATAACATCTATTGCGTGCATATATACTCTCCCACATAAATAGATATCAATTTCGGTTCTACCTAAGCTTGGTTTTTCAAGACCAGCAACTAACGGTCATTAAGCCGCCGCTGTTTTTAAAATGCGGGGACATAGAATCGTGACCTGTTGCCACTCAGAACGATCAAACCAATAATAAGACCGATGGCCAAATCAGGATAGCGCGGCCCCTTAAAAGGCACCAAGATACCAGCCAAAATTGGTGATCATGTCGTTGGCTGTAAAAATCCAACTAGCTTCCACCTGATCGCCGCCCTCTTTATTTGTAGAAAAAAATACTAAACAGAGAATGATCGCAAATCAAAGCCACGAACCCAACGTTAAAATTACGTGTTGCCAGCTAGACAGCTGTTAGTAGAACACAGCATAGACCTTACAGCTGCTACAAGGTCAAGCGATCTGGTAGAAATATCGATAATTCATCTCATTCACATCCTCTACATTCTTTGCCAAATCCAGGCCGATACACATAATTTCCATGGTGGACCCCTCTGTTTGATTGGTAGCGTCAACTTCCAATCTGGACATAGATGCCGATAGAGGGGGAGTCCATCCCATTTCCTTAAAGACGGGTTCTATCTGGAGCTGGCCAGCAAATTAAAGGCGTTGGCGTTTGATAAGACAGGCACCCTGACCGATAGGCGCCCGCAGGTGACTCACGTAGAGCTGGTCGGCCCAAGGCGCAGAGTCGTAATGCATTGGAACTATTGAGGGAGCTGGATGTCCACCACCTTGGTGCTGTCTGGCGACACCCCCATACCGTGACAGTATCGCCGAGCAACTAGGCATTACAAGCCAAGCACGAAATCACCGCGATGGTGGGCGACGGCATTAACGATGCACCTGCGATGGCAAGCGCCGATATCGTTTTTGCGATGGGCGCTGCCGGTACCGCCATTGAAACCGCCGATGTGGCGTTGATGGATGACAACCTGGAAAAGCTTCCCTGGTTTATCCGGCTCAGCCGCACGGCGAGTTGGCGCCTCAAGCAGAATATCGCCTTGGCGCTCAGCATTAAGTTGGTGTTTATCGTGCTAGCGTTGATGGGTGAGGCGCCACTCTGGATGGCCGTGTTTGCCGATATGGGTGCTAGCCTGTTGGTGGTATTCAACGGCTTACGCTTATTACGTTTTAAATAGTGGAGGAAGACAAACGGATGAAGTGCCCCCATTGTGACACCCTGCTGCAAATGACCGACCGGCAGGGGATCGAAATTGACTATTGCCCGAGCTGCCGTGGCGTTTGGTTGGATCGCGGTGAACTGGACAAGACCATTGAGCGCTCAACTCAAGCCTATGGCCGGAATCCGGAGCCGCGGCGTAGTCAGCCACAACGCTCTGACTATCAACACCAGAAACATGACCGGCAGGGTTCGCACTACAAAAAGCGTAAAAGCTTCCTCGGCGAGCTTTTCGACGTATTCGACTGAAGCCTCTGGAATTATTAACTAACTATCAAAAATTGCTACCCTGTTAAGGACTGTACAATGCCAAAACGATTCACCACCCTCGCGGTGATTGCCGGACTACTTGTTTTTCCCTTCGCCCACGCTGAGAAGCCTCCAACGCTGACCTATGGCGGCCAGCAGTATCAGGGAGACACCCTACCACCTGCGTTGAAGCAGTCGTTGAACCAATTAGCACAACAATACAACGACCAACGCCGCCAGGCATTCGACCAGTACGCATTGAATCGCTATGTGCAAGAAGAAGCCAAAAGACAGAATAAAGATGTCAAAGCTGTACAGCAGGAGCTGATGACCGTTGCCGATCCGACCGAGGAGCAGTTAAAAGGCTTTTTCGAGGCTAACAAGGCGCGCATCAATGGCACCTTCGAGCAGGCCAAGCCCGAGCTGGTTAACTACCTCAAACGCCAACAGATGGCGGAAAAAGCGCAGCAGTTATTGAAACAAATTGCGCTGGAAAAGGGCTACCGCGTGGAACTTCCCGAGCCTGAACAACTGCGCTTTGACGTAGCCACCGAGGATTACCCTTCCAAGGGTAACGCAGGCGCAACAATCACCTTGGTGGAATTTGCCGATTACCAATGCCCCCACTGCAAGAATGCGGTCGAGGTCGTCGATACGCTCCTCAAACAGTACGGCGATAAGCTCCGTGTCGTCTACAGAGACTTCCCGATCAATCAGTCCGGTGTCTCGCGTAAAGTGGCGGAAGCCGCGGTGTGCGCCGACCAACAGGGGCAGTTCTGGACATTCCACAATCTCGCGTTCGAGCGCCAGAACTACCTCAAGTCGGTCCCTGTCGATGCGCTGGCCGAGGAAGCGGATTTGGATATGGGCAAGTTTGGCGACTGTTACAAAGACGCCGCCACCAAAGCCAAAGTAACCGCGTCGTTGAATGAAGCACGCGAGCTGGGCCTCTCTTCGACACCATCCTTTTTCGTCAATGGTCGACCGCTGGGGCACAGCCACGGCGACCTGCAGCAAGACCTGAAGGAACTGATCGATGAAGAACTGCAAGCCGGCAGCTGATTAGGTCTTCCGGTTCTCCTCGACGCCCGCGTTTATAAAAGAGGTAAACACGGGCGTCATTTTTATATGTCGCTCTGACGCGGCCTTCCCTGGGAATCAGGGTTTGGCGTTTCCGAGCGACAAGGTAAATGCACAGGTAATCATGAGCAGTCTATTAACTAACGATCAAGACACTACCGATAATACGGGCTGGTCGTTGATCTTTGCTTGCTGGGTTCTGGCAGTTGTAGCGGTGCTGGGAAGCTTGTTTTTCAGTGAGGTGATGGGGCTGCAGCCTTGTGTGCTCTGCTGGTATCAACGGATTTTCATCTACCCGTTGGCGGTAATCTTTTTGGTCGCGCTGTTCCCACTGGATAAACGCGTCGTTCGATACACGTTGCCACTTGCGGTGATCGGTTGGGGGTTCGCGGTATATCACTATCTCGTCTTCTCCGGTTACATTCCCGAAAGCTTGCAGCCCTGCAGTCAAGGGGTCTCCTGCGCGGAGGTCAATTTGGAACTGTTCGGCTTTATCACCATTCCCATGCTATCGATTATGGCGTACAGCGCCATCATTGCACTGCTATTAATTTTTAGACAACGGACGCGTAAATGAATAAGAAACTATTGGTGCCGGTTACCGGTATTTTGCTTTTCGTCATGTTTGGCTTCGCCGCCTATCTATATGAAAACCAAAAAACAGCTGATATCAGCGCAGTGGCCAGCGATACCTCGATACTCAAACGGTATTACTCTCCGACGATGGGTAGTCAGCGTGCCAAAGTGACCATCACCGAATTTTTTGACCCGGCCTGTGAGACCTGTAGAAAGTTCCACCCTTATGTAAAACAGCTGATGGAATCGAATCCTGAAAAAGTCAATGTGGTCATGCGCTACACACCGTTTCACAAGGGGTCTGACTATATCGTCAAGCTGCTCGAAGCTGCCAAACTCCAGAATCTGTTCTGGGAAACGCTTGAGGCGGTGTATGAAAGCCAGCCCTTCTGGGCTCAGCACGGTAACCCTCAACCACAGACTATTTGGCAGTATCTGGGCGGTGTCGGTCTTGATATAGAGCAGGCCAAAAAGGATATGCAGAGCCAGCGTATTGAAAAGCGATTACAGCAAGACCAGGAAGACGCCAGTGCACTTCAGGTAACCAAAACACCCACCTTTTTTGTCAATGGCAAACCGCTTTCCAGCTTTGGTTATCTGCAACTGAAAAAGCTGGTTGAGTCTGAAGTCAGAGCAAATTATCAGATGTGATCCAGCATTGTAGTTGCGGCTTATTAGGGGCGTCGCTGGGATCAGAACGTATGATCAGATTTCGTACAAGCCCATTGCGACTTTCCTTAAAGCATTCTCACCTACATGGAGTTTTGATATGAAACGGTTTTTTCTCTTTTTACCGTTGCTAGCCGGTCTAGCGCTTGGCTTTTTTTTATGGAAAGGCTTATCCCTTAATCCGAAAGAGTTGCCTTCCGCCTTGGTCGGCAAGCCCGTTCCTCAATTTGAGCTCCCTTGGCTGGAAAAACCCGGCCAAACTCTGACGCAGGAAGTATTGAAGGGAAAGGTGAGTTTGCTCAATGTTTGGGCTACCTGGTGCCCCTCCTGTCGTACGGAACACCCGTTTTTGATGGAGTTGGCGCATCGAAGAGGAATTCCGATTTACGGAATTGATTATAAAGATAAAGTGCCTGCTGCAAATAAATGGCTGTCAGAGCTCGGTAACCCTTATGTCGCCAATGTGGTCGACGAAAAAGGCTCGCTTGGGCTTGACCTTGGTGTTTATGGCGCTCCAGAGACCTATATCGTCGACCAAAACGGCGTGATCCGCTATCGGCATGCAGGGCCTTTAAATGACGCGATTTGGAAACGGAATTTACTACCTGTTTTTCAACAATTGCAGAGCGAGTAGCGTTTCAAATCAGCCCGCATTTTTGGCTGACATCGAGACATCAACATAGAACACCCAATACAGCGCCTGCTTTGCGTCAGGCACGCCGTTCGTCACGTTAAAATCGAGGGTCATCGTTAGATGGAAAAGAGAGGTTTCCCTAGTACTAATAGCAATAGGGGAGTACAGATTATCCTTGTTGCTGCGCTCACGCTTGCACTGGACCAACTTAGTAAGTGGGCCGCTCTTGTCTACCTAATGGATACACCGCGGGGGATTGAGGTAACGGCCTTCTTTAACCTTAGGCTTGGTTTCAACACGGGCGTGAGCTTCGGTTTGTTTCGTGATCTCTTCGCCAATGCGCCAGAACTTCTGGCGCTGATCAGCTTGGTGATAGTGGCTGTGCTGCTTATCTGGGCTTGGCGTTCCGGTTCGCTTTTTGAGCGGATCAGTCTTGCCATGACCGCGGGCGGAGCGCTTGGTAATATCGTTGACCGATGGCGCCAGGGGGCGGTGACGGATTTTTTGGATTTTCACTGGGCTGGCTGGTACTGGCCGACATTCAACGGTGCCGACATCTTTATTACCCTGGGTGCACTCTGTCTGTTGCTGTCGGGGCTAAGGCGGACTGACGAAACCATTCGAAAAGAAAAGCGCGTTACCGGCCAACACGGACCGTCGAGAGTTAATCGGTTGTGAATACGGCGACGAAAGCCGGTATTTTCTACATGGTGCAACGCCATGGCGCTGATAATCAGGTCGAAGGTTCGGTTCAGCGGTGTTTCCAAGATATCCTGGCATATCGCTTCCACCTTGCCACTGAGTTCCGGTTTTTGAACCAACTTCTCAAGCATCGCAGCCGAGATATCAACGGCGTAGATCTTATCGACGTGGGGGCCAACGTGGGAACTGACCAACCCCGTTCCTGCTCCGAAGTCCATCACTTGCAGTTCGGCTGTCAATGGTAGGTTGTCGAGCAGGGCGCGTCCCACGCCAGCAGAGATCATCCGAGGGATCTCTCGGAAATCCCAATCTTTGGCTTTTTCTTCAAACAGGTCCGTCATCAGAGCTACTCCTATTTTATGGAATCAAACATGAGCAGGTTCTGATATTCAGGCCGGTTTGTAAATGACTTAATTGGCGTACTTTTTTTGCTTAGAGGACAAAGTACGGCCAAGGACAGCCACTCATATTGCTATGGGGCCATTGTAGCGGTCCAATAAACCCGGACACCGAATTAGGTGGTAATGTCACCACCTTAGGAGAGGTGTTCAATGGCAAGACAGCGTCGTATTTTTTTAAGTTGTGGTGGTACCAACCAAGACGCTGCAACTCCCCAGACTTGTTATTGTTTTGCCAGTTCTTTTTCAGACTTAAGTCCGAATTTCCTCATGATCATCACAGCAGGACAAAAGCCAGAAAAAGCACTTTGGAACATATTGGCACCCACAAATATAGTGAGCCAGACAAACATCGGATGCAGCCAGGTAGTTAGCACCACCGATAGCAAGATCATAAAGCCAGCAAAGGCGAGTAAAGCTCGTTCAGTAGACATAGTTAAGACCTCTTTTTAGTGAAACTTAGTAGTAATATCTCAAGCGGAGCCAGCCATTGCTGTTATCCGCCATCTGGCCAAAGAAGGTGTGATCCTTCTCGCCATTTAACAGGTTGAATCCTGCCGCAATAAACCAGTTATCATCTAAGCGGTAACTGGTTTGGGGCCGCAGATAAAAGTCATTGTCTGATGGGCTATAGAAGCTAAATAAAGTCAGGGTTAACCTTTCTTGATAAGCGCGGTAATCCAATCTTAGGGTTGTGAGATGGCGGTTTCTATCCATCGCGTATTGCTCTGGAACAGGTGTGACCTGTCGATGACTATCATAATCAAGTCTGTGTTCAATCTGATATTGCAGCCCCAGAGTCAAGTTAGTGATCAGCTCTTGCTGATATCCGATTAAGCCAAGCAAGGTATCCAAGGGTTGTAATGGATTATTGCCATTGTCTTGGTCTCTTATCTTGTGAAATGAGGTCTCCAGGTTCAATAAACCAGCGCCGACGGGCATCAACACACTGGCACCATAGGCGTGCAGCTCGGCAAATGCGGGCCGCCCCTCAGGGCTGCTGGCAAGAGGCTGACCTGTGTAGCCCCAATAGCCATAAATAGCCCATTCCATCTGGTTGCGCGTGCCATAAACACGAGCCGCCCAGACATCTTCATTTGGCTCGTCGGCGTCAAAACCGGGCGCGACTTGCTCGCCTTGGATCGGATCGAAAAAGCTAAAGCGATCCCCGGTCAAATAGTTATCTGACTCAAATTGCGGCATCCAGATAAAATCAAAATTGGCATATTGACTGTACCAATTGGTGCGAACCGCATTCATGGGTGCTTTGAGGTATTCGTCGTCTAGGCCAGAGAAGAAGGCCTGCCAATCCTTGGCAAACAGGTCATTCAAAAACAGATAATCACCTGTTCCCCAGGTTAGTACCTGCCGGCCCGCCTTAATATCCATCGCGCTAAGGCGATAGCTGAGAGATAGATCACGCAGATCCACCTCCCAACCTTCAACCACGGCATCAAAACGTAGATCACCACGCAGAGTAGCCGTGAGATCATCTCCTTGATAGCCCGACTCGACTCTGACTCGCGCCTCCTGTAGCGTGTCTCGGCCCAGCCCGGCAGTATCACTCTGGGTGCGATAGCCCAGGCCCGCTTCAGCAAAACCTGAGATGGCCTGCCAGGGAGAGTAAACCTCGGGTTCATCATCCCACGCCCCCCAGCCCTGATCATCGGCGATGACTGGGGTTATCATCAGCGCAGCGGCGACACCGATAAGATAGCTGTATCTGTTCATCATCCCCACTCAAACTATCTCAAATATCGAGTCGGTGGATTACGCAGACTGCGTTCGCTGAACAATTCAGTTGGAAGATCCAGGTTGTACTCAATGCCGCGAAACTCCACCAGGGTATGGCCACCGGTACTAAAATCATCGATACGAGCTCGGGTGACACTTGGGTAACCCTGGATCTCCTGGGTTTGCACCGCTTCAATCTGACGGATTATCTTACCCTTGGCATCAAAGTATTGGGTCATCATCGGCAACCAGGTATCGGCATCGATTTTGATCTGATAGGTGGCAAATTCGACGCTGCGCGGATCTTTCGGCGTTGCCTGGATCAGGTAACTGGATTCTGTTTGCTCGATAAACTCAAAATTGTCTTCGGCTGGGTTACGCCCTGATACATCTTCATAGTAGAAGTGACTGCCTACGAAAGAAGTACGTTTATCACCGGCACTGATCCTGCGGACCAGATCCAATCCCGGCAGATAGAGCCAGCGATCGTCATCTTGAGTGACACTTTTTTCAACTCTAAAAACGGTACCGCGTACATCCGATGGACGAGCAAAGAAGACCAGCATCTGTTGATCACCGCCTGCCTCAACGTTGCGTCTTAGAATAGTGAACTGACGCGTCTGTTGACGGCCCTGTTTATCAATAATCATCATCCGCGCCTGAGTTCGGCCATCATCACCTGGGTAGATCGCTGCCAGATTTGCTTTATTGATCACCTCATCGGCGCTCATGGCCAGAGCTGAGCTGCTTAAAGCCAAGCTTAATAACAGGGTAAAAATCTTCATCATTTAGCTCCTTTTGAACTAGGCAGTGCTTTGTTGCCCAGTACGCTCAGGGCAGCAGGCAATATAAGTAGGGTCACAGTAGCCGAGATCGCCATGATGGCAGCCATCAATACACCGACCGTGATATAAGGCACCAGAGGGGCTAGCAGCAGCGGGGTAAAGCCGAGTGCGACCACAGTCGCGTTACGGCTAATGGCTCGACTTGGCGCCTCAAACATCAGCTTTAAGGTTTGGCTGATATCACCTGTCTGTTTATGAATGGCGCGAGTACGCTCTAAGAAGTGGATGGCAAAATCCACCGACAGACCCAAAGCCAGTGCCGAGAGTACAGCGATGGGCATGTCATAATCTTTACCTAACCAGCCGACTAAACCATAGATAAAAGCGATAGTTAGGCTTAATGGAAGCATGGCTAAGAAGCCAAACAGAACGGAGCGGAACAGGATCGCCATGATGATAAAGACAAACACAAAAGCGCCTATCAAGCTGGTAGCCATGCCGGAAACCATGGCGTCCTGCCAGATCACATTGATATAAGCTTTACCTGCCCACTGCAGCTCGAGCCCTTCGGGTAATGGATGTTGCACCAGGTAATCATCGACCAGTGTAATCACTTGATTCATATGTTGATTATCACCCGAGGTCATCTGCAGCCAAATCAGGGATTGCTGATAATCCTGACTGACGAAGTGCCAGAGATCCTGGGGGCGATGGGAGCTTTGAAACTGTAATAAGGTTTGAGCCACACCGGCAGCGGAGTCTGGAACCACAAAATCGTCATCATGGCCGGAGCGCAGCTCACGATTGACGGTACGGACGATATCGCTCAGGCCATTGCTTTTGCCTACCAGCTCACTGTTATCGAGCGAACTTTGCAGCTGGGTCATCCAACGCAGGGTTGCAGGGTCTAAGAAGCGGCGGCTGTTTTCGGCTAGGCCTTCTAAATTCAACAGCAGGTTATCGATCACATCCCGCTGTCCCGGGCTTAGGGTATTAAAGGTTGCATCATCGAGCCGGTTGATCAACTCGTTTAAGGCTTGTGTATCGCCCTCTAACGTTCGATCTAATAAGGTTTTGGCGTGATTATCTGCCGGTAGCGCCTGCGTCAGACGAGCACTCAGCTGGACTACCTCTGATTGAGTCGCGACTTCTCGATTGTCGGTTAATACCAGCCAGGCATCATAGGTGCCGGCAAAGTGATGGTTGAGCGCAACATCGGCAACACGCACCTCATGGTCGGATTTAAACCAACGGATCGGGTTATCATTGATCTGTATCTTAGTGATCCCAGCGATGCTCAGCAGCAAAACAATCATTGCGCCACTCAGTATCACCTTGGCGAATTGTTGGCTAAAGCGACCGATGCTAGGCAGTTTACGTGCTAAAAATCCGCCTTCAGGTTTATTATGCAGTTTTTGCTGCACCTTGTTTAAGCTGGCCGATGACATCCGCACCACATAGGCAGGGATCAAGGTGATGCTGACGATAAACGCCAACAGAATCCCGCTACCCACGAAGGCACCGAAAATTTGCACCGGTGGGATAGGGGTCAGCATCAAAGAGTAGAAACCGATGGCCGAAGTGATCGAGGTAAACAGCATGGGATTAAACAGTTCTTCGATCACCTCACCGATCACTTTTTTAGCATTTAGACCGGGTTTATAGCGATCGGTGAAATCACTCATGATATGGACACTATCGACCACGGCAATGGGCATCAGGAAGATGGCGATCATAGAGGACATGATGTGCACCGTAAAGCCCATGCCGATCAATGCCCCCATGGTGATAATCACTGTTGTCATCGCCACCAGCATCGGTGCAACCACCAGATCCACACTACGGAAGAAGTAGAGCATCAGCAGAAAAATCATCGCTCCGGCCATCGGTGCAGCGATGGCCATCTGAACAAACATCTCATATCCAAACTGGTTTTCGGCAACGGGCAGGCCGGTGATATGGTATTGGTCGATAGGTTGCAGATCGTTAATCAGGGCGCGGATCTGCTGGGCAATATCATAGCTGTCGTCTTTATTATGCAGCGGCACATAGATGGCGGCGGCCATGCCATCGCCAGAGACCAAGGTATTGTTCAGTAGCGGCAAACGCTCGGTATTGATCTTGAGTTCTTGTGCCAATGCTAAAGTTGTTGGTGCCTCATTCATCAGGTATTCAAAGCGGATCGTACCGGGCTGCTCCTGAGTGATGTTGTCTGAGGTGGACAGTGCCATCAGGTCTGAGTGAACCACTCCTTCGATTTGCAAGATCTTGTTTGTGAGTTGGTGCATCTGTTGCAGCGACTCTGGGGTGTAGATTCCATTTGTTTCATCGTTCGCCACGGCACCGACGATGATGGAGTCATACATCGAGAAGGTTTGCTTGATCTCATTGTGAAAGACACGCGCCGGATCAGAGCTGGGCAACATGTTCTCAGGATCGGTATCAATCTGGATGTTTGGCATCATGGCGGCCATGATGACAACTAAACCCAGTATCAGGGCGTAGATGCGTTTGGGGTGTTCGGTGGCGAACTGGATAATCCTGTGCTTCATGTTGCCGCCCTCTTAGTTTAGAGATATCTAATATAATCGACCAGTCGACTAATGTACAAGTCTTGGTTGAGACACATTCAGGAATGTGAGTAAGTGGCCATGTTTTGAGCTGAGTGTAGTGGTCAAGTAAAACTGGCCACAGTTTGTACGCATCCCGGTACTGCTTCTCAGAAACAGTACGCAGCCGCACTATTCCGGGGATTCAGATAATATGTGTGTAGTGATGACTCCTTTGTCGCAACTACCGCCGTTAACAGACAAGCAAAATGCAAATTACTTGTTGATGGCTTACTGACGCAGGCAGCTCAGTATGTGCATTTTTTGCACCTACTGAATTTTCCGCCAAAGAAGACTAGGAGGCGACTAGCTTGCTAACGACAGACGCTTCATTAAATACTTATCATTCGTAGTCACACTCAGGAGCCCCAAACTCCTTACCAACAGGCCCACCAAGTGCATCTTGTAGATTTCGATGCTTACACCACGCAATCGCTAACCGATCCATA
>TARA_R110001583_G_scaffold16041_3_pt1 | contig 27800 bp, 22 predicted proteins | sample TARA_R110001583 | Tara Oceans TARA_R110001583 (sample SAMEA4398432) | marine metagenome | biome: Polar Biome; feature: [MES] marine water layer (ENVO:01000295) within the mesopelagic zone...; material: water (ENVO:00002006), including particulate matter (ENVO:01000060) such as...... | reverse complement strand
GATTTCCTGATATCAGGAAATCAATGATCGTAATCTAATTTATAATTTGAATTTTGCTCGACATCACTTTACCATCCAATGTTACTCGAACAATATAAAGACCATTCTTCAGAGATTCAATTCGGATAATGTTATCCTCTAAATTTCTATCTTTTTTTGAATATACTTTCTTCCCGGTGAGATCGAAAATTTCCAAACTAAAGTCTTGAGTTGAATTACCAAGTTGAAGTTTAAACGCACCACGGCAAGGATTAGGATAAATCTTCATCTCGCCTATCTCTTCCTGAATCGTTTCGATTCCAGTTGCAATTATTTCTACGTTTTCTATATTAGATTGAAAAGGAGAATCAAACATATACCCAATGATATAGACTCTATAAATTCCAGCGTCCTCTACAGATATATCATAATTGGCACTTCCCACAACTGGATTGTTATAGGTATTATAAACTTCATCATTGATATAGATCTCAAACTTATCGTATCTAACCGGAATCTCTATTTGTAAATTTAATTTGTAATCATCGATAATCTCAAATCCATCAACTGAAGGAATCTTATCCTTCACCTCTACCTCTTTTTGGTTCGATTTAAACGGCTTTTGATCAATGTAAGCAATCACATAGGAATTGTAAATACCAGCTTCCTTAACAGTTATCTCATGACTAAAAGAGCCCAGATCTGGAGCTTGGATGGTTTCATTCAGATTGTCATTAATATAAATTTCGATATAGTCGCAAGCAGTCTTAACGTCCACATCCAGTTTAATAACGTGGTCTTTAATCTCTTTAAATTCCGAAACCACAGGAGTACTATTAATGACAGGGATGTCTACACTCCAAACGCCTCTTCCATGAGTGGCAATTACCACTTGATCTCCTACAAAATGCATATCGTAAATCGAAACTGGAGGTAAATTACCACTTAACACATGCCATGATTCTCCATTGTCAATGGATTCAAACATACCTATTTCGGTGCCAGCCCAAATGGTATGAGGACTGTTTGGCATTACTAAAAGACAATGGGTAACCACATCAGGAAAACCATTGTTACTTTCTGTACTCGTTCCGAAACCTGAAATATCTTCCCAGTTTTGTCCCAGATCAATTGTTCTTAAAATTTTGGGTGACTTACCTGTTGAGAAAAGAAGATAGGCAGTGTTTGGCTCTGTAGGATGAGTCGCAATTCCACTTATATAGGCAGTCATGTTCCTTTCAGTATATTCATTCACAGCAGTGTAGGTTTCTCCTTCATCTTGCGAAACATGAATTTGGTAGCCACTATTCTTTTTCATTGCAGCTCCCGCCCATACAATTTTAGGATCAGCTTGGGATACTTCCACATTGTGCACACTATAAACGGTCCCATTAGACCAATTGCTTTCAATATTTTTTATCGCCCAATTAGAACCAAAATCTGTGGATTTGTAAACCCCTGCACCTCCTATAGCGAATACAACATCAGGATGCAATTTTGAAGTTGAAAGTCGAGTAATAAAAGGTCCATCATCCTCAGTTATACCATTAACACCTGACCAGGATTCTCCTCCATCTGTAGTTTTGTAAATCGCATTGTAATAAATACTTCCCAACAACTTTTTAGGATCTGTACCGTGCCACAGGCATTCGAAACCGTCTCCTCCTAAACGGAAGTAGTAGTTGGTTTTGGAAGACGCATCTTCACTTGCTGCCGACTGCCAAGTGCCATTATCCTGCATACCACCAATGTATTCATCAGCTTCAGGATTTTTAGCTACACCATAAAATTGAGTTGTAATGTAATTGTTTGGCTTTTGGTTAAAAATCGCACCATTATCCTCAGAAACTCCAATTCCACCGTCATTCCCATTAATGATCCTAAAATTTTCATCATCCAATGGAATTATTGTTATGTTGTGATGATCGGGATGCAATCCAGGGATCTTAATTTTCCCCATACCAGCACCCTGGTTGTATCTGTTGCCTCCTCCGTAGTTACCATAAGCATCTGCAACACTAGTTGTAGTACCTCCAAAAACTTTAACTGTGCCGTATTTTACAACAATTTTTGAATTTGGTAAATTTTCAGTATCCCAATTGGCTCCTGATGTTAATGTAGGCCAAATCATATAAAGGGCTTTATGTATGTGGCCTCCTGAAATGGAAATGTCTGCATCTGCAGCATTTGCATTGTATTCTACGGCATTAACATAAATGTATTCTCTCCCCAAATTACCATAATCATCAGCTGTACGAGTATACAAATTGAAAGCCCCATCTTTTTCCTGATCTCGGAAAGAAACCATCAACTGCCTGTTATTTTTTGTATCCCAAACCTGGAAAGGTACATCAACATAATTTTGGTAAGTATAATTTGATGCGGCAACACCAGAAGTTTCTTGATCGGGTACTGTGAAACGATGAGCTTTTTGTGAAAGACCTGTTCCAAAACGAATTTCTACTGATGTCCAATCGGTAGAAACCAGATTTGTGCCTTCCGTTGTGCTTAGACCTCCACTTAGATAGTTACCATCGAAACCGACGAAAGAAAGAAAATTAGTATTCTCGGTATAAGCTGCCTTAACAGTCTCGTTCTCTGTCGCTATCTCATTTAAAGTAATTTTCCACATATTTACACCCGCTACAAACACTTCATTTTCGTTAAACGGATGAGCTGTAATCACATTGTCATAATCTCCTTGTCCTCCCAGATAATTCTCGTTGTTCGCATTATCGTCTTCATCCTTATAAGGATGCCAAACAGTGGCACTATTTCTGGATACATAAACGTATGATTCACTGTCTGAAACATTTATGCTTGTATAAACAACTTCTTTGTTTACTGGAGATACGGCAAGTTCATATCTGCCACCAACTATTAAGCCATCAGATGCCATCTCCCATGTGTGTCCTCCATCTAAAGTTCGGAGTATTCCCTTCGAATTTTCTCCAGCATATATGGTGTTTTCTTCGGAGGGATGTGCTGCTAAAACCTCAATCCCTGTAGAACTTATATAAACTTCTGTCCAGTCAGTCCCACCATTTATCGTTTTGAAAATACCCCGTTCTGTGGCGGCAATAACAATATCTGCATTAATTGGATTCACCCAAAGGCTATTCACATAACTAAATTTTTCATCGGTTGCGGTACTAATCATTTGAGCCCAACTTTCGCCACGATCCTCCGATTTCCATATCCCATTTCCAAAATTATTTGCACTTCCAGGAAAGCTCTCTCCAGTTCCGGCATAAATGATATTATGGTCGGATGGTGCCATAAAAAGGGCATTCACAGACAAGTTGGTGAGATTATTGGAAAGGTTAGTCCAATTATCTGCGCCATCAGTTGTTTTCCAAATTCCTCCACTAGCACTTCCTGCGTACCAGGTATTCTTGTCGCTTACATCAGGATCAATAATAATAGCACGAGTACGTCCCCCAACGTTGGCAGGTCCTCGCTGAACAAAATTTAGAGATGCTTTGGTACTCTTTAATCTTGGGGCATTATCACGAGCTTTCTGAAGCTCCTTTGTTTTATAGTTCATCTCGTAATCCGATTCACTTTCCCCAATTCGAGTTGTGATATCTTTGAAATATTTGGTGAACATATTTGGCTTATTGGCTTTACTATAGCCCAGCTTTCTTTTGGCCTTCTTTTCTTTAAATTGTTTTTGCCAAAATTCTTCAGGCGTAAATTCTTTATCGGAAAATTGCTTTTCGGTTGATCGGGAATAATAACTGATAGAGATAACTGACAAAGTCAGGAAACTTACAGTAAGTAAGAGATAAAATTTCTTCATGAAATTCTTAAAATTCGTTGGTTAAAATCTTTATTTAGTTTGGTCTTGGGTAACTTTTTTCTTTGATTGAAGGTCGAAAATATAGCTCGCTTTTCCTGTGTCTGTCCGATTTACGATATACCCTTTCTGTCGGGTTATCATCAACTGAGTATTATTATGCCAAGATATTTTGGCATTGGCAATTTTATCCTCAAAAATAATTTCACCCTGTTGGATATCATATACAAAAAACTCGATCAATTGGTTGGGATTGAGTACTGGTGCAGTAATCATCTTTTTACACAATGCATAACTCTTGTTTGAATTTAATTTGCATTCTACTTTTTCACCAAATTTTTCCTTAGCAATTTGTTGGTAGGTACTCTTAAGAAAAGATTCTTGCTGATTCAGTTTATTTGTAGATACACAGCCAGATAAAAGGAATAATAAAAATAACTGGACTAGAATATTTCTATGGATCATAGAATATAAATTTATCATTAATAGCAATTAATGAATCATATGCCAAACGCTTTTATGATTCAGATTTAAAATCACTAAATGTAAACACATTTAATGATAAATAAAATTTTTTTTTGTTCAATAATACTTATCATTTTTCAATTCCAGAAGTATAATCGTTAATTTTACCCTTGAGGTAGTTATAATGAGAAGGATAGATTTAATCTTATTAAGTCACAAGCCTAATAAAATAGGCGAAATTTTTGTTACAATGAACAATTATCTCTTTAAAATAAGTGAGAATTAAGTTAAAACATGATTTATATTTTCCTATCAACTCGGCTGGCTCTTACAACTATAACAAAAATTAATTATGCTAAAAACATGACACTATTAAAATGATGAGAAGAGAATGCTTTTGAAAAAGGTTGACTCTCTTGAGGATTAATTGAAAACAGCTATGGACAATGGCGTTGGAATGATTGCTTGCCAAATCTCTGAACAAAGGGATTGAACCACAACTTCAGCGTGTTGTCAAGGAGGCCCTTTCTCGTTTACCAGAAACAAAGAGAAAGATTACGCCACCTCCATTCTCAACGCCTGCACTTAAGAAGTAATAAGCAAAGAGAATATTAATAGATTATACAGCCGAGCTTGAAAAGTTTTTTTCAGGTTCGGCTTTTTTATTGATAATTTATGATTTTAAAATGGGACTTATAATATTATAAGTACTTTTATTCAGTTTGATAAGCCCACTCATTGGAATAGCTCTTAAAACTTAGCCAGACCTATGCATATCTTCAAAATAGAGACAGAGTAAATTATGGAAAAAGAACATCTAGATAAAATAAGCTACAAAGGGAAAGACTACTATTGCTCTTTAGCATTTTCCTTACAATTGATTGGTGATAAATATAAGAGCTTAATTATTTTCCACCTTAAGGATGGTGGTATGCGCTCTGGAGAGTTGCAAAAAAGCATTACAGGTATCTCCAGTCGAATGTTTACTTATTCGATAAGAGGATTGGAAGAGGATAGCTTAGTTAAAAGAACCGCATACCCTGTGAGCCCTCCGAAGGTGGAGTATGAGTTAACCGAAAGTGGAAAATCATTGATCCCCATCATCCTTGAAATCGATAAATGGGGACAGGATTTCGCGAAGGAGCATCATTTATACACTCCTTCAGAATAGTGAAGTTCGTATGAATGAGAATAGATTGCTTTCCCAACAACAATAGCATTAGGAAAACAATCACTAAATAACATTCTTTCTAATCTTCAAGTTTTATTTTATTGATAGAGAACATCAAATCAGAAACGCCATTTTGGGTCTCGTTAATTCTCGAATTTGTAAAATATAAATAACCATTGAAAATGCTAAACGTATCTGCCCACTTAATTTTTTCTCCCTCGCAAAGTGTATTGATTTTGCCATTAGGTGTCAGGTATTGAATTTTGTTATTTTCTAAATCAGCAAAATATAAGTTGCCCTTGTCATCAAAAATCATCCCATCAGGAGCAGCGGTCTTAATTACCATCTTTACGTCTGCTTCTATCTGTTCTTTATTACCATTAGTTATCAACTCAGTTGAGACTGAATACAGATTATACCCAGTTAAGCAATGATAATATAAGCGATTCGTTTTGCTATTTAAGGCAATACCATCTGAATGAACTGTATTGTTCCATTTGACACCATTGATGGTCAAATGATCTGCTTCCGCTTTTGTTGAATAATGATTATCCAAAACCCTAAAACTTTTCTTAGTAGATAAGTTATATACTACCAACCCAGACTCACCAGAATCAGTCATATAAATACAATTAGTTGTATCATCTATACGTAAATCATTAATATATGAATTAGGCTTATAGCTTTGCGCAGATAAAACATGAATGTCTTTTAAGCTATTGGTGTTTAAATCAAAAACAAAGAGTCTAGGGGCACCTTTTACGCCTGCAAATAATGGATTTCGGGTATCTAAAACATACAAGTCATCCTTGTGAACCACCACCGATTGAACGGCTACGAAAACAGAATCTGAAATTGAATCTCCAATAGACCAATTATTCCATTCCTTATTTGGATACGAAATTGATTTTCCATCAGTAGAAATTTCTATTACCGAATTAGCAACGCCTTCCCTCCATCTGGGAAAATTTGCAAATACCCGTCCTGTATTGTTTACTGAGACTCCTGTAACTTGTTGCCCTTTAAATTGTGCGACTTCAACGATATCATTTTTATTCGACGAAGACTTTTTATCTACACAAGATTGCAATAAGATAACTGCTAATAATATAATCTGTATTCTCATAATATGATCCTTTAAGGTTTAAGCTCATTTATACAATTACCTTGAATTCAAGGTAATTAAAATTTGAGTTAAAAATTTATTTGTAGGCTCCATCGGAATAGTGCAGCTCATAAGAGTGCGAATAGATTTCGAAGACATTACCGAAAGGATCTTCCACATAGCACATGCGATAGGGCTTTTCGCCTGGATAATATTCACGTATTGGCATGCGTTGTTTCCCTCCTGCTGCAACAATCTTTTCAACCAGACCTTCCACATCAGGATCTTGAACTGAAAAATGGAACAAACCGGTACGGAAAGGTTCAAAACGAGGTTTTAAATCTTTGCTTTGCTTAAATTCAAACAGCTCAATCCCAATTCGGTCACCTGTTGATAAGTGCGCAATTCTGAACGTACCCCAACCCTTGCCAAAAACATCAATACACATCATACCGATAGCTGTTTCATTTTCCTCTTTCACCTCAGTGGGCGGCATAATCACATAAAAGCCCATCACTTCAGTATAGAATTTTACGGCTTTTTCTAAATCAGGAACTGTTATCCCAATGTGTGAGAATGTTTTTGGATAAACCTGCTCTTTTACTTCCTTTTCATTTTTCATATTACTCTTATTAATTTGACCCATACTACTTATTCCTGAAAGGAATAATAGGGTTCCGATTAAAAATGTTTTGATATCCATGTTGTCTTAACGATTAATTTCTCAACAAAGATAGATCTCAAAATACTGACTTCCTATAAGTTACATACATTGCCCTTAGTTACACGAATGTATATAATGCTAATTTCAAGTTCGTTTCTAAAGAAAATTAATTTTATTTTTTTGTTTAAATAGATAGTGAATGAAAGCTTCATATCTGCGGTGTATTAATAACGAGGGGTAACACAACCTATAAAAAATACAATTCATGAAAAACAAGGAATAAAAAAATGTAAAATTATTAGCTGGAGTGATTTGGCTGAATTACTTTACACATTTACTAAAACTAAAAAAGGTTGGATGAGTGGAGTTCCGAAAATAGCTAAAGATCTAATTTAAATCAATGCAGAACATTAAAGAAAAGCCTTCATATGAAAAATAAAACCATTGAGGAAAAATGTCGTTTCAATACTCAGCGACTAGCTGTGAATAGTTGGACTAATCAGCTTAAATGTCTGGATTCTGAGAAAATCTTTGCAGAAAAAATAATAGAAATACTGACACCTCATGTTACAAAGTCCCTACCCGATGGATGGCAAAACATTTCAAGTGTAGTAGCCGCTCAAGCATGGATTAAGGATAGAGATAAGGAAAGCCATTTTGTTACGATCCAACTTTTATCAACCAATGAAACCATAGGCTTTATTTTCCTTTACGAATCTGATTCAGAACCTAACTACCATGAACTACGTTTTGGTTATCTTTTATCAGAAAAAACTTGGGGCAAAGGCTTAGGAACAGAATTAATTGAGGGTTTAATTAATTGGTGTAAATCAGAAGGAAACATTAAATCAATTTCAGGTGGTGTTGAAACTGACAATATAGGATCAATTAAAGTACTGGAAAAAGCAGGGTTTTATGTTTCAACATTAGACAACACTCCAGAAGGCGTCATTTTCTATGCGTATCAATTTGATGTCAGCAGTATATAGCACCAACCATTGATACAGAATCGTCTGTTTTCTGCAATAGAGTTTATTTTTTTGCTCTCCACCTCATTCATAAGCTTCCCACAGTTTCGTTTGGAGCCTTCTACTAGAGTAGAATGCATTTTTTCCTCCCGTTGAACCCTTCTACTGGAGTAGATTGGTCTCCGTGGTTTTTTTGAAGCCTTCGTCTTGAAACGAAAGGTCCAAACAGTTCAGTAAGAAGCACTCATCTGTATACGAAAGGCTCAAATTAAGCGTGAGCTCTTTTTATAATGGATGTTTCTATTTTCCAGATAGTTTAAGACATAGTCAAAACACCTTTTATGCTTACCTATCAGCTCCGGAGGAAAAATACCTTTCTCTGAGAACAAGCCTTCCAAAAACAAATTGGCAACAGCAGTAGCTGTATAACCTGTTGTTCGTGCCATAGATGATGTGCGGGTATCCTTACAATATTCGTCATGCAAATTATAGATAATCTCTTCTTTTTCACCCTTGGCGTTTTCCCCTTTTAGCGTCACTCTCATCACGGTTAATTCTTCTTCAAATTCACCCAACTTCCATTCATCGATAAGAATTTTACTCGTAAAATCTATAGGAGAAATCTGAACGCCATTAATCTCTACACTTTCCTCACTAAAAAAACCACTTTCTTTCAAGACTTTCACATACTCCACATGCCTAGGGTAACGCAAAGTCTTTTCTTTCATATTCGGAATATGTGGCATGGTATAAATTATAGATCGGAGTCCATCTGTATTAAAGGATTCCAAGGTCCCCACCTTATCAAACTCGACATACGTACAATCCGTTAATGGTTCACGAACAACAAGTTCTCCATTTTCGACATAGCGAGCAGGACGGGTGTATTCCTGAATCACATCAACTGGTGAGAAAGGTGCCTTATAGCAAAAAGGCCATTTTTTTTGTTTAGGCAAGCCTCCAACTAAGCATTCAAAATCGCTTAGCTTCATTTTCTCGTTGTAGCGACCTAAAATTAAATTACCCATGCCTGGCGCAACCCCACAATCAACAATTGCAGTCACATTTTTAGTCTTAGCCAATGCATCTAATTCAAAATCATTTTCAGGAAAAAATGAAATATCTACCACATTCACACCTGCCTCAATAATGGCTTTTAAAGTGCGAAAACCAAGAAAGCCGGGCACGGCACATATCACCAAATTGTATTGTTTTATTGTGTTTTGCAGCTCTACTTTATCGCACACATCCAGCTTTTGAATTCTTAAACTATTCTGTTTGCGTTTAATATGATCCAATACAGACTGATTAATATCGGTAAGAGTTACATCATGGCTGTTTGCCATATCTATTGCCATTGCACTGCCCACCATACCAGCACCTAATACAATTACATTGCTCATAGAGAATGATATTTAAGATTAAAAAACGAATGGGATCAGAATAATCTTATCTTTTTCTGATCAAAGTCTTATAAAGATCTTAAATATCAAGAAAGTAAAAAAAAATATTTTTTATTGAACTAAGTTATTGGTTAATGGTAGCACCAGCCCTTAAAGATTCTGCTGCAAAATATCAAAGACTATTTGTGCAAGCTTTATTCTTTAATCTCAACTTTGAATGTGAAATACTTTTGAGCTGTGTAGCTAAACAGAATTACAATAAGTGTAGTAGCCATTTTCGAAGGCGTTGGGTACCATCCACAAGCTTCTACAAATAGCTTTATGAAAATATAGTTTAGAATAACACTCCCCATTACGCTTAATCCATATCGAAAAAACTGAATACGCTTTCGTAAAAAAGAGCCAGGAAAGCTGATGTATTTAGCTAGTATAAAGCCAATAGGAAACGTAATAATGAAAGACATTATAAAGGCAGCAATATGTGGTGATATGGCAACAAAACCAAAATCAACAAGCTCCTTATTCAGGACAAAATTGTAGCATATAAAGTATAGGAATATATCCAAGGCTGTATTTGCACCTCCAGTTGCCGCATATTTGAAGGTTTGCTCTGGCATAAACCTTTTAAATGGCGGATAAAACCAAAGCACACAGGCCTCTATAAACTTTATTAAACTGTAAAATAGTTTCATCTCTATAATTTAGATGACAAATATATGATTTTCAATCTTAATTCTTGGTGCTGATAATGTATGATTTTATATGATTAAATCTTATTCCTTTAAAGTCATATAAATAGATCATAAACTATCATATTAATCTGCGTCTAATTAAACTAGACAACAAAAGGCTTCCCAATTTGAGAAGCTGCCAGAAAAAATAATTAATTCACCATAATGGCATAATTTTCAGAATGGGCATATTCAAATTTTCTGTTAATTATGAAAATTTTGTAATTCTGAGAATGCTTTGCGTAATACAATCTAAAAGTAAATGCCCAGTTTACAAATCGCTGGGCATTTCACTATATGCTATTTACTTTTTCTTCCAAATCGTCATTTGCGCAATGGTATGTTGATATTTACGAACCGTTTCACGAATCACAAATGGCAAATTTTTAGGTGCTTCCACCAGTTCAAAATGCTCCGACAATTGTTCTTTCAGTCCATCGAGTGTGGTATAAGGCTCACCATCTTTCCGATAGCCTCCTACCCAATTATCAAGATCGGTAAATTCGTCGAGCCAAGTATATGGCGATGTAAGCACAAGCAAACCGCCTACATTAATTCGATTATGAACGTCCTGTAAAAACTTAATCGGATCGTATAAGCGATCAATCAGATTACTGGCAATAAGCAAATCGTATCCTGAGAAAAATGGCTTTAGATTACAAGCATCTCCTTGGAAGAAATCCACTTTGTATGCATAAGTATCCAGTTCATAGTCTGATAGTTTAATCTCCTGATAAGTGTCAAGCTTACCCTCTTCAATTCGACTATAATTAAGCTTACCACTTTCTTTAAGCTGCGTTCCTATTCGAATAAATCGAGCAGAAAAATCAAGACCTGTTACTTTATCGAAATACTTCGCCAACTCGAAAGAGGTTCGTCCTGTGGCACAACCCAAGTCAAGAGCTGATTCATGGTTGATTGTCTTCAAATGCTCTTGCAACAGCTTAATACAAGCCGTAGAGTAGTTTTCTACACCAAAATAAGTCTGTCCATATTGAAACTCACAATATTGAGAAACCAACTCATCGCTCTCGTAATAATCATCCTCAATAGCCACCTCAACTTCTGATTCTATATAACGGAAGCCAGCATGCTGAAAAAAGTGACGACGGAAAGCATAACGTGAATCTTTTATGGACAAATTACCTGTCGATATCCAAGAACCACCCTTTATTAAATTATGTCGAGCATCGAAAGTTGGTGTAGAGAAATCATCGTAAAAAGGGTGAATCTCAAAACCATTTAGAGCAGAAATTGGCATCTCAGTCCATTGCCACACATTACCAATCACATCGTAAAAGCCATTGAATTCAAACTCATCAACCGGACAAGAGGAAGCGTAATGCTCTAGGTTAATATTCCCAGGAGCCTTTTCCCAATAAGGTTGATCGGCTATATCAAGTGAATTACGCAACAGGTAATATTCACCCTCGGTTGGCATTCTTAGTTTCCTTCCTGTTTTAGCTGACTTCCAATTACAAAAAGCCTTTGCTTCCAAGTAATTTACCTCAACAGGCCAATTCCAAGGCATAGCTATCTCTTGTAACATACATCGTAAGTTCCAGTCACTCTCACCTTTCACCCAAAACACAGGATACTCACACTTTTTAAACTGTACCCAACTCCATCCTTCTTCTGTCCACCACTCCTGATCTTTATAGCCATCATCTTCAACGAAAGCTTTGAATTCCTGATTGGAAACCAAAAATTTGGAAGCCGAAAAGGCATTTATATCTGTACTTAATTTGCCAAACTCGTTATCCCAACCATATAAAGCATCCTCCTTTGTCTTACCCAAGTTCACATGGCCGGCATTAACTTTCATCAAATCATTTGTTGGTGCATTTCCTGACTCATCACATATTTTGAATAGAGGGTTATCTTGGATTTGATCTATTGGAAGTTGACGAATCAGCACCGAAGAAGTTTCGATATGAATACGCTGATGCTCGATGCCCATTATAATCACCCAAAATGGATTCCCCCAATTAATCGGCATGGTAAGAGGCAATTCAGTAATCAAATTCTCAAGCATAGCTTTCACTAGCTTTCTGTAATCTCGCACCTCTTGCAAGCTAGGCCAATCGTAATGCTTCTCATTCAAATCATCCCAAGACATTTCATCTACCCCAACTGCGAATATCGATTCAAACTTGGGGTTAATTCGTTCTGTAATAAGACCAGCCAACAATAGCTTATTAATAAAGAAAGTAGCTGTATGCCCAATGTAGAAAATGAGTGGATGACGCAGCGGATCGGCTCGCATACAAAAAGCCTCCTCTCCCTTCAAAGAATCATATAATCTATCGTCAAGTTCCCAGCTAGCAAGAAAGTATTCTAATATTTCTTTCCTTTTCTCTTCTGGGTTTCCTGAGTTTAGAATGGGTGTTTTTGTAACAAGTATATTTGGATTAGGTTCCATATCAATTATCTTTTTATCGTATAAGTATTGCATAAATTTTCATGGGTAATGAAGTTAAGAATTTTTATCACAAATTTATGCATCCAAATGATCCCTACAGATGAAATCACTTATACTCAGGATGTAAAGTCAATTAGTTAAATACTTGTTAAAATTGGCCAAATCAGAGTTCTGGAGAATAATAAACAGTTTAATATGATATTTTTGGAATCAAATTAAAAATAAGACTAAACCTTTTGCTTTACTGGCCGTCTAAACACCGATTCCAATCTAATGAAACCCTTATTCTGGCTTTATTAGATGTAGGAAACCATCAACGACTAGAAATTCAAAACGGAAGAACAACCTACCGCTTACCTTAAACAAGGACTTAAAACATGAAGAGAGCACTACTATTATTGGTTATTGCAATGCTGATTAGCCTAACTCAGGCTATGACACCAGTACCAAACTCAACGGGGGCAACGAGCGGTACAATTAAAGGTATTGTGAAAGACAAGGATTTAAAAACAGCCATTGAATATGCGACTGTTTCAGTTTATCGAATGGCAGATTCTAGCTTGGTAAACGGTACCATTACTAATACTAAGGGCGAGTTTGTACTCAACAAATTAGAACCTGGTAATTATTATGCTGAGATTACATTCATCGGTTATAATAAAAAAACAATTCGTAATATTCCTATTTCGAAAAAGAACCGAGTTGCAAACCTAAAGGAGATCTTAATTAGTCAAGCAAGCGAAGCTATAGACGAAGTAATGGTCAGCGCAGAACGTTTGCCGGTACAATATCAGATTGATAAAAAAGTCATTCCTGTGAGCAGACAATTAACAACTGCCAGTGGCAATGCAGTTGATGTATTGGAGAGCGTCCCTTCTATCAATGTTGATATTGAAGGTAACGTCAGTCTAAGAGGTAGCAGTAACTTTACGGTTCTCATCGATGGTCGTCCATCTATTTTAGATGCCGCTGATATTTTAACTCAAATGCCATCTAGCGTAATAGATAATATCGAAATTATCACAAACCCTTCTGCTAAATACGATCCAGAAGGATCATCTGGAATAATAAATATTATTACAAAAAAAGGGAAGTTAAAAGGAACCAGCGGTGTTGTTAACCTCAATATTGGTACGTATGAAAACAGGGGCGCTGACTTTTTGGTCAACTTACGCAAAAATAAATTCAATTTCCACTTTGGAATGGATTATAACAACCGTAATTTTTCTGGCGATAGTGAAAGTGAAAACAGTATAACAAGTGTTGATGAAGAAACAGATATTAGTACAACAAACTATTTTCTCTCTAATGGTGAAACAGAAAGAGAGCGCATCGGCTATGGTCTTCGTACCGGCTTTGAATATGAGATCAATGAACAAAATCTTATAACCCTAGGTTTACGCTATGGTGGCAGAGAAATGAATATAGGATCAAAGCTTGACTATACTGATTATTTCACTATAGATGGAGGTACTCTAAGTCCGGAGGAACATTACAAAAGTACTGACAATTGGAATCGTGAGATGGAATTTTACAGTGCTAACTTCAGCTACCAACGTAAGTTTAAGGGCAAAGGTCATCAATTACTAACACAGGTGAATTACTCATACCGCGATGGCGATGAGAAATCTATAACTGAACGTCGACAGGACGAAATAATAATTGATGGTAAAAAGGCTACCGAAAAAGGCCCGGGTTCACGATTGGACATCAGTACTGACTATACCCTTCCCTTGGGTGGTAAAAGCAAATTCGAAGCAGGTTATCAGGCAAAACTTCGCCAGAGTGAGGACATCACAACACAGTTGGATAATACTGGTGCTGGTTATGTTTTGCAGCCGGAATTTGGTAACGAAGTAGACTATAAAAAAAATGTACACGGAATTTATGCCTTATACGCTGATCAGGCAGGAATATTGGGTTACCAATTGGGATTGAGAAGTGAATATACCGACAGAGTGATTATGTTCAAAGGCGAAGCTGAAAACTTCACAATCAATCGTTGGGATTTTTTTCCTACCATTCATACTCAAATCGATTTAAAGGAAGGCAATCAAATAATGGCCAGCTATACCCGACGTATTCAGCGCCCAAGAGGCTGGAACCTTGAGCCCTTTATCACCTGGACTGATGCTTATAACGTTCGAAAAGGGAATCCTAACTTAGATCCTGAGTATATTGATTCATATGAACTGGGGTATCAGAAACGTATTGGCGAACAGTCTATTTCATTTGAAACCTATTATCGTATCACTCACAACGTGATGGAGCGGATCCGATCGGCTTATCAGGATAATGTGATGTTATCAACCACTGAAAATGTGGGAACAGATTATTCCTTAGGTGTAGAAACTATGGTGAATTTAAGTGTAGCCCAATGGTTTAAGAATGATCTAATTGGTAATGTGTATCACTATAAAGAAAAAGGAGATTACACAACCTACGATAACGAGAATGTGGGAACGATTCATGATTTTTCAACAGAGAGTTTCAATTGGAGTTTGAGAAACAACTCAACTTTCATGTTTAATAAAACCACCCGATTTCAAGTGAATGTTATTTATAACTCCGCTAGTAAAAAAGCACAGGGTGAACGTAAAGGTTTTATCACAGCTAACTTGGGTCTAAAAAAAGACTTTATGAAACGTAAACTATCAGCAACGCTACAAGTTCGCAACATATTGAATACTGCTAAATATGAAAACATTAACGAAGGTCCTGATTTTTATAACTACAGCAAATTCGATATGCAGTGGCCAAATATTAAACTAAACTTGAGTTATAAGATCAATAATTTTAAAAAGAAGCGTGGAGCCATAGGTCAAGGTGGTGATATGGAAGAATTTGAAATGTAATCTCAATTCGATAACAATACAAGAGAGGTGTTCTTAGGAATACTTCTTTTTTTTTATCAAAACTGATTACATTTTCGTCTTTATGAATGATTTAACGGCTTTGACTCTAAACACAAAACCCAAGCCAAATAAAACACCATAAATCAACCACGATTGATCAAGAATAACTAGATGTGCCATTACCAATAGTGCGGCGAAATATACCCATCGATGCAGACTCTTCCAGTTACGTTTTAACAGTTTCATTGCTCTCTTACTCGAAGTTAATGTGAGACTTAAAATAATGAGGAAAGCTATAAAACCAATTATTAACTCAGGTCTAGTAAAAATAGGTAGAATACCTTCCGAAAAAATAAAGACCATTACATGAAGCGTTGTAAACAAACCTGTCGTAATACCTATAGATTGACGGAAATAAAGAGGGAAGTTTTTACGGATTATAAGGCTGATAGGTGACATTAAAAATGCAGCAAGGAAAAAACGAATTGCCCACAATCCAGTCAAACTGGTCACATATTCTATTCCTGGAATAAAATCACGATCAAGACGATCTGCCTCCTCGTCTGATAACTCCTTATCAACAAAGCTTAGAATATCTTCGGCCTGTTGCGAAAAGTCAAGTTCAATAAACTGAGCCAATTTCCACAGAACAAACACGCCAATTAGTATTATGGGAAATATCGCTATATAAGACTTTTTTATAGGCATCGAAGCTTGATCTATTAAATGTGAGGTTAAAGTCTAACGAAATAGACTTGTATTACAAAAAAAAACAAAAAAGTCCAGTTTGTGGCACATCCGAATGAAAATACCTAGATGTTGGTATAAAAAAAGAGCCTTAATCTAACGATCAAGACTCTTAAATATTTTTGTAAATGAAATTTACATACCCAAATTTCGGTTCTTGTTTATTTCATCTTGTAATTTTCTTGCTAATTTTTGCTCACGTACTAAAGCATTCTTTCTATGTGCATCGAATTCTTCTCTCACTTCATCCAATCTTACCTGAGTCTCTTTCGTTACCGAATTACTTCTTTTGAATAATAAAAAAAAGAAACCTGTCAAAACCAGCAGACCTCCTACCAAACTCCAGATAAACAAATTATAACTTGACTTCGACATTTGAATTCCTAATAGAGACATACTATCCTTCTCACCTTGTATAGTCGTTAATGCATCCTTAGTCTCACTTAGTTCTAGCTCCAAAGACTTAATTGATTTGTCTCTATCAGATACAATCTTCTCTGATCCTAAAAAATCCTGTCTAATTGCATTCAAACTATCAACAAAACCCGATTCAAATTTCTTTAACCAAGCAATCTCAATCACTTTATATATCTGATATCTAGAAGATTTCTCCATGATATATTCAAACTGCTCTTTTATAGGAGCATTTTCAATATAAGCACGTGGCTTAACTACAGTTTTTTTCTTCTGCGTACTTTCTTGCTTTGCTTGAGTTTGCTCTGCATCATTTGTTTGAGCAGTAAGTGCAAATGAAAGACATAAAATTAGAGTTAGAGTCGAAAGAAGTTTTGTTGTTTTCATTAGATGTCATTAATTGGTAAAGTTGTACCCACAAAGAAAATAAAAATATACTGATTCTTTATATATTCAAAAATCTTTTTTTCATCAAAAAGCATGATTATCACTCAAGTTACAAAATTAAATGTAAAACATGAACAAATCATTCTACATTTTGTTCAAACGAAAACACATACCCCATAAACAATCACACAAACACAATACACCCCAAAACACTACTCATCAGCACAATAACAACACAAAACAAAAGAAACTAATGATTAAATAAGGATCAGTAAAACACGAATAAACATCCAAATAATAAAACCGAATGAATAAGACCCAAAATAAAACCAAAGAAGATTTTCAATCCTACACATCGAAAAAACATCCGTTAGTCAAAACAAAAAAAACATCATACAATAATAAAATCATGTACATTTTAACTAACAGTACTCGGGATAAATATTAAACATCAGAAAGCATTTTTAAGACTTTCAGAAAGGTATTTCTTTGTAGCAAACTATCATCTGAGATTCAAATTGCTATTATCATATAATAAGCTATATTTGAGATATGAACTCAATTCGTACCCTCACCATATGTTTTTGCTTAATTGTTAGCCAACTATCCCTCTCTTGTAAACCTGATAAGAAAATAGAAAAATTAAATATTTTCGCTGCAGCCAGCCTAAACGATGTTTTAACTAAAACGGCTGAAGTGTATAAAAAAGAAACGGGTATTGAGCTCAGTCTTAATTTTGCCTCATCAGGCCTACTAGCCCGACAAATAGAACAAGGAGCAGAAGTCGATTTCTTTTTTTCTGCAAACCTAGATTGGGTCGATTATATATCGGATAAAGAATTGCTTTTAGCTTCGTCGAAACTAAACTTAGCTCGAAACAGAATGGCACTGGTCGTTCTTGAGGGTAGCCAACTAGACAAGCTTGATAATTTCAATCCAAAAGAAATAAGCTCTCTTTTCGAAGGTCGTATTGCTATTGGTGATCCGAACCATGTTCCATCTGGAATGTATGCCAAAGAGATTCTTGAGCATTTCAACATATGGCAAACACTTAAAACTAGAATATTACCCTGTAAGAATGCTCGAGAAACACTACTTATGGTAGAAATGGGTGAAGTTGACTTGGGAATTGTTTATCTTTCGGATGCTAAAAAATCAAATAAAATTCGCTGCATATACGAGTTTGAAGAATCAAGTTCATCTCCAATCCTCTATTATTCAGCACATCGTACAAATCCCAACTCCAAGGTTCTTGATTTCCAGAAATTTTTGAAACAAGCTGAGACCAAACGAATTTGGAAAAATTATGCATTTATTGTTCATGACTAATTTTTTAGAATTAACCACGACAGAATGGGAAGCCATTTCTCTTTCACTTCAAGTTGCTTTTTGGAGTGCATTGCTATGTCTACCATTTGCCATATTCACAGGTTGGTTTTTAGCGAGACGTCATTTTAGAGCCAAGTTTTTGCTGGAAGGATTCATCAATTTACCTTTAGTTCTTCCTCCTGTGGCTACTGGTTTTATTCTCCTCCTTCTTTTAGGTCGTAATGGACTTATCGGACAGTATCTTAATGAAATATTTGGAATCAAAATCGCATTCTCATACTATGCCGCAATTATTGCATCTATGATTGTTGCTTTTCCTTTAAGTGTTCGTAGCATGCGCCTATCCATAGAGATGATTGATCCTTCTTACGAAGAAGCAGCTAAAACATTGGGAGCAGATCGATGGCAAAGTTTTTTCAGAATTACTTTACCATTAGCCTTGCCAGGCATTATATCAGGTTTTATTCTTGCCTTTGCACGTTCATTGGGGGAGTTTGGAGCAACCATAATTTTTGCAGGCAATATTGCTGGCGAAACTCAAACCTTGCCATTGGCTCTATATTCAGCAATTCAAATTCCTGGACAAGAAACGACAGCCTTTCGTCTTTTGATTATAGCAGTCCTCTTTTCATTTATTGCCATGGCTGGATCGGAATTACTCGTTAAAAACTTACATCATCGCAAAAATAAAGCATGACAGCACTTTCTATCGACATAAAATGGACTAAAGATAACTTCATCCTAGACATGCAAGCTGATTTCTCAGATGGAATCACTGGCGTTTTTGGTGTCTCAGGTGCTGGAAAATCTAGCCTATTGCAACTAATTGCAGGATTAGAGAAGATAGATGCAGGTCAGATTAAAATTGGTGATGATATTCTTGATAGGAGTGAAACAAAACAATTCACACCATCTCACAAAAGACGAATTGGATATGTCTTTCAGGAAGGAAGATTGTTTCCTCATATGAGCGTACGACAAAATTTACTTTTTGCATGCAAATACGTAAAAGCAAATAACCAGCAATTCAGCCTTACTGAGATTGTTGAATTACTAGAGATAGAATTCTTATTACACAAATTACCTCGACAGTTATCGGGTGGTGAAAAGCAGCGAGTAGCTATTGGACGAAGCCTTCTTTCTTCTCCTCGCCTACTGCTTATGGATGAGCCATTCTCTGCTCTAGACACTGCACTGCGTCGACAAATTATTCCATTTCTAATTAAAATCAACCAGAAACTTAAGCTACCGATCTTAGTTGTCAGTCACGATTTGCCAGACCTACTGAGTTTAAGCCAGAAGCTTCTACTTGTTAAGGATGGAAAGATTCTTGCTCAAGGAAACTACTTTGAATTGGTTGAAAAGGATTTACTTCTTGATATTATGGAAGAATCTGGTTTAACCAATATGATTCCATTCAAAGTTGAACATATTGGCAAAGCAAGCTTCGAGCTAAGTAAGAAAACGAATAAAGGGTCGATCAATATTAGTAGGAATAAACCATTAAATCACTTTGAAATTGGTGATGAGATTAATGTCTCAATCCGTCCGGAAGATATTGCCATTGCTTTACATCAGATAGAAGATGTTTCAATTCGAAACCAACTTGAAGGAACGATTCTACAAATCATTAAGCACGGTAATCATACCTATTGTATGGTTGACGTGGGATTTAGACTTTTAGTAACAATAACAGAAACATCGCGTCAAGCATTAAATTTAGAACAAGGAGGAACTGTTTGGTGCTTATTCAAATCCATGGCACTCAAAATAAATATCTAGTTTCCCAATAGCTCAATTTCAGACCTTTTAATATATCATTAACAAAACAATTCAGACAATGAGGTATTTTATCTTAAAATATTCCTTAGCTTTGTCTTAGAATTTATTTCCAGATGAAAGAATACAATAGTCATATCGCATCATACGCTGCACCTCAAGTCGATCTTGAGTTGAATATGCATGCATCTACATCACTGACTTCTTTCAATTCAAACATTTCTTTTTCAACCAGCAATATGAATTGTTGTTGCTGCTGTTGTCCCCCTTGTTGTTAGTCCTATAGAACTATATTCTATTTGATAGATTCTCAATATAAGTGGCCAGATTTTCTGCACCCAAAACTCTCCTATTCATCTTACATTTATAATTACTCCAGAATGAACTATCTAACGAAAGTCATGGAAGAGCTTCAAGCTTCACGCGAAATTAACGAGCTAGACCTTCCAAGTAGAGATTTAAGCCAGAACTTTGTTGAAGAAGCAATGAATGCTTTATTCCCTATTAGCGCTCGTCGATCGAAGAGTCATTGCGCACAAGAAGCACTACTGGTGCAATTGGAAACACATCTAAAACTATTACTACTACCTGTTAAAGAGGAACTCAAAAAGCCCATTGATGATTTGTCGAAGGAATTCATGATGAATCTTCCAGAGACCTATAAGGCACTATTGTTGGATGCTCAAGCTATTCAAGATTTCGATCCGGCAGCTAGCAATTTAGGTGAAGTTATTGTCTCCTACCCTGGTTTTTTTGCCATTATGGTTTATCGATTAAGTCATGAGCTTTACTTAGCAAACATTCCAATAATTCCACGACTTATGAGTGAATATGCACACTCCAAAACAGGAATTGACATTCACCCAGGAGCTAAAATTGGAGAGTCATTCTTTATTGATCATGGAACAGGAGTCGTCATAGGAGAAACTGCGCTCATCAAGAACAATGTGAAAATCTATCAAGGGGTTACACTTGGTGCTTTACAAGTGAAGAAAAGCTTAGCAAAGAAAAAACGTCACCCTACCGTTGAAGACAATGTGATTATCTACTCTAATGCAACGATACTAGGAGGAGATACCATAATTGGAAGAAACAGTGTTATTGGAGGTAATGTTTGGCTGACTTCAAGCGTCGACTCAAACTCTTTAGTTTATCACACACATAAAATTAAAGTCAGATCTAGCATCAACGAGAACAACATTATTGACTTTCAGATATAGAATTAATATACACAAACTTTAAAATACACAATTATGAAATTAGAGAACATTTTAGAAGGCATTGGACAAACGCCTGTTGTAAAAATCAACAAAATATTAGGACAAAACACAGAGGTATGGATTAAACTAGAACGTAACAATCCTGGAGGAAGCATTAAAGATAGAATTGCTCTTTCGATGATAGAGAAAGCAGAAAAAGATGGTATTATTAAAGAAGGTGCTACCATTATAGAGCCAACATCAGGGAACACGGGCGTCGGACTAGCTATGGTAGCTGCCGTAAAAGGCTATAAACTGATTCTTGTTATGCCAGAATCTATGTCAGTTGAACGTAGAAAACTCATGTCTGCCTATGGTGCAGAATTCGTTTTAACAGCTCGCGAATTAGGAATGAAAGGTGCTATCAATAAAGCTGAAGAGCTTATTCAGACCACTCCTAACAGCTGGATGCCATCACAGTTTGATAATGTAGCCAATATTGATGCACATAGACAAACAACTGCTCAAGAAATCATCGCTGATTTTCCTGATGGCATTGATTACCTAGTTACTGGAGTTGGTACCGGAGGACATATTACAGGAGTTGGAGAAATTCTTAAAGCTAAATTCCCAAACCTAAAGGTATTTGCTGTTGAGCCAGAAGCCTCTCCTGTTATTAGTGGTGGCGCCCCAGGCCCTCACCCTCTTCAAGGAATTGGCGCAGGATTTATTCCAGAAAATCTTAACGAGTCAATACTTGATGGTGTTATCAAAGTCAGCCAAGAAGAGGCATTCTCTATGGTTAGATCTTTGGCTAAGGAGGAAGGTATTTTGGCTGGGATATCGACAGGAGCTTCTATAGCAGCTGTTGCAAAGAAAAAAGAGGAATTTGGAGCAAAAGCTAAAATCTTAACTTTCAATTACGATACAGGGGAACGCTACCTTTCTACTGAAGGTTTGTTTTAATATTAAACACAAAAGCTATCGAGAGAATGACTCTTTCGATAGCTTTTTTTTGTTAACACAGAAATATAGGATTAATTGCCTTTAGTGAAATATCAAAATTGGCATATGTGTTTTCACAAATAGCTTTCGTGACATTTGCCCGAAGAACAAGCGCTCTAAAAGATTGTGTTTTCTAGCCATTATCGCAATCATACCAATATTATTCTCATTCACATAGGTTTCGATTCCTTTCATTTTATCTTCCATAACACATACCTGACAATGAACCGTATCATCTCCAAGTGAGCGCTTCAAGTATTTTCTTAAGATTCCCATTCTATGCTCTTCTAATGGGTACTCCTCACTATTATCCTTTTCGAAATGGACACAATGAATATTCATAAAGAAAGGCTCAGTAATATATTTTAGAGTAGCAATTGCCTTAAAGTCAGCCTTATCAAAATCAGTAGCATACATCACTTCCTTAATCTCTTCCAAATCAGGGTTATCTCCTCTATCAGATAAAATAAGCATTGGCACCTCAATATTATCAATTATGGACGACACAACTGAACCAAGCAAGTTGGATGTTCCTGCAGTTTCGCCTCTAGATCCCATGACCAACAAATCAGGCTTATAAGATTTTGTCATGCTAATGATTTCGGAACTTGCAATACCACCCGACAAGGCGATATCAATTTCAATACCATCTACTTTATCCTTTTCAACTCTGGCGGTTAAATACTCCTTCAATTCATCAATTTTCTTCTTTGCATTTTTCTCTACCTCAGCTAAAACCTCAACAACGGTAGCATTATAAGTATAACTATCTGAGAAAGGAACCGTTTCGATTGCCGAAGCAAAATAGGTGTGGAATAATAGGATATCAGCATTAAACTTTATCGCCAAATTGTAGGCATAATCGCAGATACGAGGTGTAGAATCTGAAAAATCAACGGGTACCATTATGCGGTTTAATTCCATTACAGAACCGTGAACCTCCTTGTCTTCATCTTTTTCTACATAGGTTAGCTTAAAATCTTCAATCACAGTTAAAGCTCTAATTAGATCTTCTTCTCGAATTCTGACTTTTACGCCACCACCAATGGCTGATTGTAGTAAGTTGATGTTTTTCAAGAAACATTCAACTCCTGCTGATTCTAAACAGCCCTGTAGTAATTGAGCCCGAGAAAAGCTGTAAGTTGCTAAAGTTATAATCCTGTCTTTCATATGTGTCGATTTATAAAAGGTTTATATTCAAATCCTATTACCATTACGACTAAGATATAATGGAGCTATTAATGCTTTAATAAACAACGTATTAGTGGCGAACTTCTTGTTTCATTCTAGATACAATAGCAAAGTATTTTATCATTAAGTTCACTATACAATTTAATAAAAAATAAACTAGGCTCAAAAAAAACTTGGCGTCTGAGAAAAAAATGGAGATCGATTAGAAACTTAAGCTTTACAGGGATTTGAATATTAAAAAAAGAATGATTACTTTTGCGGCTTAGTAAAACTATTAGTAACTAGTTTATTAATTAAACAATTTTAAATTATGTTGAATCATTACGAGACCGTTTTCATTGTAACTCCCGTTTTATCTGAAGCTCAGGTAAAGGAGGCGGCAGAAAAATTCAAGGCTCTTATCATCGCGAATGGTGGTAAGATGACAAATGAGGAGAGTTGGGGCCTACGCAAATTAGCTTATCCTATTCAAAAGAAAAGCACTGGTTTTTACCACTTGCTTCAATTTGAAGCTCCAGGCGATACTATCGAGAAATTGGAACTTAACTACAGACGTGACGAGCAAATCATCCGTTTTTTAACTTTCAAACTTGATAAATACGCATACGAGTATTCAATCAAAAGAAAAGGAAACCTTAAAGCATCTAAAGAGGAGAAATAAGCCATGGCACAAAATCAATCAGAAATCAGATATTTGACTCCTCCAACGGTTGAGATCAAAAAGAAAAAGTACTGTCGTTTCAAGAAGAACAAAATCAAATTCATCGATTATAAAGATCCTGAGTTTTTGAAGAAGTTCTTAAACGAACAAGGAAAGATTTTACCACGTCGTATTACTGGTACTTCTTTAAAATATCAACGAAAGGTAGCTACTGCAGTTAAACGTGCTCGTCACATAGCTCTTCTACCTTACGTAACTGACATGATGAAATAATCTTTTAAAGAAGGAGGAACGAAATGCAAATCATCTTAAAACAAGATATCCATACTTTAGGGTATAAAAACGATATCGTAACTGTTAAGAATGGTTACGGAAGAAATTACTTGATTCCTACAGGTGCTGCTATTCTAGCGACTGAGTCTGCTAGAAAAATGCACGCTGAAAACATGAGACAAAGTGCTCATAAGCAGGAGAAAATCAAGAACGAAGCTCTTGAGCTTGCAAAGAAACTTGAAGCTGTTACTATTACTTTAGGTGCTAAAACTAGTACTACTGGTAAGATTTTCGGTTCTGTAAACAATATTCAAATTGCTGAAGCATTAACTGCTCAAGGATTTGAGATTGACAGAAAAGTTATCGCAATCAAAGATGCTGTTAAAGAAATCGGTAAGTATACTGCTACAATAAAGCTTCATAAAGAAGTGAAAGTAGATATCGCTTTCGAAGTTGTTTCAGAATAATCTGAACAGCTCAATTAATTTAAGTTAAGACACAGCTTAAATCTTTTCAAACAAACATTTAAAACCACTCCTTTTTCCGGGAGTGGTTTTTTAGTTTACCCCCATCCCAACCTATTTCCAGCTAGGTTTTCCAAAGTATATCATATTGTTACAATTCATGACAGATATTCGACGATTGATGTCATTCCCTTTTTTATTCTTCATACTTATCCCGATTATTGTACTTAGAAAATGTGATCAAGCTGAAGAAGTTAAATTGAAGAGATCACAAATTTGAATTTGGAAATTTTAAAAACAAAAGCATATGAAAGCTCTATTTAAAATCACAATCCTACTTGCAATGGTTCTTCCTTTATCGATGAATCAAGCACAAGCAAACGAATTGAGTTTGGAGAAGGACGTTACTGGTCGCGAAAGATCGAATTGGAATGCTGAGAACATTAAAATCTCGTCGCATGGTGAAATTGAGTTCAATAGTGACTACACTGATGTGTTAAGTATTGATGATAACGGTTATTTGAAAATTAGCATGGTAAGTTTCGGTATGAAACGAAAACTTTACTTTCGCTCGTCTAATGGTAAACTCGATAGATTATATTATGAAGGGCACAAACAAGTAAAATTTGAACCTAAAGGTCGCGAATGGATGGTAGAAGTTCTACCACAAGTTGTACGTAACTCAGGTTTAGACTTAGAGAACCGTGTTAATAAGGTTTATAGAAAAGGTGGCGTTGATGCTTTCCTTTCAGAATTAGAAGAAACTGATAGTGACTATTTCAAGTCACGTATGGTTCACTTTCTTTTAGATAATAATGACTTGAAGAAGAATGAAAAGGAAAAGCTTCTAAAAGAGTTTCCTGCTTATATCGATTCGGATTATGAGCTTTCTCAAATTTTCAAGAAACACAATTCTGCATTCATTGGCGACAACATGCTTTCAGAAGAGTTCTTCAATAGTTTAAATCAAGTTTCATCTGATTATGATTTATCTCAAATCCTTAGTTCAGTTTTCATAAATAATACACTAAATGATTCCAGTTTTGAGTTTTTCATTTCAGCAATGAACAATATCAACTCAGACTATGAGAAGTCCAATCTGATTAAACTAGCTATATCGAAAGGAAAGAACTCTGGAATAAAGCTTGACCTTATACTTAACAACTTAAAAGATATCGATTCTGATTATGAAAAAGGCGTTATCATTAATACCGTTATCAATGAAGATTTATTCGATTCAGGTAATATTGATAAGATTATCGAATTGAGCAGCGAAGTTTCTTCTGACTACGAGAGTGCTCAAATCATGAAGAAGATGCTTAAGCATGATATGATCACATCTGAGAACAAGGATCAGTTCAAGGAGATGATGAACAACCTATCATCGGAGTATTCGTATAAAGAGGTCTTAATGGACTTTATGAAGTATGACAAATTAGGTGATGAAAACTTTGAATTTCTAGTGGAGGCTTCAGATAAAATATCATCATCATACGAATTAGGTCAGCTTTATAAAATGATGTTGAACAAAGATGGTTTAAGCACCAAGCAGCAATTAGCTCTTATTGATAAGGCAAGCAATATCGACTCTGATTATGAGTATGCTTCTTTCCTTCTTGAGGCTACACAAAAACTTGATTTGGATAATGAAAAAATTCAAAATGCATTAATTGATGCAACTCAAAAAATTGATTCGACTCACGACTATGGCAAAATTATGAAGGCGATCTATTCTCATAAAAGAAACTAAAGATTCATAGTAAGTTTTCTAGTTAGCAGAATTTTCATGGCTTTACGATCAATTAATGTAAAGTCATGAACTTTCTCATTACAATTAGCTTTAATATGAAACTCAATTTGTAACTTCAAGTATTCCAAACCCTCACAATACTATGTCGCAATATTTACGTTTTATCGTAATAAGCCCAGTCTTCGGAATACTTAGCTATATGCTAAGTTATTACAGTCAGATAGGTGATTTACCTTCTCTACAAGAAGAATTACTACCCTACTTCACTTCGGCTATTTTTGGTTTATTGGCTGGCTTCTCTGCCTTAGGTATTGGTAAACTCCTTAATAAATTTGTTAGTTGGAAAAAGAAACACAACTTGCGTTTTCTTCTTCAATGCTTGTCTCTTTTTCTAGCAGGTTGCATTCTTATCGTTTGCTACCTAGAGCTATTTGACATGATTTTGGATACCCAAATGACCTATGAAAAGTTTTGGTCAGTGCATAAGGATGATTTCCTAAAAGCCTTGCTCATTCTATTTATTTTCATCTTTATCTATACAGTACTCGATTTCATGATCTATTCGTTTAACTACCTTAGAAAAGAAGAGATTCAGTCTATAGAGATGATCAACAACCAGATGAATTTGCAGTTTAAAGCTTTGAAATCTCAACTTAACCCACACTTCCTTTTCAACTCGCTCAACACCATTTCATCCTTACTATATAAGGATCCTGAGAAGGCAGAAGAGTTTATCAGGAAATTCGCAGAGAGTTACCGCTTTATTCTAGATCAAAACGACAAGGCGCTTATTCCGCTTGAAAAAGAACTCGCTTTTGTTGAAGCTTATAATTACATTCTTAGAATGAGATTCCAAGATTCTTATACGCTTAATGTAGATTTATCAGATACTGTGAAAAAAAGTTTTGTTCCTCCGTTAAGCATTCAAATGTTGGTTGAAAATGCGATTAAGCACAACTTAATTTCTAAAAGTTCGCCTCTTGAGCTCAGGTTAAAATGCAAGGATAACTACCTACATGTTAGCAACAACATTAACCCA